>Ga0136636_10001565_pt1 | contig 13439 bp, 8 predicted proteins | sample AntDrymUQ8522106_2_FD_104653 | JGI IMG/M metagenome (GOLD analysis project Ga0136636, IMG submission 104653) | Polar desert sand microbial communities from Dry Valleys, Antarctica - metaG UQ852 (21.06) | ecosystem: Environmental > Terrestrial > Soil > Desert | place: Antarctica: Dry Valley... | reverse complement strand
TTCCATATGCGAACATGGCACAACCCACTACCATCGAATGACTTTCAACTTACTTGGAGGGAAGAAAAGCGCAATTAAAAAGCGCAAAAAATAGTTTCTGTTTTAGAATGGATACCCAATGGCAAGATGGAAAGCAAAATCATCTTTAAAAGATGGATTTACACGCCATTGATCAATGCGGGGACGAACCGGATCAAATAATTTCACTCCCAGATCCGTACGGAAAATGAAAAATGAAAAATCAAAACGTAAACCTACACCATACGCCATGGCAATTTGTTTCATAAATGAATCAAATTTAAAGGTTCCTCCTTTTTGGGTTTCATAATCTTTTATAGTCCATATATTTCCGGCATCTAGAAACAAAGCTCCTTCAACTATCGAAAATAGTTTGGCTCGATATTCCATACTCATATCCAGTTTAATATCGCCTACCTGATTGTAATCGCGCCGATTATTGCTGATTCGCTGATAAACTCCCGGACCTAAAGTGCCTTCACTCCATCCCCGGATACTATTTGCACCGCCACTATAAAAGCGTTTTTCATAAGGTATCACGTCTGCATTTCCATACGGCATTCCAACACCTACGCCCAAGTGATATACAAATCGGTTGTCTTTATCAAAAATCTGATGCCGGGTAATGTTATATTCCCCTTTGATATATTGCGAATATCTTATTCCAAAAAACCGATAAGAACTATCACTTGGATTTGGAGCAGTACCCAATAAATGATTCACAGCATTCAATATGTTACCCGCCGCTTCGAAGCTGTAGCGCATTGATGAATAATTTTTCATGGGGCGGCTGGCATTGAAGTCGGAATACGAACCACTGTATCCCGATCGCATAATAAAGTGGTCCTGATAGTTATATGGATTAAAAACAGGAGGTATAGAGTTCAAGTACAAGTCCCTAAAACTTTGATAAATGGTATCAAACCTAACAAAACTCAAGTCGAGAAGATCCAGACTATGGCGATATTTGCCTCTTACCCAACCATATTTCACTCCGCCACCCACGCTTGTGGTTTTAAACTCATCGGGGCGAAACTGCGAGCTAAAAGCAGTAGTAAACTCGGTACTTGCGTGAATATTTCGTTTAAAATCATATCCACCAAAAGGCAGCATAAATTTAGGAAATTTAAGTCCAACCTGCGCACCCCATTCCTGAGCCAACACCCCTTTTTGCCATTCCAGAGCCAATCGCCCTTGCACACTAAGTGCTTCCGCACCTCTAAAAATATTTCGATGTGTAAAACTCAAATTATCAGCAACGCCCCAATAACCATCGGTGTACGTTCCTTCCATTTCGTTGGCAATAGAAATAGCATTGGAAGGTGTAATAATTATATAGCAGTCTAATTGACTGTCTGTTGTTTCTTTAAAACTGATGTTTACATACTTTATGGGGCCTAAAGTGTTTAGAGCCTGATAGGTTCTGGCAACAGCTTCGTCGCTGTACAAGCTTTGAGGATTGATAAATGTATTTTGCACCAAAGCATCCAGATTGATAATCTTTTTTTGAGGAGTAACCAACACAAAGTTTCTAAATTGAACCGTGTCCAGTAGCTCAGCATTAGCCAAATCTGCCGTCAGATTGGCATCGGTATTGGTATAAAAAAACACCTTCCGAATCGTAAATTTCTTGAAAATGATAGCGTTTGCCGAATCGTTAGAAGTACTCTTCAGATAATCGCGAAGCTGGAGCGTCAAATTTACTTTTTTATCCGGCAAACTATCCGCCGAATAAGTCAAATAATCTTTGCTAAAATTATAATGTCCCAATTGACGAAATTGCGTTGACACCCGATCGCGTTCTGCATTTAACACATCCGTATCAAACAACATATGCGACCTGATGAATGATTTTGATGTGTCGGCAGCAATTTCTGTGAGGCTTGTATTTTGCAGGTTGAGAGTATAATCGCGCAAAGTATAGGGTTTATTTGCCTTCACAGTATAATTCACAATGGCTTTTCTACCTTTGGTAATCACATTGCTTTCCACCTTAGCATTCATATATCCTTTATTTTGAACAAAGAGTTGCATTTGCCTGACCGAAAGCGTTGTAAGCGACGGATTATAAATAACCGGGGGGTCGCCAATACGTTTGAATGTTTTATTCAGCACTCTTTTTATCCAGTTGCTGGTGTCGCGTGGTGCCCAATTGTATAAGCCTAATTGCATTCTGAATGTCCCAAAAATAGCTGCATTGGGAGTTTGGCGGAGATATTCCTTTATCTGCGATTGGGTAATGTTCTTGGCATCTGATTTTACATGCACTTTGTCCAATAATAGTTCACCTTCGGGTACAAATTTTGTTGCATTACATGCAGCCAGCAGTAAAACAAGTACAATAGAGGAACAAAAAAAGCTTAACTTCATACCCAAGATAAAAAAAGAATTAAAAATTGATGCAAATATAGCCTTTTTATCGTTTTCTTTGGTAGCTTTGTAGTATAAAACTTGACAATTACAGAGTTATAAGACCAACACAAGCTTTCAACGCAAAATTCAATTGAAAATTACAGGAAAGTAAGAAAATAGAACGAATTAAATAATCGTTATCCACTATGGCAATGATTATTGTTTTTTAATTGGTTACAAGATTCATTCCAAAAAGCAGATATCGTGATTTCTAAAAGTAAAATAAAATTAATTGCCAGCCTTTCGCAAAAAAAATTCAGAGATGAAACAGGTTTATTTGTAGCAGAAGGCACAAAATTAGTTATTGATTTAGCTCCCTCCTTCCCCTGTTTAATGCTTATAAGTACTGCGCAATGGTTAACCGAAAACAAAAGTATAACAGCGGACGAAATAATTGAAGTAGACCTTGATGAACTGCAAAAAATATCCAACCAGAAAAGTCCACAAGGCGTGATGGCTGTTTTCCGACAACCAACCTATGCTTACAACTTAGCGGAACTAAACCAAAAATTATGTTTAGCGCTGGACGATGTACAAGATCCCGGTAACCTTGGAACCATACTGCGCATTGCCGACTGGTTTGGCATTACCGAGGTATTCTGTTCGGAACGCACAGCCGATGCGTTCAGTCCTAAGGCCGTGCAAGCCACCATGGGTGCATTGGCACGCGTTAAAGTTCACACCGTAAACCTTCCTGATTTTTTACAATCATGTGCCGGCAAGTTACCTATTTACGGCACTTTTATGGATGGCGAAAATATCTATTCCAAAACATTGACCCAACACGGAATTATAGTAATGGGGAATGAAGGAAACGGGATTTCCCCAACCATAGAAAAATTAGTTACAGAAAAACTGCTCATACCAAATTATCCTTCGGGGCAGGCCACTTCGGAATCTTTAAACGTAGGTGTGGCAACTGCCGTCGTGTGTGGCGAGTTTAGAAGAAGAAGAAGAAGAACCTAGCTCTACTTCCATCATGCCGAACCATTTCAGTCCGAAAACAGTTTTATAAACATTGTTTTCACAATCAATCAACTTCAGAATTTTTCAATCTCATGTCCAAACAAGGAAATATAATTATAAAAGGTGCTCGTGTCCATAATCTTAAGAATATAGATGTCGAAATACCCCGTAACAAACTGGTAGTCATTACCGGGCTTTCGGGTTCCGGAAAATCATCATTGGCTTTCGATACACTCTATGCCGAAGGACAACGCCGCTACGTGGAGAGTCTTTCGTCCTACGCTCGTCAGTTTTTAGGTCGAATGAGTAAACCCGAAGTAGATTACATCAAAGGCATTCCCCCTGCAATTGCTATCGAGCAACGTGTAAATACCCGCAATCCACGCTCAACTGTTGGCACTTCCACTGAGATTTACGAATATATCAAGTTATTGTACGCACGCATTGGTAAAACTTATTCACCAATTTCCGGTGAGTTGGTGAGAAAGCACGAAGCGCAGGATGTGGTTGATGCTGCTATGGAGTTAGAAGATGGTACGCGGTTGATGATTGTGACATTGGTTGTTGCTATTGAAGATAAATCACTTGCAGAACAATTAAAAAGTTTGGCGCTTCAAGGTTTCAGTCGTGTACTTGTAAATGACGAAACATTACAAATTGAAGACTATCTAAAAAGCATTGCAGCAACTCCCAAACTAGAAGATGTGTATCTGCTTATCGACCGTTTGGTGGTAGAGCATACGCAAACAGCTATAAGCAGGCTGAATGATTCCATAGAAACTGCCTTTTTAGAAGGAAATGGCGTTTGCATTCTCAACGTTTTTGGTACTAAAGGAAGTGAGTTGCACTATTTCTCTAAAAAATTCGAAGCTGATGGAATGCAATTCGAAATACCATCGGTGCACACTTTCAGTTTCAATAGTCCTATTGGTGCTTGCCCTGTATGTGAAGGATTTGGGCGTGTTATCGGCATCGACGAAGATTTGGTGGTACCGAATAAAACCTTGTCGATTTACGAAGATGCAGTGGTTTGTTGGAAAGGTGAGGTAATGAGCGAATGGAAAAAAAAACTTATCCTTACGGCAAGTAAATTCAATTTTCCCATCCACAAACCCTACTACGAATTAACGGATACTCAACGACAACTATTGTGGACAGGTAACAAGTATTTCGAAGGTCTGAATGCATTTTTCAACCATTTAGAAGCCAGTCAATATAAAATTCAATACCGGGTAATGTTGGCGCGGTACCGTGGTAAAACCATTTGTCACGCTTGCGGTGGTAGCCGGTTAAAAAAGGAAGCTTCGTATATTCGTATTTCCGACAAATCTATTTCAGATTTGGTTTTATTGCCGGTTAGCGAGCTGAATAACTTTTTCGAAAACATTCAGTTAGAAGAGCAAGATGCCGCAATTTCAAAACGACTATTGTTAGAAATCACCAACCGCATTCACTTTCTGCTCGACGTAGGATTAGGTTATCTCACTATCAACAGGTTGTCTAACTCCCTCTCGGGTGGTGAAAGTCAACGTATTAATTTAGCGACTTCGCTTGGCAGCAGTCTGGTAGGTTCACTGTATATTTTGGACGAACCAAGCATCGGACTTCACTCGCGCGACACGCATTTGCTCATTAAAGTTTTAAAGCAACTTCGCGATTTAGGAAACACAGTGGTAGTGGTGGAGCATGATGAAGAAATTATGCGTGCTGCCGATTACCTAATTGATATTGGCCCCAAAGCGGGTCGACTGGGTGGAGAAGTTGTGTATCAGGGCAAGCCGTCCATAACTTCCGAAACCGACAGCCAATCGATAGATGCAGAGATAGAGAATTCTTACACCCTGAAATACTTATTGGGGCTAGAAAAAATTGCCATCCCTACGCAACGCAGAAAATGGAATAATTATATCGAAGTAATTGGCGCTCGTGAAAACAACCTGAAAGGAATCGACGTAAAGTTTCCGCTAAACATAATGACGGTGGTTACCGGCGTGAGTGGATCCGGTAAATCATCGCTGGTTCGCAACGTATTTTATACCGCACTAAAAAAGCACTATGGTGGTGTAGCCGATCGCACCGGGCAGTTTGGAACGCTCAAAGGAAGCATGCTTTTGGCTAAAGACATTGAGTTTGTAGATCAAAACCCAATTGGACGTTCCTCTCGTTCTAATCCGGTAACCTACATAAAAGCTTACGACGAAATTCGCAAATTATTTGCCGACCAACAACTGTCGAAGCAAATGAATTATACCGCATCTCATTTCTCTTTCAACACCGTTGGTGGACGATGCGAAGAGTGTCAGGGCGAAGGAACAGTAACCGTAGAAATGCAGTTTATGGCCGACTTGGTGCTGGAATGCGAGCATTGCCATGGCAAACGTTTCAAACAAGATCTATTGGAAGTACAATACAAAGGCGTGAATATTCACAATGTGTTAGAAATGACGGTTAATCAGGCTATCGAATTCTTTACCGAACATACAGGTCACACCGAAAAGAAAATAGTGAAGCGCATGAAACCATTGCAAGATGTGGGTGTGGGCTATGTCAAGCTCGGTCAATCATCCAGCACGCTTTCGGGTGGTGAGAGTCAGCGCGTAAAACTGGCTTCGTTTCTAGCCAATGAAAAACCCGAGCCCACCATATTCGTATTCGACGAGCCTACTACCGGACTCCATTTTCACGATATAAAAACGCTCATGAAAGCCTTCGATGCACTTATTGCCAAAGGTCACACCGTAATTATCATTGAGCATAATCTTGAAGTAATAAAATGTGCCGATCACATAATCGATATTGGCCCAGAAGGTGGAAACAAAGGTGGAAACCTTGTATTTGAAGGAACTCCCGAAGAAATTCTGAAATGTAAGAATTCGTATACGGCGAAGTTTTTGAAGGATAAATTGTAAAATTCTAAAGAATGAGAAACAAAAGCATAATTAATAAACAAGTTATTTCCAATTCTCTGGAATTACCAAAGGGTAACCCGTTTTACTTAGAACAACTTCCTCAAATTGAGTTCCTAGTAGTTTCTTGCGTCCAATAATTTCGGATCCTTTCGGCACTAAAGCCATTGAAGAATTATGCCTTTTAGGAGGAAAAGCAATAAACACCCTTTTATTGGTAAAGTGCTTGTGCACTTCCCTGATGGGTGGAGTTAGATCACTACCTCCAGGGATTAGCATAGCCATATCATATTCATTTTTAATGGCATCTACAATAATTGCAGTAGCAATGTTCACATCAGTCATTTTTTCTTTTGCCGTTCGCCGCAAATGCCCACATCTTTTACACTCTTGAGTTCCGTCTTGGTAATTGCCATAGAAAACCTGCACACCTATACTTTCTAACGCATCAATATACGTCGATTGCCATTTCTGCTTATCCGGACTATTGCTCACTCTACTCGTAAAATACTTTACAGCAATCAACTCTTGGTTAGATTTCAAAAGGCTTTCAACTAAAAATTTTACATTTAATCACCTATAATTTTCAAACCCAGGATCTCTTAATCCGAAATACAAGTTAAAACCATCGACGTAAGCAATAATTCTTTCATTTTCTTGTATATTAACAATACATATGTTCCATTTGCGCCCAAGAACAACACTAAGGATAGTATCCTTAGTCCGACGCCTCCAACAAGGAGGCGTTTCTTTTTTATAACAATTCCGAAATAAAAAACTACACAATTATTTTCACTTTTAAAATACATTTACAAAAAAACCTCACATCTGATTCGATGTGCGGTTTTTTTTCTTTGGTAGTCATCATAAATTCAACGCCATTCTCAGTGCCTTATATCCCGATGGACTGGTTTTAATTTGTTGTCCATTTTTCAGCGTAAGCAGTTGATTTTGCTTTTCATAAAGTTCTATGCGCGAAATCATTTCCACGTTTACAATCACGGAGCGGTGTACCCGTACAAATTGGTTATCAGGCAATTGTTCTTCAAATGATTTCATGGTTTGTTCTTTTAAGTACTTTCCCTGTGCAGTAACTATCTGCACATAATCGCCGTCGGCTTGTAGGTAAATTACATCCGGCACAAGTATAACATGAATTTTAGAACCAGATTTCACAGCTATCCTTTCCAACAACTCTTTTTGATGACCCTTTGTTGCCAAAGAATTGTCTTGTACAACATCCACTTTAGATTCGGGTTCAACTACACTTACTTTTTTGAGACCTCGAATAAATAACTGAATTATTAAAATATAAATTAACAGCCCAATCAGGGTTCTAATAGGCAAAAAAGGAATAACTACTTTTGCAAGCTCAACGCCATATATCAAGTAGAAAAGTCCGAAACCTACACCCACCCAAATAGTTACGCTCAAAAAAGCTAAAGCAATGTGGTTCACTAACCACTGCGATAGAGTTAATGCCTCAAAATTTCCATACTTCAAAACGCCCCAGAGTAGCACACCCAATGCCGCAAAAAGCATAGAATGAATACAACCATCCCCTAAAAGAGTTAAAAATGAAACAGGAACAATCCAGACTAAAACAAATGCCTGCACAAGAGCATATATCAACCAGATAAGTCCGAATTGAATTGTTTTAAGTGTATTTTCGAAAAAATGAAACTGCATCTTTTTTTGTTATAGATTAACTATGAATAGTTGCAATCAATTTCTAATTTCACCTCCGCCAAACACACACGAACCGGAAATAATAAGTTTATGCGTCGGATTTATTATTTCTTTTGGACTACGATTATCCTGAAAACCACCAAACACCGAATCAAAATGAGTTTCGACATTCCATTCCGAAGGCACATAAATAGTTACACCGCCAAACACAGCGTTTACTTCAAGGTAAGTTTCACCTTCAGCCAAATTAGTTCTGCGCAAATCGAGTGATAAACCTCCAAAAACCGCATTTAAATCACCGCCCTTAAAAACAGGATCAAGCACGATATGATCAACACCTCCAAAAACACTATTTTTTGAAAACCCTACTGACCCATTTCCTCGTCTATTAAATCTTTCATGACGATTTCTGTCGAAATCACCTGCATGATGCTGGCGAGAATCATGCACACAATTATTATTGCGAACATCTGGAAAAAAAAGACGTTGAATAAGAATAACAAATCCGGCTCCAATTAATAATAGTGGCCAATACGTATGCTCAAAATTTCTATCAATATCTGGCAATATTCTAGGAAGAATAAAGAAACCTCCCAAAAAGAGAAGAACAATAGCTGATATCAATTTTCGCTTAAATAAATGCACTACTCCAATAAAAATAAGCAGCATTGGCCACGAGATGATAACGTGACGCATATTTTCCGGAATGAGACCAAAATTAATTCCAAGAAATACCACGCCGATAAGCATAAGCACAAGTCCAAAACCAATTCCTTTGGAATAACCCCTTTGATTCGGGTTTTTTATTTCATTTTCCATAAATTTATTTTTAAAAATTACCATGCAAAGATATGTGTAATCTACAGTTCAAAACAAACTAAAATCGATGAAACAAGCCAATTTTCACGACTAACGCGAGTATAAATGTAGTTGAACTACCGTTCTCTCTCTAAGAAACGCAACAAACATAGCAATAAATGACTAAACAGTTACAAGTTACTGGTTACGAGTTACAACACAACAACAAACAAAGCAAACGAGTTTACTGGTAAACATGTACACAATTAGTTTTATTTAAACAAGAAATAAAATGACTATCGGCTTTTGCACCCAATAGGTTTTGTATTATGATTTTATCATTGATTTTGTCCATTATCAATCAAATAAGAGTTCGTTGAAAATGGATAAGTATTTCTTATTTGCACAAAAAATCCTGAAGGGATTTAACGTGAATAGCCATAGGTGAAACAATGAAATATTCATGTGTCCATCAATTGGTGAAAGATTTAACGTGAATAGCCATAGGTGAAACCTATGCATGTAAATGAAAATTGAATACGAACCTCGAATGGGGTTCAACAACAATATATTAAGGCATATTGAATCCGCCAGATGGCGGATTCTTTTTTTGTGGTTTATCTCATCCCCGAATTATATTCGGGGCTATTCACATTTAATCACTTCGTGGGTGCAGATTATTTAAGGAAATCAAACATAAACAACGCCAAATTAATTTATGGGTGTAAAAACGGATAGTCATTAGAAATAAAGTTTACTCGCTAACTGCTAACTATTTACTGATTACCAACCCATTTTTTTTAAAATATCGGCAGGAATAGCATTCTTGTGCACTAGGATATCAATTGTCTTGTGTTGCACAAATGATTCACTGGCATACCATATTCCCTTATATTTCGAGTCCGTTCCCCATGAGTTTTTTACAATGTAGAATTTAGTTCCGTTTTGATCTTTAGCAGTTCCAAAAATAACCATACCATGATCATCAGTAGTTTGATAATTATCAAACGAAGCCTGACGAATTTCCTGCGTCACATTTACTTCTGGCTGTGGTTTCAGTGTTTTATAAATTTTCTCTTCTCTATCTTTATCCGAAACTCCTGTCCAACGAGCTTGATCGGAACCGGGCAAATTATCCACTTTCGTTTCAGGGTTTACAGCAATTCCTTGTCTCGAAAAACCTTTTTCACTTACATCCGAAGCCCATGCTACACAATATCCTTTGTCAATAGCATTATCCAACACCCGGTGTAATTCATCTAACGGAATGTTGTACGATTCGTCCCAACGCCAGTTGTCCGGAATCTCGATGGCGAATTTACTGTAAAAAGGATGATGGGTAAAAGAGGTCAGTGAAACATAATCATCAAGGTTTAAACCCAGTGATTGTTCGTAGCTTTGTGGCGTGTATTTTTTGCCATCCACCGTGAACTCTGCTGGACATTGACCTAAGTATGCATCCAAAACACCTTCAAAACCAGTTTTCCAGCCAGTAGAAAGTTTTTTGTTCGGGTTAGATACAATTACTTTTACATACGCCTCGGTTAGCGCATCCAATTCCGCATGGCGATGTTTGGGTTCGCCATAATTTAGTCCTTTCATTGCACTTTCGGGCACTATGCCATAGTTTTTAAGCACATAAACAACATCCGAGAAAGAGCCGCCACCGCCAAAATTCAAGGTACCATTCAAGCGAACATATTTGTCGGCTTTATCGGTATACGAATGATGCACTACAAACATTTCGGATAAATCCACTTCCGGTTTCCCCATGCGCAACAATTCCGCCTCGAAGAATCCTAGAGTAGAAAAACTCCAACAGGTACCGGAACTGGCCTGATTTTTTATCGACGTAATATTGTTTTGCTTAACGTTGGTAAATTTAAAACTGTCCACCGCCGTGGTATCTTTTTGAGCGAAAGTACTAACACACAGAAATGCTAGTGTGATAAGTATAAAATATTTTTTCATTAGAGTTTATATGAATTAATATGCTATTGTTCACAAGAATATATATTTAAGATTCACCACTAAGTCACTATGCCCACTTAAGATTCACTTAGAAAGTATTGAATACAGACCACTAAGAAAAACACAAGTGTTTTTCTTACAAATATTGGGGTCTAAATCTAAGAATGACCAAAATAAAACACTTGTGTTTTATGCTTAGAGTTTTAAAATTTTCAAAATTTAAACTTAGTGAGTCTTAAGTGGGCATAGTGACTTAATGGTAAATATTTTATTTCGAGTCTTATAATGTTTAAATCTTAATAATGAGTATTATATAAAAAATTTACCCCCGACCAGTGTGTAGATTGATTCGGGGATTATGATCTATTTATTATTTATTTTACCGGAATATTTTCTAATGTTGCCAACAGAAAATCCCAGAATTTTACCACGGTTGCGATATTTACTTTTTCATCCGGTGAATGCGGATAACGGATAGTAGGACCAAAGGAAATCATGTCCATTTTTGGGTAATGCGTACCTAAAATACCACATTCCAAACCAGCGTGAATAATCATCACTTTGGGTGTTTTGCCGTATTTATTTTCGTACACTTTCGTCATTTCTTTCAGAATTGGCGACGCTAAGTTTGGTTTCCAACCGGGATAACCACCCACCAAATCAACCTTAGCTCCAGCCAATGCAAATGCACTTTGAACCATCGATGCTACTTCTTCTTTGCGTGACTCTACCGAACTGCGAATTAGCGAGCGAAGAATAATGGATTTTCCATCCGACTTAATAATTGCCAGATTGTTAGACGTTTCAACCACTGTAGGCAATTCTGGAATAAAGCGAAAAACACCATTCGGACAAACCGTTACACCATTAATCAAGTCATCCTGTACTACTTCCGGAATTAATCCTGTAGGCAATTCCACTTGGTCAACGGTGAATGAAATTTTATCTTCAACACCTTTAAATTCTTCAATAAACAGCTCTTCGCAGTCTTTCACAAACCCGATGATATCGTCTACCCCTTCGGCAGGAACAGTAATTACGGCAAAAGCTTCACGTGGAATAGCATTGCGCAAGCTACCGCCATCGATAGATGCCAGACGTGCTTCAAAATCAGAAACAGCTTCTTTCAAAAAGCGGAACATCAATTTATTGGCATTGCCTCGTTGCAAATGGATATCAACGCCCGAGTGACCACCTTTTAGTCCGGTTAATGACACTTTCAATGCCACATCACCGTCTTCAATTTCCTCCTCGGTGTAGCGAAATGCGATATCGGCATCAATACCACCGGCACAACCAACATACAATTCACCTTCGTCTTCCGAATCCATATTGATAAGAATATCGCCTTTCAGGAAGTTGGGTTGCAAGCCAAAGGCTCCGAACATTCCTGTTTCTTCATCAACGGTGATAAACATTTCAACGGCGGGGTGAGGAATGCCTGTTGATTGCATGATAGACATTGCCGCCGCCAGACCAATACCATTATCGGCACCCAAAGTAGTATCGCGAGCGGTAACCCACTCACCATCAACATAAGCATCAATCGGGTCGGTCTGAAAATTGTGAGGCACATTACTATTTTTCTGCGGAACCATGTCCATGTGCGCTTGAAGAACCACAGCTTTGCGGTTCTCCATACCGGGAGTGGCAGGTTTACGAATAAGCACATTGCCAATTTCGTCGCGCAATGTTTCAAGACCCAGTGATTTTCCGAAGCTTTCGAGAAATGCCCCTATTTCTTCTTTTTTGTGCGACGGACGAGGGATTTGTGTTAAGCTATAAAAGTTCTTCCAGAGCATATTCGGCTCCAGGCTGGTAATATCAGTTGTACTCATATCAAATAATTTATTGATTTTATTAATTGTATATTTATGCGAGTTTTTTGTACCTGCAAATATCCACATTTTTTTTGGAATAATCTTTTATTCGGATATTTTTTCAATTTTATTCAGATTTGAGGAGAAGAATTCAGAGCAAGAAGGAAACATAGGGGGTCAGGTATAAAATAAAATTCAAATCTTGTGGCTAAAGCCCTTGTTCTATTTCCACAAAGAATGAGCTAAACCCCAATCCATTTAGATCCAAACAGTCTTTCAAGTCACCTTCCAACAACCGAAGCTGAATAAGTTCGGCTGAGGTCTTTTTCTAAACCGCTGTCAGGTGCAAGCACACTGACAGGGTTACTACAAAATCTTGATAGCGGATGAAAGATAATTCAGGCGATTATCAAATAAATGGTTTTGGAGTTAATACAAAATCTTGACAGCGTCTGAAAGACCTGGCAAGATTTTAAATCGGGAAAGCACATTCTACATCATCTCCACTACTAACTCCCAACTTTAGTTTCTGTAATATTTCTTCTAATAGATGTTTTTTTTAATGGTGGGATGCTTATGAAATAAATTTCAATCCTCCTTTTCTTGATGATTTTGATGGAATTTATCATCATTCCACCTCTCAGCATTGGTTTTTATGTATTCTGTAATTTTATTGAAGGACTCCTGATTAAAAATAATATTATCCCAAAAACGCGATTGCCATTCAAATTCATAACCCAATCGGTGGGCGTGTTTTGATACCACCGATTTATACGAACCGATTATGGATGACACAGTATTTTTACCCTGATTACGAAATCGTTTTTGTCCAGGCAATGGCGGTTGTTCCAATTGTAGA
>Ga0136636_10001563_pt1 | contig 13451 bp, 16 predicted proteins | sample AntDrymUQ8522106_2_FD_104653 | JGI IMG/M metagenome (GOLD analysis project Ga0136636, IMG submission 104653) | Polar desert sand microbial communities from Dry Valleys, Antarctica - metaG UQ852 (21.06) | ecosystem: Environmental > Terrestrial > Soil > Desert | place: Antarctica: Dry Valley... | reverse complement strand
GGTGCGTGTCGCGGCTGCGCTTGTCATTACGCGCCGCAACTTCTTCCCCGAGTTGCCTTGGGGTGAGTTGGTCGTCAGCACTGTCTTGCCTTTGGCTGTCGGAGTAACCATCGCGCTTGGGGCGCAGGAAATCGGCGTGGGGCAAGTGCAGGGGTGGGGTCACTTGATCGCGTTCTATGCAGCTATGGGCGCGGTGGTGGTGGCAGCAACCGTTGCGATGACCGCACTGACCGGGAGTGGGCGTATAATCTTGGCTCAAACTTATTTGTCATTGCGCAGCAGTCTGAAACGTTGAACGCGAACCTCAAAACCATGACAACCCATTGCCAGAACAAAAAAGGAATTTCGTGATCACCGTGGTGGACTACGGCGTCGGCAATATCGGCGCAATCCTCAATATGCTCGACTACCTGGGTATCGATGTGCAGGCCAGTGGCGACCCTGATGTGCTGGAGCGGGCTGACCAGCTGATTCTTCCGGGCGTGGGTGCCTTTGACAAGGCGATGTTCACATTGCGGGCCAGGAAGCTGATTGAGCCGCTCAATCGTGCCGTGCTTGAGCGCAAGGTCCCGGTGTTGGGCGTCTGCCTGGGGATGCAACTGCTGGCGCGCTGCAGTGAAGAGGGGAGCGAAGCCGGCCTGGGGTGGATAGACGCCGATGTGCGCCGTATCACGCTGCCCGAGGGTTCGGCCTTCAAGGTCCCACACATCGGGTGGATGGAGATCCAACCGGCGCACTCCAGCCTTCTGTTCGACCCTGGCTTGCCGGCCGAGCGTTTTTACTTCGATCACAGCTACCACGTGACTTGCGATCGACAGGAAGACGTCAGCGCCATCTTTGACTATGGCATGCCGATGTGCTGTGCCGTTCAGATGGGCAATGTCAGTGGCGTGCAATTCCATCCCGAAAAGAGTCACCGCTTTGGCATGCGGCTGCTTCGCGCGTTCGGGGCGCTTTAGCATGAGAAAACGCCTTATCCCTGTCTTGCTGCTCGACAGCAACCGCCGTCTGGTCAAGACCGTGAAATTCGGTGAGCGCACCTATGTGGGTGACCCTTTCAATGTCGTGCGCCTATTCAACGAGAAAGAGGTCGATGAAATCTGCGTGCTCGACATCGATGCGAGTGCGCAAGGGCGCGCGCCGGATTTTGGTTTTATTCGCGAGTTATCCAGTGAATGTTTTATGCCGCTGGCTTACGGCGGGGGCATTACCGAGCTTGTACATTGCGAGCAGCTCAATCGCGCTGGCGTGGAAAAGTTTGTGCTTGGTCATGCGGCACTCGACAGCGAGCTGGTGCGGAGCGTGAGCCGCGACATCGGCAGCCAAGCCGTCGCCGCCTGCGTTGACGTCGCGGGGCAAGGCAATGCGGCGCGCTGCGTGACACAGTCGGCCCGCAAGGACACCGGGCGCAAACCTCTTGAGTTGTGTCGCGAACTGCAGGACTCGGGCGTCGGCGAGATCATCCTCCAGTCCGTGGATCTGGATGGTGCGCGAACCGGTTACGACCTGGAACTGATCCGCGAAGTCTCGCGCAATCTCTCGGTGCCGGTGGTCGCGCTCGGTGGGGCCGGCGAGGCACAACATCTTGCGCAAGGCCTGCACGCTGGCGCGTCTGCAGCAGCCTCGGGAAGCACTTTTGTGTTCATTGGAAAACTACGCGCCGTCCTTGTGAGCTATCCGAGCCCCGAACAGATGGACCGACTGGCAAAGGAGCACGCATGAGCACGACGGGCCGCATCTGCACGGTTTGCGTGATGGACGACAGCAATCCGGTGATTCAGTTTGATGCCAACGGGCAATGCAACTGTTGCCGCGATGCCATTCAGCGCATGCCGCATGAATGGTGGCCTGGCGCGGACGGGGAAGCCCGCATGCAACAACTCGTGTCCATGCTGAAGCAGGAGGGCCGAGGCAAGCCTTATGACGTGATGGTAGGCCTGAGTGGCGGTATCGACAGCGCCTACCTGGCCCATCTTGCGAGTCGCAAGTACGGCTTGCGACTGTTGGCAGTCCATGTCGACGGCGGATGGAATTCGGAGCCCGCAGTGTGCAACATCGAATCCATGGTACGTGGCCTGGGCATTGATTTGTACACCTATGTGGTCGAGTGGCAGGAAATGCGCGACCTGCAGGTCGCTTTCCTGAAAGCCTCAGTGCTCAACCAGGACATCCCGCAGGACCATGCCTTCTTCTCGACCCTCTATCGCACCGCCAAGCAGTTTGGCATTAGCCATTTTCTGAGCGGGGTCAACTTCGCTTCCGAGAGCGTTGTACCGCCAGGCTTCGGCTACCCATCAATGGACGGCAGGCATGCGCGCGCGATTCAGCGCCGTTTTGGCAATATTCCAATGGAAACCTACCCGTTCATGGGGCTGCCAGAATTTCTGTGGTTGACGCGTGTGCGCCGTCAGCTCAAAGTGCACCGTCCGCTCAACTATATGAACTACGACAAAGAGGCGGCGCGCGCCGATCTCGAACGCGAGTATGGCTGGCGCGATTATGGCGGAAAGCATTCTGAGTCGCGCTTCACCAAGTTTTATCAAGAGATTTATCTTCCACGCAAGTTCGGCTTCGACAAGCGCCGACTTCATTTGTCGAGCCTGATCGTTTCAGGCCAAGTCACGCGCGAAGACGCGCTGGCCGAAATGGCGCAGCCAATCACCACGACGCAGCAGGCTAAGCGAGACATCAAGTTTGTCGCCAAGAAGCTGGGGCTCACCGGTGCTCAACTGCAGTCTTACATCGAGTCTCCTGCGGTGGATCATCGCGCGTATCCAAATGGAATGGCTTTGCATAGGGCGCTGACTGCGGCGAAAAACCTTGTTCGAAAATTTGCATGACAACTGCGACAGTCAGCGCTAAACAATGATGTGGACCGGCGTATTTTTCAGCGTCGCAATGCTGGCGGCCACCTTCTTCTACCTGCAACGCGTGGGTATACATTTTGGGCTGACTTCCGTGCTGCTCGGCTTGATGCTCATCTTCCATGGCCCCGCATATCTGTACTACACACGGATATGGGGACCGGAGACTGAGTTTTTTGAACAAATTCTCTCCGCCGCGCCGGGTGCAAACGTGATAGGTACTCTGGATGTCGCGCTGGGTTTGACGTTTCTAGGTGTGTGCGTCGGCGTTGCCATGGCCGACCTGCTTTGTGGTGTGGACAAACGACACCACAAGCACGCCATTGACGAGTGGGCAGCGTCGCCAGTACGCATGGCTCCCGCTATGGTGGCGCGCGTCAAGGTGCTTGCCGTGGGGGGGATTGCTATTTTGCTGGCGTTTGCATTGATAGACAACCAACTGGTCAATATATATAACTACGCTGTATCTGACGCTGGGGAATTTGAAAAAATTGGAATGCGCCGCGATCTGGGCGGCAGCCAAATTTACCTGTACAACCTGTTGGTGGCCAGCGTTTTCCCTTTCATCGCTTTTTGCCTGTTGATACTAAAGCGCGAGGGAACTCGGAAAATTCGCTGGATGTTGTTGGCTTTTGTCGCATTGCTGGTTGTCGCTAAAGCGGCGACCTTGAGCAAAGCGCCGCTGGCTGTCCTTCTGCTGCAATTGCTCACTGTCGAATACATGCGGCGGTCGCTCAAGCTTACATTTATGATGATCGTCAAGCTGTTAGCCTTTAGCGTGGGCTTGTTTGTCGCGATGGCTTTCGTGGCCAATCCCACACTTGACGAGGCTTTGGTAGTGCTTACGTTTCTTTTCTATCGCGTCTTCATGATTGTCAACGAAGGCCTGATGGAGTACTTTGCAGCTATACCGTACGTGCTCCCACATACCTGGGGCTCGCAAAGCAGCTGGGTGGCCACGCTCTTTCAGTCTGATCCTCAAGAGGCCACTTTCTGGCTGGTTGGCGAGGTCCATCGCGGCGTCAGCGGCTCGACCACCACGGTGATGTTCATGGGCGACGCATGGGCGGACTTTGCGTGGGCTGGTGTTGTGCTGGTGCCAGTGGTAGCAGGCCTTTTTCTGCGATGGCTAGACATTCAATTGATCATAAGGCGAGGTAAGACAGTTGTCACCGTCGCTGGCCTTGCGCTGGGTCACTACGGTATTTTCATCGCACTTTCGACTGCGTTGCAGACGGCGATGGTGACGGGTGGATTGCTTTTTGTTCTCCCGCTAGTCGCCCTGATTTCGGGTGGTCAACCGAAGCGTAACCCGGAGCCGTCGCAGGACGCCGAACCGGCAAGAACTTTTTTAAACTAGCGCCAGGCTTACCGAACATGCGTCTTTTTCAGAATTCGGGTATTTATCCGGCTTACAGGCAGCGACTTGACCGACTGGCGGCGGGCGCGACCACTTTCAAGGAGAGGCTGGACACCTTCCTGACGGACCGCTACGGTGCCGCCCACTTCCTGCAGCCGGTGCTGGCGCACGACCCAACGGCTTTTTTCACGAACGGCGACGATGAAGTTCTGCAGCGCCAGTGGGCTAGGGAAAATGGTTTGTCCGCCGACACCACTCTCGAGACGATTCTGCTCGCGCAGATCGAGCATCACCGCGCCGAGGTGTTTTACAACCTGGACCCGATGCGCTACGGCAGCGACTTCGTTCGCAAGCTGCCCGGCTGCGTTCGCAAGTCGCTTGCTTGGCGGGCCGCGCCTTCACCGGGCGCGGACTTCGCTGCCTACGACCTGATGGTGTGCAACTTTCCAGGCATCCTGGAAAGTTATCGCCAGCGCGGCTGGCGGGCTGCGTATTTTGCGCCGGCGCATGACCCTGAAATGGACGCCTACGCTGCCAACACCGACCGCCCCGTGGACGTGCTGTTCGTCGGCGGTTACAGTCGTCACCACCGCCGCAGAGCTAAAGTTCTCGAAGCGGTCGCAGGTATGCGACATGATCGCATGGTGGTCTTTCACCTCGATCGGTCCCGCCTCACACGTTTAGCTGAATCGCCGCTGGGCCGACTGCTGCCGCTAGGTGAGCACCGCAGGCCGCAGGACATCCGTGCTGTGACGGCTGAGCCTGTATTTGGCCGCGACTTGTATGCAGCGATCTCGCGCGCCAGGATCGTGTTGAACGGCGCGGTCGACATGGCCGGAGATGATCGGGGCAACATGCGGTGCTTCGAGGCCATGGGTTGCGGCGCGCTGATGGTGTCGGACAAGGGAAGCTATCCCGAGGGCATGGTGGACGGCCAGTCCATGGTGAACTACGCGGACCCCCATGAGGCGGCCAATGTCATTTCACACGCGCTCGCCAACCCAGCCCATCTCGCTGAGGTGGCAGCCGCTGGATTGGCCTCAATGCGCCAGCATTACAGTAAACAGAAACAGTGGCTGGCTTTCGTGAAACTTGTGGAGGCCGCATGATGAGTCGGCTGATTTCAATCATCAGTACCGTGCTCGGCTGGTTCGTGCGGCGAGCGGGCCGTGTGACGGTGGGGTCTGGTTCAGATGTACGTTGGTGGGGGCTGCGGACTGCCCGGCACGGGGGGCGAATTGCGATTGGGCGCGACTCGATCGTGCGCTGCCGCATCGACTTCGACAGTCCCCAGGGCGAGGTCCATATTGGCGATCGCTGCTACCTCGGGGCGAGCCAGCTCGTGTGCCATACCTCGATCACGGTAGGCGACGACGTCATCATGTCCTGGGGCATCACAGTCGTCGACCATGACTCGCACTCCCTGAACTGGGCGGAGCGACAACTCGACGTTGCGGACTGGATGAACGGCGTCAAGCGTTGGGATTTCGTGACCGTGCGCCCCGTTCGGATTGGGGACAAGGCATGGATCGGCTTTGGAGCGAGCATCCTCAAAGGCGTGACCGTGGGCGAAGGTGCAGTGATCGGCGCCAACGCGATCGTCACGCGAGATGTGCCGCCATACACGGTGGTCGCTGGCAATCCTGCGCGGGTCGTCCGCCATTTGAAGGAAGGACAAGCGGATAGATGAGTACTACGACACAGCCGACGTTCGGCAGTTGGGAACAGGCCGTGCAGTGGCTGCGCGAGCAGCCGGGCCAGCGCGATCTGGTGCTGGCCGCCTATTACGATGACCCCTTGCCCGCAGCAGCGGACCGCTATTGGCGCAGCGAGGAATGGCAGGCCATCCGACCGCTTTTGCCGCTTGTACCGGGCCGTGCGCTTGACATCGGCGCGGGTCGCGGCATCGCGAGTTATGCGCTCGCCAAAGAGGGCTTCGACGTGACGGCGCTGGAGCCTGATGCGAGCGCGCTAGTGGGTGCGGCAGCTATTCGAGGGCTTGCATCGACAAGTGGGCTGCCAATCGAAGTGACGCAGGAGTTCTCCGAGCGGCTGCCTTTTGCCGACGGCCAGTTCGACGTAGTGTTCGCGCGCGCGGTGCTGCATCACACCAAGGACTTGCCAGCGGCCTGCCGCGAGTTCCTGCGCGTGCTGAAACCCGGCGGAAGGCTGGTCGCCGTGCGCGAGCATGTGATTTCGCGGCAGGAAGACCTGCCTGCCTTTCTCGACCTACATCCGCTGCACAAACTTTATGGCGGCGAGAACGCCTTCCTGCTGCCGCAATACGAAGCCGCGATTCGCGCTGCGGGTTTTCGTTTAGACGTCGTGCTGGCGCCGCTGGAAAGCGCCATCAACTTCGCCCCCTATACGCTGGACAGCCTGAGAGCTGAATTGGCGACTCGAGTTACACGCGGGTTGCCGGGACTCAAGCAGTTGGTCCAGGGGGCGTTCGCTGTACCGCCAATATGGGCGTTGGCAAGGCGCGTGCTCGCACGCTTTGACCACCGGCCGGGGCGGCTCTATTCCTTCATCGCGCAGCGGCCCTGACAATCTATGAAACGCATTCTCATCACCGGCGCACACGGCTTCATCGGCAAGCACCTGGCGCGCTGGCTTGCGCGGCAGGGTCATCAGGTCGCGGGCCTGGGCCATGGCATCTGGCCGGCTGCCGAGGCTGCGTCGTGGGGCGTAGCCCATTGGCTCAATGGCGACATTCAGTCTGGTAACCTGAGGCTGCTGCAGCAAACCTGCGGCACGCCCGACGTGGTCTACCACCTTGCCGGTGGATCGTCGGTGGGCGTGGCCATTGCCAACCCGCGTGAAGACTTCTTTCGCACCGTGGCCACCACCGCCGAGTTGCTGGAATGGCTGCGCGTCGATGCCCCCCAGGCGCGGCTGGTGGCGGTTTCCAGTGCGGCCGTCTATGGCTCGGGTCATGCTGGCCTGATCGCCGAAGACGCCACGCTCACACCGTACTCCCCCTATGGCCACCACAAGCGGATTATGGAAGAGTTGTGCCGCTCCTATGCGGCCAGCTATGGCTTGCGGGTGAGCATCGCACGGCTGTTTTCGGTGTTCGGTGCGGAACTCAAAAAGCAGTTGCTGTGGGACCTGTGCACGCGCCTTGCCGCCGGTACCCGGCCGCTCGTGCTCGGCGGAAGCGGCAACGAACTGCGCGACTGGACTGATGTGCGCGACGTGGTGCGCGCACTCGACCTGCTGGCCACGCAGGCAGGCGCCGAGGTGGCGGTTGTCAACGTTGGCACGGGGACAGCAAGCAGCGTGCGGCAGATTGCAAGCGGCGTCGCGCGGCACTGGCCGCTGCCGGACGTTGCAGATGTGTTGCAGTTCTCTGGCCAGTCCCGGCCCGGTGATCCGTTCAGCCTGGTTGCGAACGCCAGCGGGCTCAAGCAGCTGGGCTTTGCCTGGGAGATAGCCGTCGACGACGGGCTGGCGGCCTATGTCCGGTGGTTCCAGGCTCAAAGGGAGGCGCTGCAGTGATCCGGGTTGCGTTCACCTTGATCGGCGGCAAAAATTGGACGGGTGGTTACAACTACCTGCTCAATTTGGTGCGCGTGCTGGGCGAGCACCAGCCGGGTCAATTGGTCCCCGTGCTGTTCTTCGGCACCGATACCGACGAGAGCGAAGCCGCGCCTTTCGCGCAAGTGCCCGGTGCCGAGATCGTGCGCACCCCCTTGATGAACCAGTCGCGCAAGGCGCGTTCGCTTGCGATCAGCCTGGTGATGGGTTGCGACTCTCAAGTGCGAGCGCTGTTTCGCCAGCATGGCATCGACGTGGTGTTCGAGTCGGCGCAATTCTTCGGCGCGCGCCTGGGTATCCCCTCGATCGCTTGGATTCCGGATTTCCAGCACCGCGTTCTGCCCCATCTGTTTACGCGCGCCGGCTACTGGAAACGTGAGCTGGGCTTTCGCGCCCAGGTGGCGGGCGGCCGCACCATCATGCTGAGCAGCGAAGATTCGCGTCTGGCCTGCGAGCGTTATTACCCGGCCACCATAGGCCGCACCCACACCGTGCGGTTTGCCGTGCCCGTCATCCGCCTGCCCACTCCTGCCGAGGCACTTGCCATTGCGGACGCGTATGGACTGCCAGCGGACTACGTGTTCCTGCCCAATCAGTTCTGGAAGCACAAGAACCACCTGCTGGTCGTTCGGGCGCTGGCCTTGTTGCGCGACAGAGGGCGACCCGTAGTCGTGGCGGCATCCGGCAAGCAACTGGACCCGCGCAACCCCGAACATTTCGGAGAAGTAAAGGCCGCGATTGAATCGTCCGGGCTCAGCGACAGTTTTCGGCTTTTGGGCATGCTGCCGTATGAACACGTTGCACCGCTTGCCTGCGCCAGTGTTGCCTTGCTCAACCCCTCTCATTTCGAGGGATGGAGTACTACCGTCGAAGAAGCTCGCTCGCTTGGGGTGCCGATGCTGTTGTCGGATTTGCCCGTGCATCGCGAGCAGGCTGGCATCAACGCCTTGTATTTTGACCGTCACAGCGCAGTCTCTCTCGCGGACGCATTGCAATCACTGCAACGATGTTCGCCGGTAGACCGCGGACAGCGAACCAGCGGGGCACAGGCAGACACGGTGCATCGCATACAGAGGTTTGCTGTTGACTTTGTGGCTGTTGTCAATCAAACAATCGATGGTCATTCCTGAATTACCTGCGGATGCTGTTTGACTAATGGTGAGTGGCCGCAATTCAACGCCTGAGTTAAATGTCTATATGAAAATTTCAGTTATTACAGTTTCTTATAACAGTGCAAAAACCATCGCGGACACTCTGAATTCTGTAGCTGTTCAAACGTATCCCAATGTCGAGCATATTGTGGTTGACGGGGCATCGACTGACGAGACACTTGCGCTCGTTCGCAATCACCGCAATCCAAATATTCGGCTTGTGTCAGAACCCGACAAGGGCATTTACGATGCAATGAACAAGGGCTTGGCGATGGCATCGGGTGAGGTTGTCGGGTTTTTAAACTCAGATGATTTTTATGCTGATTCTTTGGTGCTTGAAAAAATTGCTATAGCGTTTCAGGATGAATCAGTTCAGGCCAGCTACGCAGACCTGGTTTATGTCAGTGCGGACAACAGTCGCGTGGTGCGCTACTGGAAGTCAAAACCTTTTGCCAGTGGTGATTTTGCTAAAGGATGGTGTCCGGCGCATCCCACTTTCTATGTACGCAAGTCAGTCATTGAGCGCCTGGGCTTATTCGACCAGTCCTACAAAATGGGTGTGGATGTGGAATTCATGATGCGTTATTTAGAGTGCGGGCTGGTTCGCTCGATCTACATTCCACACGTATTGGTGCGCATGCGCACTGGCGGCGCTAGCAACCAAAGTTGGAAAAATATTTTGCTGCAAAACCAGGAAATATTGGTAGCGCTCCGAAAAAATGGTGTGTCCTTTTCAGTAGTTCGGTTTGTTGTGACTAAGGCATTCAGTCGTCTATGGCAGTTTGCTGCTGGCCGTTTGAAGCAGTATTAGTAAGATGCAAGTTTTGGTCAGCGGCTCCAACGGCTTTGTAGGCCGTGCCTTGTGCACTCAGGCCGTTGCATGTGGTTTGGCTGTGCGCGGCGTGACTCGCACCAGCTGCAACCTGCCAAAGGGTGTTGGCGGCGTTGTCGTTTCCAGCATTGATGGCAACACCGATTGGCGGGAAGTGCTTACGGGTTGTGAGGTCGTCGTTCATCTCGCAGCTCGCGTGCATGTGATGCAAGAAACAACTGCCGATCCATTGACCGAATTTCGCCGTGTCAACGTGCAAGGCACGCTGAACCTAGCCCGCCAGTCGGCTGCAGCGGGTGTGCGGCGCTTTGTGTTTGTCAGCTCCGTCAAGGTCAACGGCGAAGCGACGCAGTTAGGGTCACCGTTTAAGGCGGACGATGTACCTGCGCCACTGGATGCCTATGGCGTGTCGAAGATGGAGGCCGAGCAGGGTTTGCGCGAGTTGGCAGCGCAGACAGGCATGGAGGTGGTCATCATCCGCCCGCCCTTGGTGTATGGACCCGGGGTCAAGGCCAACTTTGCCGCCATGATGCGCTGGTTGCAGCGTGGCGTGCCCTTGCCGTTAGGTGCCATTCATAACCAGCGTAGTCTGGTGGCGCTCGATAACCTGGTCGATTTAATTGTGCTTTGCCTGAAGCACCCCGCTGCAGCCAATCAGATTTTTTTGGTATCCGATGGCGAAGATGTTTCCACCACCGAGCTGTTGCGCCGCATGGGCCAAGCCATGGGCCGCCCGGCGCGCCTGCTTCCTGTGCCGCAAAGCTGGCTTCGATATACGGCGGCCATGGTGGGCAAGCCAGATGTCGCGCAGCGCCTGTGCGGGTCTTTGCAGGTGGATATCTCCAAAACCCGCCAGTTGCTAGGCTGGACGCCGCTGCTGTCGCTGGATGAAGGGTTGAAAAGGGCGGCCATGGGCCCAGGGGCAGCGTAGCTCGTACGCGCCCTTTAATACGATGCCTTGACCACAAATCACGTGTGGAGTGCGGCGTACTCACGGGCCGCACAAGCAGCGATCAAATTGGTTTCTCGTGTTCGTGACGGTAGTTATCATTGGTGTATATCAAGTTTTCAGGAGAACAAATATGGATACTGCACGTCTTTTTCAGTCGGGGCGAAGCCAAGCGGTTCGTTTGCCTAAAGAGTACCGCTTTGAGGGCGCCGAGGTCGTTGTGCGGCATTTCAGCAATGGTGCTCGCCCACTCCCGACTGGTGCGTTTGGGTAGTATCGGGGTATCCAGCGTGACGGCGGCAGAGTTGACCTTTGGTGTGGCAAAAAGTAGTTCTGCACGTAATCGCACGGCGCTAGAGATGTTCTTGACCGCAGTGAAGGTGCTCACTTTCGATGCCTCTGCCATTTGGCACTGCGGTAACTTGCGCGCCGCGCTGGAGCGACGCGGCCAGCCGATAGACGCACTTCACCATGATCGCCGCCTCCGCGTTGGCATGCAACGCCATTCTGGTGACCAACAACACCCGCGAATTCGAGCGAGTGCCGGGATTGCGCTTGGAGAATTGGGCGAACGGGCCGTCAGAGTCCAATTAAGTAAAACCGTTTAACTATTTTCAATACGGTCATTCCCGGCTTGACCGGGAATCCAGTTGTCACCATGGATTCCCGCCTACGCGGGAATGACATTCCAAATAGAGAGCAATTGAAGGTTGGCGGTTGTACCCAATGACAAAAAAAGGAAATAGTCGTGAAGCGCTTTTTTGATCTTTTGCTGGCCTTGGTGGCCGCTGTAGTTTTGGCCATCCCGGTATTGCTGGTGGCGCTGGTGGTGCGGCTGACTTCTCGCGGTCCGGCCCTGTATTGGTCAGACCGCGTGGGGCGGCACAACAAGCTGTTCAAGATGCCCAAGTTTCGCAGTATGCGGGTGGGTACGCCTGCGGTGGCGACGCATTTGCTGGCTGACCCCAAGGCGTACCTCACGCCAATTGGCAGCTTTTTGCGCAAGAGCAGCCTGGACGAGTTGCCGCAGTTGTGGAGCATTCTGGTTGGCGACATGAGCTTTGTGGGGCCGCGCCCGGCGCTGTTTAACCAGCACGACCTGATTGCGCTGCGCACCCAGGCTGGCGTGCATGAACTGGTACCGGGCTTGACCGGTTGGGCACAAATCAACGGGCGGGACGAGTTGCCGATTCCGGAAAAGGTGAAGCTGGATGTTGCGTATTTGGGACGGCGGTCCTTGTTTTTTGATATCCGGATTCTGTGGCTGACTTTCGTCAAAGTCCTCAAGCGGGACGGGGTGTCGCACTAATGCTTAAGGAACCGCTGATTTAATCAATTTCGTCGTTCCCGCGTAGGCGGGAACCCAGGAAAATCAGGTGCAGGATCCCCGCCTACGCGGGGATGACGAATAAATCAGGGGGCCTTAAGGAGTCGCTGATTTATTGGAGTGCGGTTCGACAGGGCTCTCCTGAGCGAAGTTGAAGGGCTCACAAGGAACGGATTCAATAACTTCGATTTTTAAAGTTGACCGCAGCAGCCAGAATGATGCGTTTTCAGCGTTGATCAGGATGCAATAAGTCACAAATAACCCTCCGTTAAGTTAGGGTAACGTAATACCTATGAAGCGCATGGATATGATCAGACGGCTTGCCGATCTCGAAAGATTGGGGGTTTTTGTCCTCGCCAAGCGGGATGTTGAAAAACTGTTTCCTGACGAGGATGAAAAATCGATGGAGAAATCTCTCCAGCGTATGGTTGGGGATGGCCTGCTTGCCAAGGCGGCAAGGGGCGTCTACGTTAATCCGGCGGCGGCTTCCAGAAATGCGGGCTGGATTCTTGAGGAGTTGGCTAAAGCATTGCGGCCTGGCAAGCTTTGCTATGTCAGCCTGGAAAGCATGCTGTCCGAGTATGGGGTTATTTCGCAAATTCCGGTCAGCCGTTTAACCGTGATGACGACAGGTGCAAGCGGCGTTCATGAAACGCCGTATGGTGTGATTGAGTTTACGCATACCAAAAGAAGTCTGCCGGAAGTGTTGATCCGGACAGTTTTTGTCAAAGACCGCCCGCTTCGCATCGCCAAAAAAAACGCAGCGGTTCAGGATTTGTTGCGAGTTGGGCGAAGTGCTGATTTGATCGACGATGAGGCTGATTGATGAAAAAAGAGGACTTTAAGCAGTACGTCAATCTCGCCATGCAGCATGCCGGCTTGGCAAGCATGCGGCCTGTTGTGGAAAAGGAGTTGCTGCATTACGAAATCTTCAATGCGCTTAACGAGGCGGGTTTGTTGAAGCACCTAGTGTTTCAAGGGGGTACCTCGTTAAGGCTGTGTCGAGGCTCTGATCGTTTTAGCGAGGATCTTCATTTTGCGGGGGGGAAGGATTTTTCTGCCAAAAGCATGGTGGCCATCAAAGACTGTATTGAGAAACGGATTGGGGAAAAGTTTTCATTGAAGGTCTCTGTCAAGGAGCCCAAGGCCACAAGGGCAGATGCCTTGGTGAAGGTCGGTAATTGTCAATCTAGTTGTCGCCTGAATGCCCACGATTAGGCAGCCTTTTTTATGTCTGAAATGTTCTCCTTTTGCTTGCTGTTGTCGATGACGTGTTGATCCGGATTCAAATGAACGACGTGGATGGGCTGCCAGTTTCGTGTCGTGCCGCTCCAACGCCCCGGATGTTTTTTCCTAGCCGCCTCGTAGACCTCAGTCCGCTTGCGTAGTAGCGCTATATCACTGCCAGTATGTCGTTCCGCCGGGGTC
>Ga0136636_10001562_pt1 | contig 13452 bp, 14 predicted proteins | sample AntDrymUQ8522106_2_FD_104653 | JGI IMG/M metagenome (GOLD analysis project Ga0136636, IMG submission 104653) | Polar desert sand microbial communities from Dry Valleys, Antarctica - metaG UQ852 (21.06) | ecosystem: Environmental > Terrestrial > Soil > Desert | place: Antarctica: Dry Valley... | reverse complement strand
GTAAAGCAGAGTGACCATGCACATCCTTCGATACACCGATCATTCGTCCTGGCATCTGGCGTTTGTAAGCATCCTTAGTCGCCATGTCAGCCGCGTGGGGGCCACCGTAGCCATAGGGAACACCAAATCTTTGCGCGGAACCGATCGCGATATCCACCCCAAATGATCCAGGAGATTGAATGAGTGTAAGTGCTAATAAGTCGGCAGCAACGATCGCTAGTCCACCTTGATCATGGATTTGGGAAACACATTCGCTGTAGTCGTAAATTGCGCCATCGCTAGCTGGATATTGCAACAATGCGCCGAAATATTCCTTGTCGAACTCAAAACCATCATGCTTGCCAATCACCACTTGAATACCGAGGGGAATTGCGCGACTCTTGACCACAGCGATCGTCTGCGGATGACAATCACTAGATACAAAGAACTTGCTGCCTTTATTCTTGGCGATTCCCGCCGCCATCGTCATCGCTTCAGCAGCAGCCGTTCCTTCGTCCAACAGTGAAGCATTGGCAATTTCTAAACCCGTTAAGTCAATGATCATCGTCTGGAAATTCAGTAATGCTTCCAAACGACCTTGGGCAATCTCAGCTTGGTAAGGTGTGTACTGGGTATACCAGCCAGGATTTTCGAGGATATTGCGTTGAATAATCGGCGGCGTGATGCAGTTGGAGTAGCCCATGCCAATGTACGATCGCCAAACTTGGTTTTTAGAAGCGATCGCCTTTAGTTCTTGCAATAGCTCATACTCGCCACGAGCTCCTCCCAGTTGCAAAGGTTGCTTAATCCTGATCGCCGCAGGGATAGTCTTTTCGATCATCGCCTCCATGGAGTCACAATTGATCGCTTTCAGCATTTCCTGTATCTCGGTAGAACTCGCGCCAATATGTCGATGCACAAAACTATCAGTTGGCGCAAAATCTTCATCGCTCAAGCAGTCTGCTACATAGTCATCATTTTTAGCAATCTTTGAATGGTCTGGAACCCCCAATTCTGTTTTTTGTGTTATTTCTGCGAGCAAAGAGTCTTGGCTAATCACGGCGAGCGAAGGTTCCAGCATATATTTTTTAATTTGTGTAGATTTACTTATGCTATTACAAATTTATTACAAAGTGTTAAGCATAAATAACAAATGACGACAATACAGCGACTTGAGCTTTCTTATCGCTGTCGCCAAGTGTACTAAAACGAGTCAAAAACCAAGAAACGAGTTGCGGCGCTTCGCGCCGCAACTCGTTTCTTGGTTTTGTGTCCTTACGAGAATAAAGCCCAAGAAGTTGAGGCGCACGCGCAGCGTGCGCCTCGACTTCTTGGGCTTTGGTTTTTATTGTTGCTGAAAGTGAAACCATGCGAACTTCCATTTGTGATGGGTGGTATCTTCAAACCATGAACTTAACTATCAGGAAATCAATTTAGATGCGTCACATAACCACATTTTTTCTAAGTATTGCTTTTTGTATTCCATCCATAGCCGCAATTGCCCCTTCAGTAAAAGCACAGGAAAGCCAAGCAACCTACTCACAACCTAAAAATGAGCGAGTTCTTACTGTCACAGGCAAAGGTGAACGATTTGTCAAAGTCACTAAGGCAAGAATCCAACTAGGGGTAACAGTGGAAGGGAAAACCGCGATCGCGACACAGGCTGAAGTCGCCAGAAAAGCCAACAGCATCGTCGCGCGACTTCAACAGTTGTCTGTTGAAAAGCTACAGACTACTACTATCCAACTCAACCCCAAATACGTTTATGAGAATAATCGTCAAACCCAAGAAGGTTTTGTGGGTCAGACCAGTGTGAGTTTTTTAGTGCCACTTGATCAAGCTGGAACTGTGCTAGACGCGGCTGTTGGATCAGGTGCTAATCAGGTTGAGCAGATTAGTTTCATCGCTACGGATGCAGAATTGAGTGCAGCGAGGCAACTAGCTCTGCAAGATGCAGTGAAAGATGCTCAAACTCAATCCAAAATAGTTTTAGATGTCTTAGGCTTTACCTCGAAATCCATTAAGGCTATTCAGATCAGCGAATCAGCGATCGCCTATCCATCTCCACAACCACGCATGGAATCCTTGGCAAAAGTTGCCGACTCCATACCAGTTTTGGGTGGCGAACAAAAGGTTCAAGCTTCCGTGAATTTACAGATTACTTACTAAGTATGTGGGCAAAAGAAACCTTAAAGCCCAAAAAGATGTAGCGCACGCTGCGCGTGCGCTACATCTTTTTGGGCTTTGGGTTTTCTTTTGTTTTGCTACTTACATTCTCTCTAAAACTCGGATACCAAGAAGGCTTAAACCTAATTTGAGAGTTTTGGCGGTGATGTCACATAGACTGAGGCGAGAAGCTTTTTCTGATTCGATCGCTTGTAGTACAGGACATTGCTCAAAAAATTGATTGAATTTTTGGCTTAATTCAAATAAATATTGACAAAGGCGATTGGGATAGAGTTCTTCAGCAACAGCATCGATCGCTTCAGCAAATTGCAATAAATGCTTAGCCAGAGTAATCTCTGGATCAGTAGTAAGTCTCACGGCATCAGTATCTAAGCTAGCAAAGTCAATCTCTCCTTTCCTCCCAATTCCCTGCACACGCACATAGGCATAGAGCATATAAGGAGCAGTATTTCCTTGCAAAGCCAGCATTTTGTCAAAGCTAAAAATGTAGTTGCTAGTGCGATTTTGAGCAAGATCTGCATACTTGACGGCTCCGATTCCCACGGCTTCCGCAACATCTTGTTTAAATTCTTCTGACGCTTCAGGACTGCGGATTTCAATGTCAGTCCGCGCACGGGCGATCGCTTCTTCTAGGAGGCTTTTTAGGGCTACCGTATCCCCAGATCGCGTTTTAAATTTTTTGCCATCTTCACCCATTACCAATCCAAAGGGAACATGGGTTGTCTGCACAGTTTTAGGAATCCAATTAGCGCGATTGGCTACTTGGAAGACTTGGGCAAAATGTCCCGATTGACCGATATCAGTTATGTAAATGATTCGAGTTACTTTGTCTTCGCAAATACGATAGCGCAAGGCGGCGAGGTCAGTGGTGGCGTAGTTGTAGCCGCCATCAGACTTCTGGACGATTAGGGGCAATGGTTGTCCATCTTTATTGGAAAACCCTTCTAAAAAAACACATAAAGCTCCTTGATCTTCTTGTAGCAAACCTGTTTCCCTAAGGTCAGTGATTACACTTGATAAGTATGGATTATAGAAAGATTCACCCCGTTCTGTTAATTGGATATTCAGGGCATCATAGATCTTTTGGAACTCGCGGCGAGACTGTTCACAAAGTAATTGCCAAGCCAGTTTTGCCGAAGATTCCCCTGCTTGAAGTTCCACTACCGCAGTGCGAGAAATCTCTTTGAATTTTTCATCTTCATCAAAGCGTTTTTTGGCGGCACGATAAAGTTCCACTAAGTCACCGATCGCGATCGCATCTGCTTTAGTTAGCGCATCAGGATAAACTTCACGCAGATAGGTGATCAACATTCCAAACTGAGTTCCCCAATCGCCGACATGATTTAAGCGCAGTACTTCATGTCCTTGAAACTCTAAAATGCGGGCAATACTGTCTCCGATAATAGTTGAACGCAAATGTCCAACGTGCATTTCTTTGGCAATATTGGGACTGGAGAAGTCAACTATGACTCGCTCAGGTTTATCGACTTTAGCGATCGCTAAGCGATTACTTTTTTGCATTTTTGCTAATTGTGACTCTATGTAACTAAGTTTTAGCTTTAAGTTAATAAACCCAGCCCCTGCGATCGTTGGAGTTTCAAAGATGTCATTAACAGAAGGATCAGTCAGGAAATTTTCAATTATTCTAGCCGCTATTTCTTGGGGTTTTAGTTTGAGTTTTTTAGTTAATCCTAAAGCCGCATTACATTGATAGTCGCCAAATTTGGCATCTTTAGATGGCGCAACGGCAGGATCAGAGCTAGTGTATTCTGCACCAAAGGCTTCTGCGATCGCCTGAGAGAAGCGAATTTTTAAATCAGATAAAAGAGAAGTAGTCATAGGTTGTGGTAGCCTTTAGCCAAAATTGATTTGTTCAGATTGACTAAATATACAGCCCTTTGCGCTCAGACCCAAACCTGACAAGAATTTTGAAAGCTCTATGAAACAAAGCTTTCAAAATTCTTGTCAGGTTTAGTGTCTGAAACCAATTTTGAGATTTTCAGCACCTACGGCGCTGAAAATCTCAAAATTGGTTTTTTAAAAGTCCCCAAAGTCCCATTGAATATAACAATGAAAATGTTAAAGATTACCATTCCTCGAAAGTTTCTCAATCAAGTATTGGCTATTTCTGGGTTCATCGCGATTGCCCAATTCACCAGCATCGATCCAAGTTTTGCGGCTCCTAATCAGCTTACTTTGAGCGTTTATCCGCTAAATTCTAGAAGCGGTGCATCACCAAATTGCCCTAAAGAAGTTCGCTTAACAGAAACTTCTCGCCCCTACACTGAAGGTAGCTATACGAGAGATGGAATAGCCCCTTTGGGATGGTTAGCTAAAGCTTTTAAGCTTGATAGAAGCGATAAATTTAGTGCGGTTTGGGTAGCTCAGCTTCAGCCCAAATATCAAACTTGTGAAGCATCCGCAAGAGTCACCAAGGTTAATAATGAGCCATCTGAAGGGCTTTCCTACTTGCGAATGCAGTTTGTTAATAGGAATGCTTATTTAATTCTTGATATGACAGGAATGAGTGATCCCAATAATCTAACTACAGTAATTTTGAAGCAAGACATCAAAAATGGTAATCCTTCTTGGTCATGGGGAGGTACAGATTAAGTAGGCAAGCATAATTAAACCCAAAACCCAAAAAGCTGTAGCGCACGCTGCGCGTGCGCTACAGCTTTTTGGGTTTTAAGGTTTTTTTGCCCACATACTTAATCTAGAAAAAGAGTGGCGGCGGGAACTGTCGCCACTCTTTTTCTAGGTAAAAAGCTTTAACGCACGCTGCGCGTTCGCTAAAGCTTTTTGGGTCTTATTTCTTGAAAGCGATGCTTTGCAGCGCTTTCAAGAAATTATGGGAATTTAGGTGATCCAAAACTACTGTAAGATAACCATAATTTACACACCCAAAATCGTGCCATTCTTTCGTCAGTACATCGCCCCAATTATCATTTTTGCCGTATTTTTATTTACGCTCGTGCTGGTTAGCTCCCGTGCTTTCTTGCCTGAAGATATGGTTGCTCCAGCACCTATTGGCGCGATCATTGGAGCTAGATTGACTTCTCAGTTCCAAAACTAGTCACCATGACCGACATTACATGGCAGCACCGACACGTAATCTCCCTTGCCGACTTTACCCCCAGTGATTACGAAACAGTCTTGCAGACTGCGGTTAGCTTTTTAGAAGTGTTGTCTCGGCGCAATAAAAAAGTACCAACTTTACAGAGCAAAGTTGTCGCCAACTTATTTTTTGAATCTTCAACTCGCACTCGTAATAGTTTTGAACTAGCCGCCAAGCGACTTTCAGCAGATACGCTCAACTTCGCTCCAGGCACTTCTTCCCTTTCTAAGGGAGAAACAATTCTGGATACGGCGCGGACTTTCTTGGCAATGGGAACCGATATCATGGTAATCCGTCATCAGTCGGCGGGAGTGCCTCTCGCGATCGCCCGTGACATGGATGCCCTCAGTGGCAAAGTGGCGATTCTCAATGCGGGTGATGGCAAGCATGAGCATCCCTCGCAAGCTCTATTAGATTTGCTGACCATCTGTATGTATATGAATGCTAACGCTCCAACAGCCAAGGATCTTAAGGGTAAAAAAGTGGCGATCGTTGGCGATATTTTGCATTCACGGGTAGCGAGATCAAATTTGTGGAGTTTGCTTACGAATGGAGCAGATGTGCATTTAGCTGCACCACCGACCTTGTTACCGCCAGAGTTTGCTGAGTATGGTGCAAAAATCCATTATTCCCTTGAGCCTGCTTTAGAAGATGCTGATTTTGTAATGACTCTGCGTTTACAAATGGAGCGGATGGGACAGTTTTTAATCCCTAGTTTGCGCGAATACCATGCTCGTTTTGGAATCACTCGCGATCGCCTTGCCAAATGTGCGCCAAATGTGCAAGTTTTACATCCAGGTCCTGTAAATCGAGGTGTGGAGATTAGTTCAGATTTGATGGATGATCCACGGTTGAGCTTGATTGATAAGCAAGTAACTAACGGTGTTGCGATCAGAATGAGCTTACTATATCTTCTCGGTTCAGCAATTCAAGCCTAATGATTGCGCCGCGCTTTGCGTGGCACAACCATTAAGCCTGAATTGCTGTGGCGCAGGCTGCGCGTGCGCCATAGCTTTTTAGGTTTTAACATAGCAAAGTCAGAGTTGCTTAGGACAGACAGCCAATGAATATCTCTTTATTTCTAGGATATTCGCTTAATCTTTCCTGAAAGATTTTGAAATTAAAGCTGCGCGGATCGATGCGCGAACCTGAGCGATCAACAATTCTATGGGTGGTGATGCGCTCCAATGGCACATCTGTTTTGGCAACTAGCCATGCTAGCGATCGATACTGCGCTTCTGTATAGCCACTATGACTATATTCATTATGCATTCCATCAGAGGGTGTTTCTAAGGAAATATGGTAAGCGAAATTATTAACTGAACTAGGGTATTGCGGATTAGTCCGCACAGCTTCATTCCCCAAGGCACTCTTAAATACTGAATTACCTGCGCCAAAAGCTCGCTTATCGGGCGGGACAAAGTAGATTATGGTTCCATTAGTTGCAATGAGACTATGGTAGCTAGCCTGATTGTTTTCATCGGTTTGGAAGGCTTGAAAATAATTAATGACACTATTTGCAGACGCAACGGTTTCATGGAGAACAATTATGGGTTCTTGACTGACGATATTTCCTGCCACATCTCTGATAAAGCGATCGCCATAATTAGAGGCTGCGGCAAGGGCAATTACTTCTCTTGGTGTGTAGGAGTTCGCTTTTGTCGTACCACTAGATTCTTCTGTTAATGGTGGAGTTGGTGTGCGAAATCGATCTAATGAGATTGGTATGGAAGTTAGCTTCGCAGGTTGGGAAGAATCGGCTGAAGGCTTAGCTGCACAGCCCAAAACAGGAGCAAATTGGTTAAGCTCCCTAGTTTTTGCTGGGGATGACCAAATGGTCAAAATTACTAAGGTCAAGAAGAAGCAGGCGATCGCTACTAAGTACTTCAATTTCATAGGTATCATCCACGAATACTAAAACTGCATAATTAGATTTTTTTTAACAAACACATAGTAATCCTAACGTCTACAGTGAACCTATAACGCTTTGCGCTCAAACAAATCAAAACCCAAAATAGGGTGGCGGGGCGGAGCGCCGCCACCCTATTTTGGGTTTTATGTCCTAACAGAACTGGCGATCGCTATAACTAAAATCTATCGATTAGTTTATATTTTGCATCGTAGTTGGGTTTTGCGCCCTCACCGCAAGTGCGAGGAGTCGGTAAAATCTTGGTCGGATTGGCGATCTCATGGGGATCAAAAACATCCCGAACCCATCGCATTGTCTCTAAGTCCGACTCACTAAACATCTCCGACATATAGCATTTCTTGTCAGCACCAATGCCATGCTCACCTGAAATACTGCCGCCGACCCGCACACAAAGCTTCAGAATCTCACCACCCAATTCTTCTACAGTTTCCAATGCCCCGACTTCGGCATTGTTATACAAAATCAAGGGATGCAAATTACCATCACCCGCATGGAATACATTTGCGACAGGGTAGCCATACTTTTCGCTCAGTTTCTCAATCTCTTGCAATACATAGGTGAGCTTAGTACGGGGAATCACGCCATCCTGCACGTAATAGTCAGGACTCATCCGACCCATAGCGGCAAAGGCGGCTTTGCGACCCTTCCACAGGCGCAAGCGTTGCTCAGGATCAGTCGCTGAAGAAACCTGACGCGCTCCATTTCGATAGCAAATTTCTTTAATCTGCTTGGCACTTTCGGCAACCTCGATCGCTAAGCCATCAACTTCGATCAATAAAATCGCGGCGGCATCGCGGGGATAGCAGTTAGCCGCCACCGTATCCTCGACCGCGTTGATACTCATGTTATCCATGATTTCCATACCCCCAGGAATCAGTCCCGCGCTGATCACGTCGGAAACGGTGGAACCAGCAGCTTCTATAGTCTCAAAATCTGCCAACAGAACTTGAATTGATTCTGCCGATTTTAAAATCTTAAGGGTTATCTCTGTGGCAATGCCTAGAGTGCCTTCAGAACCAACAAAAATTCCTATCAAATCATATCCTGGGCTTTCAGGGATTTTGCTGCCAATATCTTTAATTTCTCCATTGGGCAAAACGATCTTTGCGCCAAGAACGTGATTAGTCGTTACTCCATACTTCAAACAATGCACACCGCCAGAGTTTTCGGCAACATTGCCACCGATGGAACAGATGATTTGACTAGAGGGATCGGGAGCATAGTAAAAACCTGCGCCACTCACAGCTTGAGTTACCCAGTTATTAATTACGCCTGGTTGCACAACGACACGCTGATTATCAAAATCTACGTTCAAAATCTTTTTCATGCGCGAGGTGACAATCAGCACTGAGTCAAGCAGTGGTAAAGCACCGCCAGATAGCCCCGTACCTGATCCCCTTGCGACAAAGGCGATCCGATCGCGATCGCATATTTTTAATATTTTAGAAACTTCTTCTGTACTGCTAGGCAATACGACCAAGGCGGGCTGCTGTCGATAGCTAGTAAGTCCATCGCACTCGTAGGCGATCAACTCTTCGCGAGTCTTTACTATATAGCGATCGCCGACGATGGCAGCAAATTCTTGGGCGATCGCTTGCCAGTTAATGCTTTGATTTTGATTAGGGCTGAGTAATGGCTTGAGGGCGAGGCTGGTCATAGTTATTTTGGCAGTGGATTTAGCTGTAGGACTCAAGGATCAGGAACAAAATCTTTTTAGTGTGTGAGGTTTGTGAATGCCAGATTGAGTGCGATCGAGTTAATTAATATTAGCAATGATCGCTCTTTGAATGAATTGACTTGTAATGAGATTATTGTCATGGTCAAGCACTTAAGTCATGAATTTTGCGAATCTTTTGGCTGCTCTTACTGCCTATTGAGGCTTTAAAGGGTACAGAGAAATTTTTGAAAGTGCCGCAAAGCGGCACTTTCAAAAATTTCTCTGGGTTTTAGAACAGCGCAAAGCGCTGTACTGCCTTTCCAGTTTAAAAATAATGTCACCACCCAAGAATTAGTGATGTGGCGCGAAGCGCCGCATCACTAATTCTTGGGTGGTAAGGGAGTAGATAAATCCTTTTTCAAAACTGGTTTACCAAGTATTGCTTTTGTACCCATTAATTCCTCAATAGACTACAAGTACAGCGCCTTGCGCTGCGATAAAACTCAGAAAGTTATTGGAAAGTGCTGCGAAGCGGCACTTTCCAATAACTTTCTGTACTACTCAAAGCCTCAACAGGCTGTATCTGGGTATGATTAAAAACCAGACTAAAAACCTGTGGCGCACGCTGTGGGTGCGCCACAGGTTTTTTTGGTATTATCTGTCTTTGTCTAGCCGCTATTCTGGTTATGATACCAATTCATCAAAAAGCCCTATGTTAAATGCTAGTCTGACCGATAAATTTGATCGACTGAAACAAATTTTCCATGAATCGTCACAGGTACTTGTAGCTTACTCAGGTGGTATTGATAGCACTCTTATCGCCAAAGTTGCCTTTGATACGCTTGGCGATCGCGCTTTGGCAATTACCGCTAGCTCCCCGTCTCTTTTACCTGCCGATCTCGCCGCCGCGAAGATTCAAGCCAATTTTATCGGTATTAAGCATCAAGTCGTCCAAACCGATGAGATGAGCAATCCTAATTACACTTCTAATCCAATTAATCGCTGTTATTTCTGCAAAAGTGAACTACACGATACCCTAAAACCCCTCGCTAAAACGATGGGCTATAACTACGTTGTCGATGGCTTAAATGCCGATGACCTCCAAGATTATCGTCCAGGAATTTTAGCTGCTAAAGAACGCGGCGTGCGATCGCCCCTAGCCGAAGTCGGGATTAGCAAAATAGAAGTAAGAATGTTATCGCAATATTTAGGTATGCCTTGGTGGGACAAACCATCGCAGCCCTGTTTAAGTTCTCGATTTCCCTATGGTGAGGAGATTACCCTAGATAAGTTACGCCGTGTCGGTAATGCGGAACAATATTTACGCGATCGCGGTTGGACTGGAGATCTGCGGGTGCGCTCTATGGGCGATATGGCGAAGATTGAAGTAGCTAGCGATCGCTTGCAAGAGTTGATTAGCAAAATCTCTATGTCTGAGCTTACTGATGCCTTTAGAGAATATGGATTCACTTCTATTACTTTAGACTTAGAGGGTTTTCGTAGCGGCAAACTAAATGATGCAGTTGTTGTATAAGTAGACAAGCATAATTAAACCCAAAACCCAAAAAGCTGTAGCGCACGCTGCGCGTGCGCTACAGCTTTTTGGGTTTTAAGGTTTCTTTTGCCTACTTACTTAGCTGTCGCCAGTCTTATTCCCAAAAGAGAGAGGCGGCGCTCCGCGCCGCAACTTAACTACAAAAGCGATCGCTTGTCTTAAAAATTATCGATCGTTCCAAATATTGAACCTAAATTAACTAAATACATTCTAAACTCATGAATATTAAGGTATATTTTCCAAGTCTAGGCTAACCAGTAAATTCAGATGGAACAAGTATTATTTGAATATGAGGTAAGCACTGGCTTTGATTGGTCAGAGCGAGAGCAGATTGCGATCGCAAATTTAGAGAAAATAATTGATAAACGCCCGTTGGAAACCGTTATCCATAATGGCAAGCGTGAAATTAAGGCAAGCCAATATGTTGGCGTGTTTCGATTGGGCGATCGCACTGTGGAAGTTTTGCCAAAAATGTATCGGTCTTCTGCTAATAAGAAGCAAGAATCAATTCGCAATTTGCTGTATATGTTGGAATATACCAACCAGCTAAATGTCAAACAATATGCGATCGCAGATTTGTCACAGCAAGATCTTGATTGGTTTGAGATTTTGACGCGCTTGTTTGCGATGAATCTTTTGGAGGAATGGCAAAGGGGCGCATTTCGGAATTATCAATCGGTGAGCGATACTTTGCCAGTCCTGAAAGGAAAATGGAACTTAACCGAACAGTTGCGCCTCCTGAGCGCAAGCATTTATTTGCAGTTACCTATGATGAGTTTACGGCGGACAATCAACTGAATCGAGTTTTGCGCTATGTGGTGGAGAAGCTCTATCAGTTAACGCGCAATTTCCATAATCGGCAGATGTTGCATGAGTTGCGGCAATGGATGGAGGAGGTGACTTTATTGCCAAAAGTAAATGCTGAAGATCTACGTCTAATCAGCATCACGCGCTTAAATCAGCGTTTTGAACCACTTTTAAATTTGGCACGTTTATTCCTCGAAAATGAGAGTTTACAGTTATCCAGTGGAAGTTTTGAGACATTTGCTTTTGCTTTGGATATGAACAAGCTTTTTGAAGAGTTTGTCATCAGTTTTATCGATCGCCATCGCGTTGAAATTTTGCCATCGCATTTACAGGATTGTGAATTATTGCCGCAGTCATCGGGTGCAGTGCTTTATTTGGCAAGGAATAGCGATAATCATCAAGTTTTTCAACTCAAGCCCGATCTAGTGTTTCGTCAAAATGGAAGTTTTCCTTTGCTTGTGGATACGAAGTATAAGCGATTGCAGGAAGGCGATCGCAAGTTGGGGATTTCGCAAGCGGACTTTTATCAAATGTATGCCTATGCTCATTCCTACGATTGTCGCCATGTATTGATGATTTATCCTCAAGTTGCAGGGATGTCTGAGTTTTGCAAAGCTTTTAAAATTGTTGATAGCGATCGCGCTATTACGGCGGCAACGATTGATCTCTGTGGTGATCTGAGCAAGCAGAATGAGCGTGTTAAGCTGGTAGCAAGGTTAAAGGCTATTTTTAACTAAACTCATAGGAGTAAGTGATGCTCGACATAGAATTTGAAATTGAAACTGAAATCAACCAAGCGGATCGTAATTTTAATCTGTCTAATTTGTATGAGGTAGATTTTTATGCTTGGACACAACAGCAATCTGAATTCTTGGTTTTGGGTAAATGGGAAGATTTAGATATCAAAAATCTGGTGGAGGAGATTGAATCGTTGGGTAAGCAACAAAAACAAGAGTTACGGAATCGATTGGGGGTATTGATCGGACATATTTTAAAATGGGAATATCAGCCAAGTTTTCGGAGTAAGAGTTGGAGGGTAACTATTCGAGAGCAACGCCGTCGCATTAAGGAGCATTTGTTAGAAAATCCTAGTCTAAAGTCTTATTTAGATCAGGCAGTTCTAGCGGCTTATCAAGATGGTATCGATTTAGTTTTAAAGGAAACGCCTTTGGAAGAGAAGGATTTACCGATTGATTGTATATATACAATTGAGCAGCTTTTTGATGTTGGTTTTCCTGTGTTTGATGATTAAAGCTTTTAAAATTGATGAGGGCGATCGCGCTATTACGGCGGCAACGATTGATCTCTGTGGTGATTTGAGCAAGAGGGATGAGCGTGTTAAGCTGGTAGCAAGGTTGAAGGCTCTTTTCAACTAAACTCATAGGAGTAAGTGATGCTCGACATAGAATTTGAAATTGAAACTGAAATCAATCAAACAGATCGTAATTTTGCTCTATCTAATTTGTATGAGGTAGATTTTTATGCTTGGACACAACAGCAATCTGAATTTTTGGCTTTTGGTAAATGGGAAGATTTAGATGTCAAAAATTTGGTAGAGGAGATTGAATCGTTGGGTAAGCAACAAAAACAAGAGCTTCGCAATCGTTTAGGTGTCTTAATTGGTCATTTATTAAAGTGGGATTATCAGCCTGAGTTGCGCGGTAAAAGCTGGAAATCGACTATCCGCGAACAGCGTAAACAGGTTCAGTTACTTCTAAAAGATAATCCTAGTTTGAAGTCCTATCTAGACGAAGCGGCGATCGATGCCTATGAATTAGGTTTGGCGCTAGTTGTGAGGGAAACGACCCTTGATTATCAAGATTTGCCTTCAGAATGTCCCTATGCGATCGCGCAAATTCTCGATCCTGAGTTCCCTATTGGCTTATTAAGTTAATTGTAAATTTATGGATTTAGATATTCGTTGGAAGCAGAGATTTTCTAATTATCAAAAGGCTTTGGCTCAATTAACTAAGTTTATTGATAAGGGCGATCTGAATGAACTGGAAGAACAGGGCTTAATCCAAGCTTTTGAATATACCCATGAGTTAGCATGGAATCTGTTGCGCGACTATTTGCGGGATCAGGGAGCGCAGAATATCGCCAATTCAAATTTGAAGTGCAACACCTAGAGATCTATGCATAAAGGACTCACAAGGATATTCTGATATTTATCACAATCACCAAGATATCCCCATGAGCTACTGCCATTTTACGACATC
>Ga0136636_10001561_pt1 | contig 13458 bp, 6 predicted proteins | sample AntDrymUQ8522106_2_FD_104653 | JGI IMG/M metagenome (GOLD analysis project Ga0136636, IMG submission 104653) | Polar desert sand microbial communities from Dry Valleys, Antarctica - metaG UQ852 (21.06) | ecosystem: Environmental > Terrestrial > Soil > Desert | place: Antarctica: Dry Valley... | reverse complement strand
TGAGCAATATAAATTACAGATCCATCGGTCAGAGTTTTGATAAGCGTATTTACCTCATTAACAGTATTTATCTGAACCAAATCGGCAGCCGGTTTTGGTTTCACATTTAAATAAATAACAGCGCTTATACCCAGCAAAACCATAATTACTGCGGCTGCTCTGATTATATTTGGAACCTGGCTTATTTTTGGAGCAGCTAACTGCTGAGAAATCAGATTTTCGTCACTAAGCCGGTGATGAAGTTTATCCCAGGCTTTACGGGTATCCGGTTTTGCGGGGTTATTAAACTCTTTCATTGCCGACCATTGTTTTTTCATTGTATCAATACTTATTTTACTTTCCTCCGAAACAGAAATTTCCTTTTCAAAAGCGTGCAATTCCACTTCACACATTTCGCCGCTCATATATCGGGCAAGAGTTTCGGAGTGTTGCTGACTATCTCTGTTTGTTTTCATATCTTACTTTTTGCTGTTCCTGTCACTAAGACTATTTAATAGTTCTTGCTTTAATTTTGTCATTTATCCTACCTGATCATTGGTAAATTCTTTCAATGACTTTCTGAACATCTGCAATGCTTTTCCCATATCTGCCTCAACCGTTTTCACCGAAATGGATAAGGTTTCGGCAATTTCGCGGTATTTTTTCCCTTCGAACCTGTTCATCCTGAAAATACGTGAACAGCGTTCGGGCATGTTACGTAAGGTTGCATGTATCACTTTCCTCAGGTCGCGGAGTTCAGCATCCGACTGCATATTTGCCGGAACCATTTCCTGAAAATTGTCAAAAACCTGTTGAGCGTAATTTTTACGAATTGCCAGGTGCTCAAGGTAATGCAGTGCATTGTTGCGGATAGAATGATAGAGATATGCGTTTAGTGAAAGTTTAGGATTAAACGTGTCCCTGTTTTTCCAGAAATTGTAAAAAAACTCCTGCACTATGTCCTCTGCGGTGTCAATATCTTTCAGTATTTTATCAGCATGATGACACAATGGTTCATAATACCTCGTAAAAAGACGTTCAAATTCCCTGATGTCGCCACCTTGTATTTTCTTTTGTATGTAGAAATCGGTTAGGTTCATTGTAGGATTTGGAGATGTGGGGATGCGGGGACTTGAAGATGGTGGTTGTGGATTGTATTATTTCTGAGGGTATTGATATTTGAAAGTGTAAGGGAGAAGTTAATTTGTGACTTTCCATCTCCCTTTCCATAATTCACCATTCACAAATCCCCATTTGTAAATCAATTTTTCATGTTCTTCGATAGTTTTTTAATTGCACTTTCAATAGAATCTTCCGGCTCGATGATATTGTATTTGCCCCAGAAATCGACATCAGTAAAATCCTGAACTTTTTCGGCAAAAACCATATTCGATTTAAAAACTTCCTGGTTGGCAAATTTAGCTACATTATTTTCATGCCTGTCAGTAATAGCTACCTCCGACATTACAGTGTAGTAATTTTTAAAAAGTCGTTTTTTCCAGTCGCATCGGAATTTCAGATCTACGCGAACATAATTGAGATAATATTTCCCGTTTTGTTCCTTGTAAGTAATCAGGTAACTGGTTGATGTAGGTAAAAATATGAGTCCCATAGGTTTCTTTTGTACAAAAACGCGGGCTGCTTTTGCTTCATCGTTGAGGTCGAGGCTAAATTCGGCTCTGCTTATTGCCATGTTATCCTGCGTTATATACAATTTACCATAATAAAGAGGCTCTTCTCTGATTACATTCGGTGAGAAACTTATAACCCAATTGAGTTTATTATCAATGTTTACCATCGACTCAAACTCAAAAATATAATTATCAAGATTATCGAGGGCTATGCTTAAATCGGTATTTTTCACAATATCGAGTAGCATTGATACATTTGGGCCTCCCTGCAACTGAACCATGAGGGTATCGGCTTTTTTTACATTAGAACCTTTACGGCCTTTATAAATTTTCACCTGATCGTCCTGCATCGACGAATAAGAAGCTTTATAAATATCAACCACTGCTTCGGAAATTGAAAGATAATCGCGGCGTTGCCTGATTGTTTCGCGATAAAAACCAGTCATCATATTGGGTATCTCGCTGTAATTCTTCCTTTTATTTCGGAGGGCCATTTCAACTATTCCACGAGCATCTTTTGGCATAACCGATATTTCCTTGAGCATAATAAGCTGTGGCTCAAGATAAAACGTTTTATCTTTCGCTAGCGATTCGCTGATTTTAAATGTGGAAGTTGCATAGCTGAGGTGCGAAACTTCAAAATATTCAGCATCAATCCCTTTGTTGATCTTCAGTATAAATTCGCCATCTGAATTCGAAACTGTACCTATACCAGTGCTGGGAACGCTTATTGTTGCATAAATTATCTTATCGCCTGTTTTGGCATCTTTTAGCTGTCCGGTAACTGTTACAAACGAGTCGCTTCCATTCTGCGAATATACAGTGCCATAGCTCGACATAAATAGGATCAGGATGCCAATACGGAATAGTATTTGGATTGAAGTTTTCATGGTAATTGATTTTTAAGGGTTAAAGTTAATGCTTGTTTACATCTATAAGATACTTTAGAATGAAAATACCCTATGAATATTTGAAATTTTTTTCCACATGCCGCTTTGGTGTATAGAGCGGAACCCGGCAATCAATAAGTACAATTAACGATATATGAAAACAAAACCATACTGCGATTCGTTTATATAAACAAATTATAAACGATGAGCACATTCTACACAATTACTCTTTATTTTCACTCATGGAACCGCTGGCTTATACTTATTGCAGGTATTTTGGTTCTATTTATGGCTGTTAAAGGCGCTTCAGGCAAAACTGATTACACGGCTTCGCAGCGGAAATGGGCTGCTATTTTCATGGGGAGCCTTCACCTTCAATTGCTTGTGGGCTTGTTAATGTATTTTGTTTTAAGCCCTTATACATTGGCTGCTTTAAGCGATTTCGGAGCTGCAATGAAAGATTCAACTCTCAGATACTGGGCTGTGGAACATGCTTTTGTAAATATTTTAGCTATAGCTGCTGCGCAAACCGGCAGCATACTGGTAAAACGGAATGCAAGTCAGGCTGGAAAACACAAACGCACCCTCATCTGGACAGGCATAGCTATGTTACTTATTTTGGTAATGATACCATTGGGTATTTTAGGTCCAGAGCGGCCATGGTTCAGGTTCTGATATCCCGAATAAAGGCAGAAACTGAAACTGTTTTAAATTTTAAAAGCCACTGCAAATCAATTGCAGTGGCTTTTCATATTTCAATATTATGATGTTATAAATTCAATAACAACCAGAAAATCTGATAACTACATTTGTTTTGATGCATTTAGTTTAATAACGAGTGCTATTTCGTCATTAATGAAATCGTCTTTCAGATCTTCAAAAAATTTCTTTGATTTAAACTTAATATCGTACGCTGCCCTGTCAATTGTAAATTCAGGAGTGGTACTGTTAACTTTATCCCCTTCTAAAGCAATGTTGGCCATAAACCCGACGCTTTTGGTAATACCTTTAATAGTAAGATTACCTGTAAGTTCGTAAGCAGTGTTGCTTTCCTTCGAACGAACAATCTGCGTGATTACAAAAGTTGCTTCGGGGTGGTTAGCCACATCAAAGAAATCAGGCGAATTTAAATGTCCGGTTAATTTTCCATTGTACTCGGGATCTTCGATATCGAGCACTTTGAGGCTTGGCATATCAATAACGAACTCACCACCTACCGGAGTGTTTTCTTTAATATACAGTGCACCCGATTTTATAGCGAGAGTTCCGTTATGTTGACCGGTAGGTTTAAAACCTTTCCACTCCACCTGGCTCAAAGCAGCATCAACAGCATATTTATCAGCGCCTTGTGTATTTGCAATTATGGTATCGGCTTCGCTTATTGATGCTTTTTTACCTTCGGAACCGGCACATGAATATAATAGCGCCAGACTAATAATTCCTGAAAAAATAAGTGTTCTTTTCATTTTTTATATGTTTTGAATTAAGCTATTTAAACCATTAACCGTTTAATAATGTTCAATTCCGATTAAACAAAATCATGATAAAGGATCAACTTATTGACAAAATATTCACATTACTTCTGTGTTTTTAAATTATGTATATCTTTACCATCAACAGACAACAATACACCCTTATAATGCATAGGTTTTTATGGCGGATCTATGAGTAATAAATTAGCGGATGAACATAACAACCAAAGGCATCATCCATCTGATGGCAGAGAAATTCGATCAAGATATTTCAACATTTTCAACTAACTTTCTCGAATCTGCTATAACAAACAGGATGAATTTTTCCTCTTACAAAACATTGCCCGACTACCTGCAAAAGTTTAGCAGCGACCCTTTTGAGCCCGAAATGCTCATGAAATCACTGTCCAATTCATATAGCACCTTTTTCCGCAACTCGCTTACGTTTGCCTTGTTATATCAGGTTATACTTCCAAAAATTATTAGCGAAAAAGCATCAAACAATGATTCGGAAATCAGAATATGGTCGGCAGGTTGCGCTGCCGGACAGGAGCCCTATTCACTTGCCATATTAATTGATGATCTGTTTAAAATAAAACCAACGGAACTAAGACACCAGATTTTTGCCACTGACAACTCCGATTCAGAACTTTTAACCGCCAGTGTCGGCATATACGATTTTGATGCCGTTAAACCTACACCATACAGTTTTATTAAAAAATACTTTATTAAAACCGGGAACTTTTATTCCATCCGCGAAAGGATTAAAGCAATGGTTGAATTTTCGCATTACGATTTGCTCGATACCACTTCCTCAGCTCCGCCAGCCAGTATTTACGGCGATTTCGACCTGGTGATGTGCAGTAACGTGCTTTTTTATTACAAACCGGAAATCCAAAAAATGATTCTTGAAAAATTCAGAAAAACCATCCGTAAAGGAGGCTTCTTTATAACCGGTGAGGCTGAAACCGGCATTGTAAATTCTGCCGCAGGGTTCAAACATTTCATTCCATCGGCACCACTCTACATAAGAATATGAATATCTTTAAGATATCACTATAAATAAAAATCACCAGATAAATAAATACAGATCACCATGAAGAAAATTTACCTATGAAAATACAGAACACCACTATAGGAATCCGTTTAATTTTTGGGTTTAGCATCATCATTCTGTTTTTTTTACTCTTAGGAACACTGTCCTATCAGCAATCCGGAAGGCTATGGCAGATTACCGTGGATCTTTATGAGCATCCGATGCAGGTTTCGAATGCAACACGGGATATAAAGGCCGATATCAACTCAATGCACCTGCACTTAAATGATATTGCAATCGACAAAAATCTTAGCGATTTCGAATTTGAGGAAAGCATAAGCCAGATCAGGACTATAGAAGCCTCTGTTTACAAGTCGTTTGAAATTGTAAACGATAAATATCTTGGGCCAAAAAACGATGTCGAAATTGCCTATAACTTATTCAAAGCCTGGAAACCAATGCGCGATAAAGTTATTAAACTGCGTAAAATGGGCGACCAGCCTGCCGCCTACACTGCCTATAAAATAGATAATGTTGATTACCGCGAAAAAATGTTCGCCCAGATACAGGTAATGATTGATTTTGCTTCAGGTAAATCAAGTGAGTTTTTTCGGTCGTCCGAAAATGAGAAGAATCAATTGTTATCCTCATTAAGATTCTCGCTGCTGTTTTTATTTTTAATTTCAATGGTAGTTTCGTATATACTGTTTAAGGGGATCCGTGAGCCGTTATTGGCATTAACCCGAATAACTGATGAATACCGGCTTGGGAATTTCACTTTGCGGAGCAGCAATCTATCAACAAATGAAATAGGCAAACTGGCTGATGCTTTTAATAATATGGCCGAATCCGTTGAGCAGGAATTAACGATGAAAAGTAATTCAGCAGCCATAGCACAGCTATTAATCAATGAAAATGAATTACATCCTTTCTGCAAGGAATTGCTGAGGAGTTTGCAAAACTATACACATGCCCAGGTTGTAGCTATCTATTTCCCGAATGAAACAAAAACACAATTCGATCATTACGAATCCATTGGATTAGATGCAGTAAAATGTAAATCTTTCTCAGTAAATACTTCTGAAGGTGAATTTGGCAAGGTTCTCACTACAAAGGAATTAGTAATAATCACAGATATACCAGCCGATACAATTTTTAGTTTCCCAACGGTCACAGGTACGTTTAAGCCTCGCGAAATAATCACCTTTCCAATTGTTAAGGAAGACAGCATTGTTGCAATTATTTCGCTTGCCAGCCTTAACGGATTTTCGGCAGAAACGGTTAATCTACTCAACGAAATTAAGCTGATGCTAACGGCCCGGCTACATGGCGTGATGGCTTTCCAGAAAATTACTGATATTTCGAACAAACTTGATCAACAAAACCACGAACTTGATCTGAAATCGAAGGAATTAGTCATGCAATCCGATGAATTAAAAGAGTACAATATCGAGCTTAAAATGCAGAAAAAGCAAGTTGAGGATGCTAACCAATTCAAGAGTGCTTTCCTATCGAACATGAGCCACGAACTGCGTACACCTTTGAATTCGGTAATCGCGCTTTCGGGCGTTCTGAGCCGCAAACTCAACGGAACAATTCCTGGCGAAGAATATAACTACCTGGGAATCATCGAAAAAAACGGGAAACAGTTATTGTACCTGATCAATGACATACTCGATCTTTCGCGAATTGAATCCGGCAAAGAAGAAATAAACATCACCAGGTTTAACATTTACAACCTCGTTCAATCCATTGTTGAGTCGCTTCAGCCACTGGCAGATGAAAAAGGCATCAGCCTTATCAATAGTATTGAAAGTAATTTACCTGAAATTCAGAATGACAGCGATAAGTTTCATCATATTATTCAGAATATCATCAGCAATGCCGTTAAGTTTACCGAAGAAGGATCAGTACAAATTACAGCGAACACAATTGACGGCGAAATACATGTTAGCGTAAAAGATTCAGGAATAGGGATAGATACTGATTACCTGCCGCTTATATTCGATGAGTTCAGGCAGGCCGACGAAAAAGCTTCACGTAAATACGGCGGAACCGGCCTGGGACTTGCCATCGCTAAAAAGTATGCTTTGTTGCTCGATGGAAATATCGACGTTAAGAGCAAAGTTGGGGCGGGATCAGTTTTTACAATCAAATTACCCGTTGTTAAACAGGGTGTTATCGAAAAGCACGACATTCCTCAAACAGCCTACACCAGCACTAAATTTTCGGGCGGCAAAAGAGAACCACAGAAAGGGAATGGAAAAACTATACTGTTAGTTGAGGACAGCGAACCTCAGATCGTACAAATGTCGTATATACTAAACCAAAACGGATATACTGTTCGTTTAGCCCACAATGGAAAGGAAGCCATTGAGTCAATACAAATTATGACACCCGATGCCATGATCCTCGATTTAATGATGCCTGAAGTCGATGGATTTGAAGTGCTCGATTCAATAAGAAGTCAAAAGGAAACCAGTCAGATACCTGTACTCATTCTTACAGCTAAACATATTACCCAAAACGAATTGTTTTTCCTTAAAGGCAATCACATACACCAGATCATTTATAAAGGAGTCGTAAACAGGAACGAGCTTTTGGCCCATGTTCATGCAATGGCTTTCCCGCAAACCAGTGATGTGGCGCCCCCTGTTAAACGAAATCAACCGCGATCAGAAACAGCTGTTTTACTTGTAATTGAGGACAACCCCGATAACATGGAAACGGTTAAAGCCCTCCTGGCAGACAAATATGACATAGCCGAAGCAACACACGCTGCCGAAGGTATTCAGAAAGCCCGCACTCTAATACCCGATATGATACTGCTCGATATTTCGCTGCCTGGAATGGATGGTTACGCAGTATTTGATATTATCCGCAAGGACGAAACATTGCGACAAATACCCATTGTAGCACTTACAGCCAAAGCTATGAAAGGCGACCGCGAAGAACTTCTGTCATACGGTTTCGATGGATATATATCCAAACCTATTGACAATAAACTGATGCATCAAACTATTAATACTCTACTTTATGAAAAATAGAGCCGTTACTATTCTCGCGATTGACGATATTCAGGATAACATCCTGGTTCTTAAAGTTTTAGTTTCAGAAGCTTTTCCTTCAGCAGTTTATTATTCAGCCAATTCAGGTCGAAAAGGCATTGACCTGTGTAAATTACATAAACCCGATGTGGTTCTTCTCGATATAGCCATGCCAGGAATGGACGGGTATGAAGTTTGCAAAATCATTAAAGCGGATGAAGAGCTTAAGCATATCCCGGTGGTAATGGTAACATCAACAACTGTAACCGGAAGAAACCGTATTCTGGCCATGGATGCTGGTGCAGATGCTTTTCTGGCAAAGCCGGTTGATGAATCGGAATTAACTGCTCAGATAAGAGCTATGCTGAGGATTAAAGAGGCTGAAGATCTTAAAATATCGGAAAAGGAAAGACTCGAAATTCTGGTTCAGGAGCGCACTACCGAACTGGAACAGGAACTTGCTGACCGCCGGAAAGCAGAAGATGCCTTACAACATTTGGTATTTAAACTCGAAAAAAGCAGAAACAGCGAACTCAAACTACTTACTGATTTGCGTATTGAAGTTGCGGAACGCAAACGGGCGGAGGAACAAGTAATTAACCACTTGCACGATCAACAGTTAATTTCGGAAGTAGCCCGGACACTGGTAAGCATTAAAACAAAAAATGACGTTTATGAGTATATCGGAGCACGGATACATGAGGTTACTGATAACGCATATGTGATTGTTGTAAAAACAAATATCGATAATCAAACAATCAGTGTTAGTCACGCATTCGGACTTCAGAAGCTGATTGAAAAAATAAAACGTACCATCGGATTTGATTTACTGAATCTGAAAGTATCGCTAAATAACCTCACCCAGGAACAAAGATTATTATATCAGGAAAGAGTGTTAACCCACATAACACAAAATCCTTTATATACATTCTCAGCTCACTCGGTAGATGAAATGATTTGTAAGGCTATCGAAAAGATGGCTGGAATCACTTCTGTTTATTCCATCGGTTTTTTATGGGAAGAACAACTTTTCGGAGGTATAGCTATAATCTGTAAAAATAATTCAATCATTAGCCGACACAAACTGGTTGAAACTATTGCAAACTTAGGCTCTATTGCCATACAGCGACTACATGCAGAGGAACACCTGCAAAAAGAGCACAAAAACCTGAATGCAATACTCTCGTCGTCGCCGGTAAGTATGCTGGTAATTGATGAGAATGCACAAATAGTAAAAGCCAATCCTGCAGCTGCCCGCTTGTTTAATACCAACATTCAGAATATCGAAAAACAAATGTGCGGGGAGTTTCTCGGATGTGTTAACAGGCTCGAAAATGCTAAAGGATGTGGGCATTCGTCACTTTGCACAGCATGCAGCATAATGACTTCAATTAAAAAAGTGCTGCAGCAGGATCAACTAAAATCTATTGATCAGGAATCGGAAATCATATGCGAAACCGAAACAGGAACTTCACGGCTTTGGATACAATTCAGCATTGAGCCTTTGATGCTGAATGGAAAAAAACACCTTATCCTTGCTTTGCACGACAATACGCAACGTAAAAAGGCTGAAGAAGAGAAACTAAAAACTGAAAAACGCTACCGCTCGCTCATTGAGCATGCACCCGATGGAATAGTGTTAATTGATGAAAGCGGGGAAATGAAATTTGCCAGCAATTCAGCAATGCATATGTTTGGTTATGATGCAAGCGAAATTATTAACATTAATCCTATTGAACTTACACATCCGGAGGATTTGCAATTGGTATTATCTAAGCTGAACGATCTGCTTGCAAATCCGCATAAAGTGCATACACTTGAATATCGTTTAAAACATGCTGACGGATCGTGGCACTGGATACAAAGCACATTCAGCAACCTATTGTCCGATAAAAGTGTGGAGGCAATTGTAATCAATTTCCGCGATATTACCGAAAGCGTGCTGGCAGCTGAGGAACTGAAACAAAGTGAACAGAAATATCGCCTGCTCGCTGCTAATGTTTCAGATGTAATATGGACGATGGACAAAAATTTCAAATACACCTATATCAGTCCGTCAATTTTTCAACTGCGCGGGTTTACGCAGGACGAAGTAATGAATGAAGACTTTGAAATATCAATGACTAAAGAATCATTGCAAAAAGTCAGGGAGCAAATCAGTAACAGCTTGATTGAAAAACCAAGAGGGGAACATGCAAAACCCAGCGTACTTGATATTCAGCAAAAACGTAAAGATGGTACTCTGATCTGGGTCGAAATATCAGTGAGGTTTATTTATAACAGCGAAAAAGAAAGAATTGGAGCTGTAGGAGTTTCAAGAGATATTACCAAACGCAAACAGGCTGAAGATGAACTTAAAGAGTCGCGTCAACAGCTTTTGGATATTATTGATTTCCTTCCTGATGCTACTTTCGTAATTGATAATGATAAAAAAGTTATTGCATGGAACAAGGCAATGGCAGAAATGACCGGTGCCAGCAAAAAAGACATGATTGGGAAAGGAGACTATGATTATTCGATTCCATTTTATGGTAAAAGGCAAATGCAATTGCTCGACCTTATTGATATTGACGATAAGGAGCTACAAAGCCGGTACAGCAACATGCGGAAAATCGGAAATTCGCTGTATGCTGAAACTTATACTCCCGCACTTTATCAAGGTAAAGGTGGATTTATTTCCGTTTTTGGGGCGCCTCTTTTCAACAGCAATGGCATTCGGATAGGAAGCATTGAATCAATACGTGATATTACTGAGAGTAAGAAAGCAGAACAGGCATTAAAGGAAAGTGAAGAAAAATACCGAAGCATGGTCGATCTGCTGCCCGATGCTGTTATTATTCATTCGGAAGGCAAAATACTATTTGCAAATTCAGCTGCCCGCAAAATGGTGGGTATTAAATCGATGAACCAAATAACCACTAAAACCATCATGGAATTTGTACATCCTGACTCTGTAAATTTCGTCCAAAAAAGAATTAATCAGATTTTATTAACAGGAAAACCTTCCGGTTTTGCTGAATCAAAAATTATCACTTTAAATAATGAAACAATTGAAGTTGAGGTAATTGGCATTCCTGTTACCTATAATGGGAAACGTGCCATACAAACAATTGCCAGAGATATAACCCTACGCAAAAAAGCTGAACAGGAAATAAAGCTAAAGGATGAATTGCTTCACCTCACCGGCGATATGGCCAAAGTTGGCGGATGGGAATTTGATGCAGTTACCAAACAAGGCATCTGGACGGATGAAGTTGCCAGGATATATGATTTGGATGTGAATGCAATATCTAACGTTGAAATAGGGATCAGTTTTTACAATAACGAATCGCTGATAAAAATTACTGAAGCCATACAAGCAGCTATTGATAACGGTACTCCATATGACCTTGAACTCGAAATGACTAGTGCCAAAGGCATTAACAAATGGGTACGTACTTTGGGTGTTCCTATAATGGAAGGAAATAAAACCGTAAAAGTGAGGGGAATATTTCAGGATATTAGCAGTAGAAAAGAAGCTGAATTGGTACTCGAAAATGAAAGATTACAACTGCGGACACTAATAGAAACCATTCCTGATTTAATATGGCTAAAAGATCCTGATGATAAATATCTTTTGTGCAATCCGATATTCGAAAGCTTTAACGGCATTCCGGAAGCTAATTTAATTGGGAAAACTGATTTTGATTTCGAAAAACCTGAATTAGCCGAAGTACTGAAACAACATGATATTAAACTGATACAGTTAAATAATCCTGTTATTTATGAAGAGTGGGTAACCAGAAAATCAGACGAGCAACAACGCTTAATTGAAACCATTAAAACCCCTATGTTCGATACTGAAGGTAAGCTTATTGGTATTTTGGGCGTTGGAAGAGATGTTACTCAATACCACGAATCGCAGGAATCGTTGCGCGAACGCGAGGAAATATATTCAACCATTGTTAACCAGGCCTACGATGCCATTGTACTGGTTGATATTGAAACAGGAAAGTTTATTGAGTTTAACGAAGCTGCCTGCAGCAGGCTTGGCTATACACGTGAAGAATTCGAAAAACTTACCCTAAAAGATATTGAAATATCAATTAAACCTGAAAACCTGAAGCAAACGCTCAACGATCTGCGGCTTGCAATATCATCTGTTTTTGAAACAAAACACCGCAGCAAATCAGGTGAAACCAGAGCAATGCGTATAAGTTCGCGTGTAATATCTATTCGTGGAATTGATTATCTTTCAACAATATGGACAGATATCACTGAAAAAAATAAGAGCGAAGCATTGTTAAGGGAAAAAGACCTTATTTTCCAATCCCTGCTCGAATACAGCCCGGTACATTTGTTTTTCAAGGATCATGAATCAAAAGCCATGCATCTAAGCCGGAATTACGAATTGTTGTTAGGAAAACCGCTCAGCGAAATAATCGGGAAAGATCCTCGCGAGCTATTCCCTCATGACTATGCCGATGAGATAATTGCCCGCGAAAAACAAATGTTATTTGATGGGAAATTAATTGAGTACAACGAAACCCTGGATGGTAGATTTTATAATACCATTAAATTCCCGATTTTCAGGGATTACGCTCCTCCAATGCTTGCCGGGTTTACAATTGACATTACCGAACAGAAACTTGCCGAAGAAGCACTGAAGGAAAATGAAGAAAAACTCCTTACCCTCATTAATTCATCACCTGATATCATTTGTTTTAAAAATGCCGAAACCCAATGGATACAGGCTAATGACAGTATTCTTGAACTTTTCCAGCTTCAGAATGTCGACTATTTCAATAAAACTGACAATGAGCTGGCAACTTTTACATCCGGGGTATTCAAAGATACACTTAATACATGCAGCATAACTGACGAAATAGCCTGGGACAATGAAACAGGAACCCGAACTGAAGAAATAATTGCTGACATCAATGGCTCATTGCATGTATATGATATTATTAAAATTCCGCTTTATTATGCTGATACAAAGCGAAAAGGCCTTGTTGTGTATGGCAGGGATATTACCGAAATGAAAATGACTGAAGATGAACTTCGAAAACGCGAATCACTGCTTCGAACTTTTTTTGAACATGCTCCTTTCGAAATATGGGCACGTGACAAAAACGGATATGGAACTCTTGAAAACAAACTCGAAGTTGATCATTTCGGATCAATTATTGGAAAAAAGCCTGATCATTCAAATCTGTCTGAGGAAGTAATTGCAAACTGGAATTCAAATAACCAGAAAGCAATGAACGGTGAGATTATAAATGATGAATTTGTTTATGAAATAAACGGAGTTCCCCGGAACTTCCAACAAATACTTGCTCCGATTTATATTGATGGTACTATTGACGGAATTGCCGGATTTAACATTGATATTACTGAACGCAAACAAGCCGAAGCTGAAATTCG
>Ga0136636_10001560_pt1 | contig 13472 bp, 18 predicted proteins | sample AntDrymUQ8522106_2_FD_104653 | JGI IMG/M metagenome (GOLD analysis project Ga0136636, IMG submission 104653) | Polar desert sand microbial communities from Dry Valleys, Antarctica - metaG UQ852 (21.06) | ecosystem: Environmental > Terrestrial > Soil > Desert | place: Antarctica: Dry Valley... | reverse complement strand
TTTGAAGGAGAAAGTCATGGGTTTGGGAACCATCCTGTTGATCGTCGTGCTGCTGATGCTGATCGGCGCCATCCCGGCCTGGCCGCACAGCCGAGGCTGGGGCTACGGGCCCAGCGGCGGGCTGGGCCTGGTGCTGCTCATCGTCATCGTGTTGCTGGTGATGGGCCGTTTGTGACGCGTCCCCGCGTCCGGACGGGATGACAGGGCGACTAGAAAGCGAGACCTCGCCCTGTCATGAAAGCCCCATCCATGGATTTCGCGGCCGGAAATGGCCGTCTGAAGCCGACCTATGCCGCCGCGCGACCGGTCAGCGTGGCGATCGGCGATCTGGCCGTGCTGCTGGGAGCCGTGCGTGACCAGCTGCACCTGGCGTCAACCGCCGCAGTGGTGGTCGAGCCGAGGCCATACGCTTACGCGCACGACCAGGTTTCGATGCTGCGAGTCACCCTCGCGGATTGCGTGGCCGCGCTGGATCTGCTGCACGCCAACCTGGGGCAACAGGAAAGCCGCCTTCGCGAACTGGAGTGCGATGACGCACTCGTTCGCGAAGGCGGCGCCTGAATCTGGCCGCGCGCGTCAGCCGTGGCTGCGGGAGCGGCTGACCAGCGTGGCCAGCGCCATCAACGCGGCGCCGGCGGCCGCGGCCATCAACATCGCCTTGACCGGTTCATCCTTGATGTAGCCGCGGGTATTGACCGATGCACGGTGCGCCTGCTCAAGCAACTGCTGCTGGCCGTGGCGCATGGCGTCCACGCCGTGCTGCGCCATCGAACTGGCCTCGTCGGCCTTCAGCGCGATCTGGTCGGCGATCTGCTGGACGGCGGTTTCTGGTTTGGTGTTGAACATGGAAACTCCTGGTGGGGGTTGAGGCGCGTCAGGTCTTCCTGATCAGCCCGAAGAGCAGGCTGGCCACGGCCAAGACGATGAACACGAGGAAGAGAATCTTGGCAATGCCCGCGGCGCTGGCAGCGATACCGCCAAAGCCGAACAGCGCAGCGACGAGCGCGATGATGAAGAAGACGACTGCGTAGTGAAGCATGGTGGGACTCCAGTCCTGTTGGTCGGGGGTGCGCCCGTTGCGCATCGGCCTTCAAGCCGATGTCGCCGCGATGCAATCAGTGTCCTGCCATGGCGACTGACGTGCGATCGGCGCCGCGGCCGCCCCGCTGTCGGGCGGCCTTGATTGCCTGCGTAGGAAGGGTCCGACAGCGATGCCCGGGCGCGCCGCCAGGCGCCCACCTTCAGGCCGCGCTGGCCTTCGCCAGGGGCAGGCGGACGCAGATCGAAGTGCCCGCCCCGGGTGCCGACACCACCGCCACGGTGCCGCCCTCGGCCTGAACCCGAAAGTGCATGCCCAGCAGCCCGTAGGCCGAGCTCGTCCTGGCGTGGGTGTCGAAGCCGACGCCGTTGTCGCGCACCGTCACCTCGACCTCGCCGTCTTGCTCGGACAAACCCAGCCAGACCTGGCTGGCCTCGGCGTACTTGCTGATGTTGGTGATGGCCTCCTGCACGACCCGGTACACCACCAACTCGGCGACCGGGGTCAGGGACACCGGCGCCAGCGCGCAGTGCACTTCAAGACCCGACCGCTCGGCAAATTCGCGCGCCTGGATCTCGAGCGTGGCCACCAGGCCCAGATGGGCCAGCGTGGAAGGGCGCAGGTCTTCGATGATGCGCCGGCCCAGCGCAATGCCGGTGTCGAGCTTGCCCACCAGGTCGGCCAGCCGCTCCAGCGCCTCGGGCGCCGTGCCCGCCAGACGCGACTTGATGCGCGCGGCGTCGAGCTTGGCCGAGGTGAGCAGCGCGCCCAGCTCGTCGTGCAGGTCACGCGCCAGGCGCTGGCGCTCGTCCTCGCGGGCGGTCTGAAAGTGCTTTGCCAGTTCGGTCAACTGCGCCGTGCGCTCGGCCACGACGATTTCAAGCCTGTCGTGGTCGGCCTGCACCACCCGCTTCAACGCCAGCTGGTGGCGCCCGAGCGCCAGGTTCTGGCGCAGGAAGAAATAGATCGCCACCAAGCCGAGGGCGCTCAGCAGCGCCACGCCGATGCGGTTGCGCTTCAATGTGCGGTAGAGGTCGGCGCGGCTTTCCACGACTTTCCCGGACTGACGGGCCAGCAGGTCGGCACCGAGCGCATGCACCGCGTCGGTGCGCCGGCGGCCGGCTTCGGCCGCGGCCATGACCGCAGCCGCGTCGGCCTGGCCGGCGTCGCGCAGGCGGATGCTGTCGGCCAGTTCGATTCGGTTGGCGTCGATCTTTGCACGCATCTGTGCCAGCAACTCGGCGACCTGCGGGTCGCTGCCGTAGTAGGCATCCAGCTTGCGCAAGGTGGGGTCGATGCTGGCGATGCCACGATCGTAGGGCGTGAGGTACTCGCCACGGCCGGTCAGCAGGTAGCCGAGCTGCCCGGTCTCGGCGTCGAGCAGGGCGATTTGCAGTTCGCGGATGTCGGTGCGCGCCTGCGCCAAGACGCCCAGCTCGTCGAGACTCTCCACCGACTCCCAGTAAGAGCCTTCGCTGATGACCAGCATGGTCACCGCCGCGGCGCAGGCCAGCGGAAAGACGAAGGGACTGCGCTTGATGAAAGAGATCACGCCCACGTTCGACCCTCGCCCGCAATCGTGGGATCATGCCCGCAAACCCGCCGACACCCACCATGATAAGAATCGCTCTCGTTGACGACCACCCGATGGTGCGGGCCGGACTGCGCCAGTTCTTCTCCGACCAGGTCGATTTCACCGTCGTTGCCGAGGCCGCCAGCGGCCGCGAGGCGCTGGACATCGTGCGCAAGGGCGAGGTCGATGTGATCGTGCTCGACATCTCCATGCCGGGGCAGAGCGGCGTGGATGCGCTGGCCGCCATCCGCGCCCGCGAACCCGATCTGCCGGTGCTCATCCTCAGCGGCTTTCCTGAAGAGCACTACGCCATCACCATGCTGCGTCAGGGCGCCAGCGGCTACCTGAACAAGGACTGCGACCCCGACGAGATCGTCAAGGCCATACGCACGGTAGCCCGCGGGCGCAAGTACATCACGCCTGGCGTGGCCGAGCGGCTGGCCGAAGGCCTGGGCGGCGCAGCCGGCGACAAGCCCGCGCACGAGCTTCTGTCCGAACGCGAGCTGCAAGTCTTCCTGCGCCTGGCCAAGGGCGAGACCATAGGGCACATGGCCGACAGCATGTCGCTCAGCGTCAAGACCGTCAGCACCTACCGCACCCGCGTGATGGAGAAGATGCAACTCGCCTCGAACAGCGACCTCACCTACTACGCGCTGAAGAACGGGCTGATTCAGTAGCGGCCCCACGGCGCCGTCGTACAAGGACGGTTCAGGCCAGTGCGCCGACGGCGCTGTGGACGGGGTCACCCCGGGACAGGCGGGCGCAGTAGGCGATGAGATCATCGATTTCGCCGGACTTGTCGAACACCCGGTCGGCCCCGAGTTCAAGGCACTTTCGCCGCATGTCCGCAGTGGCGTAATTGCTGAGCACGACGAGCTTGCCCACCTGCGGCAGGTCCTGCGCGCCGCGCAGCACACCGAGGCCGGAGCCGCTCTTCAGAAAGATGTCGACGATGACGAGGTCGGCGCGGTGCGACGGCTGCGTCAGCCAGTCCATGGCCGATGATTCATCCTCGGCCGTGCCCACCACCTTGAGCGGCAACAACTCTTCAAGTGTCGCGATGAGGTTGTCGCGGATCACTGGACTGTCTTCGACGAGATACGTCTTCAGCGGGGGCATGGGGGTCGAGACTTGGTGCAGGGCAGGGCGCATACTGTGCGAGGCCGGCGTGGCTGAGGGCCCCGCTGCCGCAGACCAGATGGCCATGCGTGGGGACAACAAGGCTGCGTCAGTGTGCATCCGAAGGCGCTCGGCCACCGTGCGGGCAGGGCGCAAATGCGCGTGGGAAATGTCCTACGCCGGCGCCGCGGCGGGGGTGGCGGTCGCGGTCGTCGCGGTGGTCGCGGTCTGGCTGGCGTCGCGCACCAGGCGCCCGTCCACGAGTTCGAGCACGCGGTCGCAGCGTGCGGCCAGGCGCGGGTCGTGCGTGACCACCAGGAACGAGGTGCCGAGTTCGGCGTGCATGCGCCGCATGAGTGCAAACACTTCGTCGGACGAGGCCGTGTCCAGGTTGCCGGTGGGTTCGTCGGCCAGCACCAGCGGCGGCTCGAGCACCAGCGCGCGTGCGATGGCCACGCGCTGCTGCATGCCGCCCGACAGTTCGCCCGGTCGCTTGTCCATAGCCTGGGCCAGCCCCACGGCGGCGAGCACGGCACGGGCGCGTTCGCGCGCCGCCGGTGTGACGCGGCCTTCGCGCATCAGCGCCGGCAGCGTGACGTTTTCCAGCGCGCTGAAGGCCGGCAGCAGGTGGTGGAACTGGAACACGAAGCCCAGCGAAGTGCGCCGGCGCAGGGTGAGGGCGGCGTCATCCAGGCCGGCCGTCTCGGCGCCTTCGACGCGGTAGCTGCCGCCACTGGCGCGCTCGAGCAAGCCCACGATGTTGAGCAGCGTGCTCTTGCCCGAGCCCGAGGGCCCGATCAGCGCCACGAACTCGCCGTGCCCGAGGCTGAACGAAACGCCGTGCAGCACCTCGGCCTCGTTGGGCAGACCCGCGTTGTAGGTCTTGCGGATGCCGTCGAGCACGATCAGCGGGGCAGGGGCCTTGTCTGCGTCGCTCACGGGTGTCCCTTCGTGCTGCGCACTCCGGTGTTCGCTCCTGGGGCTGCCTGGCGCGCTCATGCAGCTGCCATCACAGGCGGATGGCTTGCGCCGGGTCCAGCCGTGCGGCGCGCCGAGCTGGCGCCACGGCGGCGAGCACACCGCACACGGTGGCGATGGCTGCCACGCGCAGCGCCAGCATCGGCTCCAACGAAATGTTGAACAGCGGCAAGCCGTCAGAGCCGCGCACGAAGTAGGTGAAAGCCCCGATCAGCAGCACCGCCAGCAGCACGCCCAGCGCCGAGCCCAGCGCGCCGACGATGGCGCCTTGCAGCAAGAAGATGCGCAGCACCTGGCCCTGGGTGGCGCCCATGGCGCGCAGGATGCCGATTTCGCGCTGCTTCTGCACGACAGACACCACCAGCACGCTGGCGATGCCCAGCACGACGACGACGAGCACCACGCCGCGGATCAGCGCCGTGCTCACCGACTGCGCGTTCAGCGCCGACACCAGCTGCGCGTTGGACTGCTGCCAGCTCTCGGCCTTGTAGGGCCAGCGAGCGGCCAGGTCACCGGCCAGCGCCTGGGCCGACCAGATGTCCACCACCGTCAGGTCCAGGCTGGTCGCGCCACCGGGCAGGCTGACCAGGCTCTGCGCCGTGCGCAGTGGCACGATCACGGTGCGCCGGTTGAGCTCGCGCACGCCCAGGTCCACGAGCGCCGTGACGCGCAGCGAATCGTTGACGCCGCCGGTGACGATGCCCACGCGGTCGCCCACGCGAACGCCCAGGTCATCCGCCAGATCGCGGCCGATGATGCCCTCGCCCGGCCCCAGCCGCGCCACGCCGGCCACCACCTTGGAGCGCAGGCCGATGATGCGGTCGTAACGGTCCAGATCCACGCCCACCAGCGCGATGGCCTTGGTGGCCTCGCCGCGCACCGCCAGGCCGGCGGCCGACACCATCGGCGACACAGCGGCGACCTCGGGCATGGCTTCGAGCAACGGCACCAGCGTCTGCCAGTTGGCGATGGAGGCTGGCCGCTGCGCGCGCGGCTGCGTCTGCACCAGTTCGCTCGTGCCAGCGCTGGCCGGCGCACGCGCGGCGAGCACGGTGTCGTCGAGCGGGCTGATGATCAGATGCGCCTGCGCGCCCAGCGTCTTCTCGATGGTGTTGCGCTGCAGCCCCGTGATGAGCGCCGAGATGTAGGCCACCACCGCCACGCCGGCCGCCACGCCGATGATGATGAGCACGGTCTGCATGCGCCCTTCGCGCAGGAAGCGCGTGGCGACGCGGCTTTCGAATCCCAGCATGGGGATGCTCAGCGGCCCATGGCGTTGGTCATCGCGGCGCCGGCGGCTTCCTTCGTGCCCCGGGCGCGCACGGCGGCCGGGGCCTGCAGGTCGGCACGCACGCGCTTGCCGGGCGCGGGCGACGGGCCGACGAGCACGGCGTCCCCCGCGGCCAGGCCTTCCAGCACCTCGACGGATTCCAGCGTGCGCAGGCCCAGGCGCACCTTGCGCAATTCGACCCGGCCGTCGCGCGCCAGCCAGACCGCGGCAGCAGCCGGGTCATCACCGCGCAGCGCGTCCACCGGCACCACCAGCGCCTGCGCGCGGCGCGCTGTTTCCACTTCCAGCGACAGCGTCATGTCCTCGCGCAGAAAGGCCGGCGGCGCCTGTGGCAGCGAGAACTTGACCTCGACCGCACCGCGCTGCGCGTCCACCAGTGGCGCAATCGTCGACACGCGCGCCAGGAAACGCTGCGTCGGGTAAGCGTCGGCCAGCACGCTGGCCGGCTGCCCGGGCTGCAGTTGTTCGAGAAAGCGTTCGTCCACCTGTGCCACCAGCTGCAGCGGCCCGGCCAACGCCAGGCTGAGCAGGGCGCGCCCAGGCTGCACGATCTGCCCCGGCTCGACCATGCGGGCCAGCACGCGGGCGTCGGCCGGCGCCGTCAGCAGCGCCTCACCCAGGCGGGCCGCCGCCGCCTGGGCGGCAGCATTGGCCAGCGCCCGCTGCGCCTGGGCCTGGGCGACATCGGTGCCGGGCTCGGCATTGGCTGCGCTCTGGGCACGCGCGCTGGCCAGCTGGGCCAGCGCCACAGCCAGCGCGCGCTGGGCTTCGTCGAGCCGCGCCTGGCTGAGAAAGCCCCGGGCCACGAGGTCCTGCGTGCGCTGCAGGTCGGACTGCGCCGCCAGCCGCACCGATTCAGCCTGCGCCACCCCGGCCTGCGCCGTGCTGCGCCCGGTGCTGCGCAGACCCGCCAGCCGTGCGGCCGCCTGGCGCTCGCTGGCCTGGGCCTGGGCCAGCGCAGCGCGCAACTCGGCGCTTTCCAGTCGCACCAGCACGTCGCCGGCCTTGACCTGCGCGCCTTCGGCCACGGCCACCTGCAGCACACGCCCGGTGAGGGTGCTGCCCACATCCACCCGCGACGCCGTGGCGACGCGGGCCGAAAACTGCAGCGTGCGCACCAGCGGTGCCATGGCGGCGCCGACGACGGGCGCGACCGGGGCCCGCGTCAGCCACCAGCCGGCCAGTGCCGCCACGGCAACCGCACACAAGGCGGCAACGATCAGGAGGGTGCGGCGCGACATGCAGGGAATTGTTGCACCCGCGTCGGCAGGCCCCTGTCAGCCAAGGCGCCGTGACGGCGCGCCTGCGCAGCGTAGGACACCAACTACGGCAGGTGCAGGCGCCGTCCGCTGTGTGCGATGCGCGGCAAGCGGCACATTGCAGCCTGCAAGTTCAAGCCGGGGCCAGCCCCGAAAGCCGCTTCAGGCACGCATGGCGCTATCGCCGGGGATCGACATCAAAGCAATACTCAAAAGCGCTCTGGCAGGTTCCTCTTTGGACTTTCCCGCGGAGGGCAGCGAACAGCCCACCTTCTGCGACAAGGACGACTTCCAGGGCCGCAGCTTCAGCACCAGCCGGCACGTCGGCAACTTCGCGCCGGTCGGCTTCAGAAACAGCGCGTCGTCGGTGTTCGTTGTCGGTAGCGACCGCTACGCGCCGGCGCCGTTGGTGGTGAAGTATTTCCGGCGGCGCAAGAACGATCGCCCGTACCAAGCCGACATGAGCGCGGTGCGTGCCGTCGTCGGCCCGGCCGAGCAACGTTGCTGGACCGAACTCGAGCCGGTCTCGGACGGTAGCGGCGACGCCAGCGTGCCCGCCGTGATCGGCGGCATCCTGGGCCACCAGATGGGTGGCGGCACGGGCCAGAAGATGACCAGGCCGCCGGGCGCCACGGTCAGCGTCAAAAAAAAAGCGAGCCCCGTGCGTAACAGCCGTGCCGCTTGCTCGCGGCTGCCGGCCGACCTCTGAAGGACAACCCATGCCATGAGCGCAACTTCGCTTTTCCTGATCATCCTGACCACGCTACCCGCCCTCGGGCTGGCGATCTGGGCTTCGATGGCGATGGACCGTATGGACCAGGACCCACCCGAACTCACCGGCTTCGACGACGTTCGGCTCGACGCCTGAATCGCCCGACTTCTTTCAACCAACCTGCCCAAGGACTCCCATGAACAAGCTCTTCGCATTCAAGACCGTCATCGCAACGGCCGCACTGATGGCCCTGCCGCTGGCGCAAGCCGCCAACATCAGCAAGGCCGACTTCGGCGCCGGCAAGACGCGCATCAGCGCCGACTACAAGGCCGACAAGGCTGCCTGCGCCTCGCTCACCGCCAACGCCAAGGACATCTGCGTCGAGGAAGCCCACGCGAAGGAGAAGGTCGCCCGCGCCGAACTTGAGTTCGCCTACACGGGCAAGACCGACGACCAGAACAAGGTGCGGGTAGCCAAGGCCAAGTCGGCCTATGCCGTGGCCAAGGAGAAGTGCGACGAGCAGTCCGGCAACGCCAAGGACGTCTGCGTCAAGGAGGCCAAGGCCGTCGAGACCAAGGCGCTGGCCGACGCGAAGATGGGCAAGGAAATCACGGCCGCGCGCAGCGATGCCGCCACCGACAAGCTCACTGCCGATTACAAGGTTGCACTTGAAAAGTGTGACGCGCTGGCCGGTGACCCCAAGGCGGCATGTGTTGCGTCAGCCAAGGCCCGCTTCGGCAAGACCTGATGAGATCGCGAACCGGTGGCGCGTTCGCATGCCACCGGCTCTCGACTCCGGACCAAAGTGGAACGTCTGGCACGTCTGGCACGTCGGGCACGTCTGGCACGTAACCCGGGCACTTGCGTCACGGTGGCCTCATGCATGGACCATGCGAACCGACAACCTGATGACGCCGACTACGTCATTAAGTTAACATAATACACATCGTACGAAGTACATTCACTGGCAGCAGGGCGCTCGCGGCGCCACTGTTTCCGATTTGTCCGACCAACCAACCTGAGCAGCCTCACCCCGCGGTCCGTGCGCAGCGCCGGAGCGTTCCGGGCTGGCGCGCGCCCTGGATCAGCTCGTGCGGTTGGCCGTGCCTGCCTCTTCCGTGGTCTCGTCGCTGCCTTCTTCGGCTGCGGTTGCAGGCCCCGGTCCGTCCAGCGGGCGGCACATCTTGCTGTTCAGCTTGCCCAGGTGCTCGGAGTTCTGCATCGCGGCGAGCACGACCTCGGGGCTCACCAAGAGCATGAAGGGATTGCGGACCTGGGCTTGTTGAGACATCTCGACACTCCTCGGGCCGCAAAGGCAACCCATGAATCCACTTTACGGCTTCAAGGTGGCGAACTTGAGTCAGCCGGGCGCCATACCCGGTGTCGGGCGACTTCTGACACGGATGCAGGCCATCAGGCCGTCAGGCAGTCACCGCGAAGCCGCCTCGAGGGCCTTGGTCAGGGACTCGCGACCCCCCAGACGTGCAAAGTCTGCGGCATTCAGTCCCAGCTCGTTGCGCGCATTCAGGTCCGCACCGCGCGCCCGCAGCAGGCGCACAGAGTCCTCGCTGCCGTAGCGCGCAGCCATCATCAACGCGGTGGTGCGGTTGGGCGACGGTGCGTCGACCACGGCGCCCCGCTCCAGCAGCAGCGCCACCACCTTCGGCTCGGGCCCGCTGGCGGCATAGTGCAAGGGCGTCCAGCCTGGGCGGTTGACCGTCGCCCCGCGCGCCAGCAAGCGCTCCGTGGAGTCGAGCTGGCCCCGCAGGGCCGCCATCATCAAGGGTGTTTCATCGGCGGTGTTGGTGGCATCGACCTTCAGCCCGGGGTGGTCCAGCAGCACCGTCAGTACCCGGGTCGACTCGCCGCGCAGGGCCAGGTACAGGGGCACGTGGCCGGACTCGTCAGGCGTGTTGGGGTCGAAACCACGCGTCAGCAGGCTCTTCACCGTGCCGACATCGTCGACGTTCACCGACCTGAAGAAGTCCACGTAGGAACTGGCAAAGCTGGCCGAAGAACCAATTAAAACAAATAGATAGAGCGCAGTCTTAAAGTATTTCAGCATGTTCTTGCTCCGGGGTTTGTGCGGGTACAACACCAAAAAGCTGCTCGAAATTGGCACTGGTGGCCCGCGCCACCTCGGCCAGTTCCAGTCCCTTGATCTGTGCCAGCCGGGCCGCCACCAGTCCGACGTAGGCCGGCTGGTTGGTCTTGCCGCGGTGCGGCATGGGTGCCAGGTAGGGGCTGTCAGTCTCGATCAGGCAGCGGTCCAGCGGGACTTCGCGCGCCACCTGGCGCAAATCCTCGGCGTTGCGGAAGGTCAGGATGCCCGAGAACGAGATATGAAAGCCCAGTTCCAGCGCCGCCATGGCGACCTCGCGGGTTTCAGTGAAACAGCGGAACACACCACGCACCTGCCCGGCCCCCTCGCTGCGCAGCAAGTCCAGGGTGTCCTGACTGGCGCTGCGGGTGTGCACCACCAGCGGCAGACCGGTGGCCCGGGCGGCGCGGATGTGGACGCGGAAGCGTTCGCGCTGCCACTCCATGTCGGCCACGCTGCGCCCGGCCAGGCGGTAGTAGTCGAGTCCGGTTTCGCCCAGGGCCACGACACGCGGCTGCGCGGCGCGGGACACCAGGTCGTCGACGCTGGGCTCCTGCACGCCTTCGTTGTCGGGGTGCACGCCGACGGTGCACCAGAAGTTGTCGTGCGCCAGGGCCAAGGCGTGGACGCGCGGGAACTCCTCTAGCGTCGTGCAGATGCACAAGGCGCGGTCGACCTGGGCGGCATCCATGGCGGCACGCAACTCGGGCAGCCGGTCGTGCAACTCGGGAAAGCTCAGATGGCAGTGGGAATCGACGTACATGCCGCGCTCAGGCTGCAGCCGTGCCGGGCGCCGGGGCGCTCAGATCGTCTGCGTGGGTTTGGACGACGAGATGCTGGTGCCCAGGATCTCTTCGATCTTGATCTTGAGCTGGCGGGACTTGTCGTCGTTGGGGAAGCGCACGCCGACGCCCTGAGTGCGACCGCCCGCGGCGTTGGCAGGCGTGATCCAGCTGACCTTGCCGGCCACCGGAAAGCGCTGCGGGTCGTCGGGCAGCGACAGCAGCAGGTACAGGTCTTCGCCCAGCCGGTAGTCGCGCGTGGTGGGCACGAACAGCCCGCCGTCAGTGAGCCAGGGCATGTAGGCGGCGTAAAGAGCGCTCTTCTCGCGAAAGACCAACTGCATCACGCTGGGCCGCGCGGCCGGCGATCCACTGACCGAGGCCACCGCGGGCCCCAGTCCACCGGAGCGGGTGGTGACCGGGTCGTTCATTGCGCCGCAGTGTATAGAAGGCTCAGCCGCCCCGGGGCGTGCTTGGTGACCAAGGACGTAACCAAGGACGTAACCAAGGACGTGCCCGCCGACGTACCCACGGACGTACCGACGCACATGCCTACCGCCGTACCACCGGCGCCAGGGCTCGCTGGGCCTGCCCGACCAGCGACTCGGCCAGCAAGCCCTCATTCCACGGATGTTCCGCATGCCTGACGACCCGTGCCAGCTCGGCGGCCCAGGCGCGCAGGGCCGACGGCTCGGGCCGCCCCGCCGGCATGGCGGCGCGCGGAAAGTAGCGCGGCAACGCGCCGTGCGCCAGCGCGGTGGCGTCGTGGCACAGCTTGAGCAGCGCATCCAGCGCCAGCGGCACCGGCCAGGCCGACAGCGCCCCGCCCTGCCCGTTGGCTACGGCCCGGGGCAGGGCGGCCCAGGCGGCCGCGTCGACGCCGGCCTGCGTCCAGGCCAGCACATCCAGCGGGCGGCCGCTGCACGCTGCCAGCAGCACGCCGGCCTGCGCCACGCCTTGTTCGGCCAGCCAGGCCGTCGCCACCGCCTCGTCGGGCGTGGCCAGGGGGAACAGCTGGCAGCGGCTGCGCAGGGTCGGCAGCAGCCGCGCCGGGTCGGCGCTGCACAGCAGCAAGCGGGTGCCCAGGGGCGGCTCTTCCAGGGTCTTCAGCAGGGCGTTGGCTGATTGCAGGTTCAGCGTCTCGGCCGGGTGCAGCACGGCCACCTTGCCGCGGCCACGGGCGCTGGTGCGCGTGCTCCAGTCGATCAGGGCCCGCACCTCGTCGATGCGAACCTGCTTGCTCGGCTTGCGCTTGCTGTCCTCGCCGTCTGTCTTGTCGTCGCGCAGCGGCCAGGCGTGCAGGCGGCGCAGCGTCTCGGGCATCAGCAGGAAGAGGTCAGGATGCACATGGATTGCGACCAGGTGGCAGCTGGCACAACGGCCGCATGCCGGCTGAACCGGCGCCGAGCCGGCACGCGGCGACGCGCGCTCGCACAGCCAGGACTGGGCCAGGCTCAGGGTGAAGGGCAGCGCGCCGATGCCTTCGCTGCCCTGCACCAGCAGCGCATGGCCACGCTGCGACTCCAGGGCGCGCTGCAGCGGTGCAGCCAGCCACGGCAGCGGCGGGCGGCCGTCGTCGCCGATCAGGAGCGCGGTCACCATGGCAGGTGCTGCAGCGCAGTTTCGATCTCCTGCCAGACGGCTTCGCGCGCAGGCAAGGAATCGACGCGCACGAAGCGCCGGGGGTCGGCCTGGCAGCGCCGTTCGTAGCCGGCGATCACACGCTCGAAGAAGGCCAGGTCCTGCACCTCGAAGCGGTCGGGTTGGCGTACCGCGCCGCGGCGTTCGGCGGCCGCTGCGGCGGAGATCTGAAACCACAGCGTCAGGTCGGGTTGGCGGCCCGCCTGCACCCACTCTTCAAGCCGGGCCAGCGTCTCGAGGTCGAAACCGCGCCCTCCCCCCTGGTAGGCAAAGCTGGCATCCGTGAAGCGGTCGCACAGCACCACCTGGCCCGCAGCCAGGGCCGGTTCGATGACGGTCTGCAGGTGGTCACGCCTGGCGGCAAACACCAGCAAGGCCTCGGTCAGGCTGTCCATGGGCTGGTGCAGCACCAGTTCGCGCAGTTGTTCGGCCAGGGGCGTGCCGCCGGGCTCGCGGGTGACCAGCACCTGCAGGCCGCGTGCACGAAGCCAGCCTGCCAGGGCGTCGATGTGCGAGCTCTTGCCGGCGCCGTCGATGCCCTCGAAGGTGATGAAGCGCACGGGCATCATGGTCTGCCGCTCACTTGCCGCTCACTTGCCGCCACGCTGGTACTTGTTCACCGCACGATTATGGTCGGCCAGGGTTTCGCTGAAGACGCTGCTGCCGTCGCCGCGGGCCACGAAGTACAGCGCGCGGGTGGCCTCGGGGCGTACCGCAGCGCGCAGCGAGGCCATGCCCGGCAGGGCGATCGGCGTGGGCGGCAGGCCGCCGCGGGTGTAGGTGTTGAAGGGCGTGTCGGCCAGCAGGTCGCGCTTGCGCAGGTTGCCGTCGAACGCGGCGCCCAGACCGTAGATCACCGTCGGGTCCGTCTGCAATGGCATCCCTATGCGCAGCCGGTTGGCAAACACGCCGGCCACCAGGCCGCGGTCGGCCGCGCGCCCGGTTTCCTTTTCGACGATCGAGGCCAGCGCCAGCGC
>Ga0136636_10001559_pt1 | contig 13480 bp, 10 predicted proteins | sample AntDrymUQ8522106_2_FD_104653 | JGI IMG/M metagenome (GOLD analysis project Ga0136636, IMG submission 104653) | Polar desert sand microbial communities from Dry Valleys, Antarctica - metaG UQ852 (21.06) | ecosystem: Environmental > Terrestrial > Soil > Desert | place: Antarctica: Dry Valley... | reverse complement strand
GTGAAATTGCCTTTTGCCACAGCTGAAGGCGGCACCGAGTGGATGTGGGTCGAGGTGTCGCGATGCAACGACGACAAGATCGAGGGCGTGCTGTCCTACGAACCCTTCGACGTGCCTTACTTGCACGCCGGCCAGAAGGTCACCGGAAATGCCAACGACGTCTTCGACGACATCTACGAGCGCGCGGACGGCACCCGCGAGGGCAATGAAACCAGCGCGATCATCATGCGCATGCAAACCGAAACGGAGCAGCGCGGGGGCGAATGATGGCGGTCGCGCTTGGCGCGCTGCTACTTGCCGATGCAGAACTTGCCGAATATCTCGCCCAGCAGATCGTCGCTGCTGAAATCGCCCGTGATCTCGGCCAGCGCCTGCTGGGCGTGACGCAGGTCGTCGGCGGCGAGCTCGCCCGCGCGCGTGCTGCGCAATGCGATATCGGCCGCGGCCAGGTGTGCGGCGACCCGCGCGAGTGCTTCGACGTGGCGTGCGCGTGCGCTGAAGCTGCCGCTGCCCGGCTCGGTGCCGGCGGCGTGATCGCGCAGCAGTGATCGCAGGGCATCGAGGCCTTCGCCGCTCAGCGCAGACACGCGCAGGCCTTGTTCGGCATCGTGCAGCACCAGCGGTGCGGCGTTCGGCTGCAAGTCGCATTTGTTGCCGATGATGATGCGCGCGCACTGCGGCGCGCATTCGGCGCGCAGGGCATCGAGGATGTGCGGCGGCGTGTGCGGGTCGATGACCAGCAACACGAGGTCGGCGCTGATCAGTTCGGCGCGCGCGCGGCGCATGCCTTCGGCTTCGATGCTGTCGGCGCTGACCCGCAGGCCGGCGGTGTCGACCAGGGTCAGTTCGACGCCATCGAGCTGCAGCGTTTCACGCAGGACGTCGCGGGTGGTGCCGGGCAGTGCGGTGACGATTGCGCGCTCGCTGCCGGCCAGCGCGTTGAGCAGGCTCGACTTGCCCGCGTTCGGCGGGCCGATGATCACCGCGTGCAGGCCATCGCGCAGGCGCACGCCGTGGCGCGCCTGTGTGAGCAGTTGGCCGATGGCCTGGCGCAACCGATCAAGCTCGGCGGTGAGGCGCGTATCGGCGAGGAAATCGACCTCCTCTTCGGGAAAATCGATCGCCGCTTCGATGTACATGCGCAATCGGATCAGCGCGTCGAGCAGAGCGGTGATCTGGCGCGAGAATCCACCCTCCAGACTGCGCAATGCTGCGCGGGCCTGCGCCTGCGACCCGGCGGCGATCAGATCGGCGATCGCCTCGGCCTGGGTCAGATCGAGTTTGCCGTTGCGGTAGGCACGTTCGCTGAACTCGCCGGCGCGTGCGGCGCGCGCGCCCAGTCCGATGCAGCGGGCTACGAGGTTTGCAAGCACCACCGGGCTGCCGTGGGCGTGCAACTCGAGCACGTCCTCGCCGGTGAACGAGTGCGGTGCCTCGAAGCGCAGGACCAGACCATGATCGATGCGGGCGCCGTCGGCATCGACAAGCTCGCACAGGGTGGCGATGCGTGGCGCGCGCTCGGGCACACCGATGGCGCGCGCAATGGCCATTGCCTTGTGCCCCGAGACCCGTACGATGCCGATCCCGCCGCGACCGGGCGGGGTGGCGATCGCCACGATGGTGTCGGCAGCGCTCACATCGGACGGCGCATCAGGCCTTCTCGCCGGCCTCGATGCGCTTGGTGATGATGTACTGCTGGGTCAGGCCCAGCACGCCGTTGACCGTCCAGTACAGCACCAGACCGGCGGGGAAGAACGCGAACATGATCGAGAACACCACCGGCATCATCTGCATGATGCGCGCCTGCATCGGGTCCATGCCCGCGGTGGGGGTAAGTTTCTGGGTGGCGTACATGGCCAGGCCATTGAGCACCGGCAGGATGAAGTACGGGTCCTTGTCCGACAGGTTGGTGATCCACAGCATGAACGGCGCCTGGCGCAGTTCGACGCTTTCCAGCAGCACCCAGTACAGCGCGATGAACACCGGGATCTGGACCAGGATCGGAAGACAGCCGCCGAGCGGATTGATCTTCTCCTTCTGGTACATCTCCATCATCGCCTGGTTGAGCTTCTGCTTGTCCTCGCCGTAGCGCTCCTTGAGTGCTGCCAGGCGCGGGGTCAGTTTGCGCATCTTGGCAAACGAGCGGTACTGCGCCTCGGTGAGCTTGAAGAACACCAGCTTGATGATGATGGTGATCAGGATGATCGCCCAGCCCCAGTTGCCGGTGACGTTGTAGAGCTTGTGCAGGACCCAGAACAGCGGACTGGAAATGAAGGTGACCATGCCGTAGTCGACAGTCAGGGTCAGCCCTGGCGCGATCTCGTCGAGGTGCTCCTGCAGCTTCGGCCCGAGGTAGAGCCGGGCCGATGTGCTCGCCTCGGCCGCGGCCGGCACGGTGATGGTCGGCGCCATCGCGCGGACCAGATAGCGCGGGCTGTCCGGAGCGGCGACCACCTGCGAGGAAAAGCTGGCGTTCTCGGTCACCGGCGGAATCCACGCGGCGACGAAATAGTGCTGCTGTTGCGCGACCCAGCCGCCGGTGACGTTGCGCGCGAGTGGGTCGTCGATGAATTTGTCGAATGCGAGTTTCTGAAAGCCGCTGTCGGTGCTGTACCAGCTCACGCCCACGAAGCTGTATTGCTCGGGGTTGGTGAACGAGAACTTGCGATCGATCAGCGGCGACTTGCGCTGCAGTTGGCGATATTCGCTGGCCGTCCACGGCGCGCTGCTGTTGTTTTCGATCCGATGCGTCATGTTGACCGCGTAGACGCCGCGCTCGAGACGAAACGTGCGGGTCACGCGGATACCGCTGGCGTCTTCCCACACCAGGGGCACGTCAATCGTGGCCGCGTCGTCGGGCAGGCGGTAGGTGCTGCGCTCGCTGCGATAGGTGCTGCGATGGTCGGGGGCCGCCCCTGCGGTACTGACGAAGCCGGCCTGTGCCACGAAGAACTGGCTGGCGTCGTCGCCGAGCAGCTGCACCACGTTCTCGCGATCCTTCGGCGAGATCGGATAGGCCAGCAGTTCGGCGGCCACCACGTTGGCGCCGCGCGGGTCGATGCGCAGGCGCAGCACATCGGTCTCGACGGTAATCAACGATTGCTCGGGCGTCGCCGCCACGCTGGCGGAGGCATCGCTGGCAATCGCGGTGGGCGTCGCTGCAATGCTCGACGGTGCGGTCGGCACGTCGCCAACCGTTTCCGCCGCTGCCGGCGCAGGCGTATCGCCGGCCCCGGTGGGCTGGGTGGACGACTGGGTGGACGGCAGCGGCGTGCCGGCACCGGCGTTGGGACCGAAATCGCGCTGCCATGCTTCCCACAGGAAGAACCCGGTGACGAGTAGCGCGATCAGGAGAAAGCTGCGCATGTTGGTCATAGGGTGCTGCGGGTTCCATGGATGCGTGCCGGTCTGCAAACCGGTGGGCTGTGAACGATGAGATGGGGTGCGGCGATCGGATCCGAAGGCCGCGCGTCGGTATCAGCCCGATATTGTGCCGCTCGCGTGTGTCGCATTCAACGCGGCAGCGCGTTCGAACAGCCGCTGGATGTCCATGCGCAAGGCGGGCAGGGGCGCGGTACGGGCTTCAGTGCGCGCGGCGAACACGATGCTGCGGCCATCGAGCTGCTCACGGCGCAGACGAAACAGCTCGCGAATCTGCCGCCGCACGCGATTGCGGTCGCTGGCCAGCGGGATGCTGCGCTTGGCCAGCGCGCAGCCCAGGCGGGCAGGCAAACCGGGAGTAAGGTGCACATGCGCGCGCAAGAACGCGCCACCGATCCGTTTGCCGTGCGCGAAGGCCGCGTCGAAGTCGGCTTTGGCGAGCAATCGGGCGCTGCGGGGAAAACGCAGCGAACCGGGCACCGGCTTTACGGGATGAGGCGCTTGCGACCCTTGGCGCGGCGCGCCGACAGGATCTTGCGGCCGTCGGCGGTCTTCATCCGCGCGCGGAAGCCGTGCTTGCGGGCGCGCTTGAGGTTGCCGGGCTGAAATGTACGCTTCATGGCGACTGCTCGCGGACTGCGGAAAAAGGGCGTGGAATGTAGGCTTTCTGCGCGCTGGAGTCAAGTTCTGCCAAGCCGTGGAGATGCCGTGGCGGAACTGGAAAGCCGCGCCAGCGGGAAAATGCGGGCGCACAGGCGCCAGCAGCGTCTACAACCAGAGAATTTCCGGTCGCGCGACTTTGCCCGCGCATTTTCCCGCGCCCGCGGGAAATGTTCGGGCTAGACTGGCCGGCCGTGCGCGCGTGGCGCGCTGCGGGCAGCCTGGAAACGCCGTATGAGCAACTTGTGGCAGCGCTGTCTCGAGCGTCTTCAAGCCGAGGTCAGCGTCGAGGATCTGCACACGTGGTTGAAGCCGCTGCAGGCGCAGGAGGCCGGGCAGGACCTGATACTGCTCGCGCCCAACGGTTTTGTGCGCGATGCGATCCGCGAGCGCCTTCTGGCACAGATTGCGGCGGTCGCGCAGCACCTGTCGCCGGGGCTTCGCAACGTGCGGGTCGAGGTAGGTTCCGTGGCGCTCGCGCCGGGGATCGATCTGCGCATGGTGCCGGGTCCAGGGCGCAGCGGCAGCCCGCGCGAGCCCGAGCATTTCGAAAGCAACGTCGATCCGCACTACACCTTCGACAACTTCGTCGAGGGCAAGTCCAACCAGCTCGGCAAGGCAGCGGCCATCCAGGTCGCGACCAACCCCGGGCGCACCTACAACCCATTGCTGCTGTACGGCGGCACCGGGCTTGGCAAGACCCATCTGATGCATGCCGCGGGCAATCTGATGCGGCACAACAACCCCGGGATGCGGGTGCTGTACCAGCGTTCGGAGCAGTTCTTCACCGCCATGGTCAAGGCGCTGTCGAACAAACTCGCCGGCAGCAAGGCGGTCGATGAGTTCAAGCAGCGCTATCGGTCGGTCGATGCGCTGATGATCGACGATATCCAGTTCTTCGCTGGCAAGGACCGCACCCAGGAAGAGTTTTTCCACACCTTCAACGCACTGTTCGAAGGCAAGCAGCAGATCATCCTGAGCTGCGATCGCTACCCGAAAGAGGTCGAGAACATGGAGCCGCGCCTGACCTCGCGCCTGGGCTGGGGGCTGTCGGTAGCGATCGAGCCACCGGATTTCGAGACCCGCGCGGCGATCCTGCTGTCGAAGGCCGACAGCAAGCACATGCAGCTGCCCGACGAAGTCGCGTTCCTGATCGCGCGCCGCATGCGCTCGAACGTGCGCGATCTGGAAGGTGCGTTGAACACGCTGGCCGCGCGCGCGACTTTCACCGGGCGCAGCATCACCACCGAGTTCGCGCAGGAGACGCTGCGCGACCTGCTCACCGTGCAGGAACGCGCAGTGAGCCTGGGCAATATCCAGAAGACCGTGGCCGACTATTACCAGTTGCGGGTGGTCGACCTGCTGTCGAAGAAGCGCACGCGCTCGCTGGCTCGCCCGCGACAGCTGGCCATGGCGCTGGCCAAGGAGCTGACCGAACATAGCCTGCCCGAGATCGGCGACAGCTTTGGTGGCCGCGACCACACCACGGTCATGCACGCCTGCCGGGTGATGCGGGATCTGTGTGCAACCGACGGTCGCACGCGGGAGGATTGGGACAAGTTGCTACGTGCGTTGACAGGTTGAGGACAAACTGTGGATAACTTTCGAGGCGGAAGTTATGCACAGGTCATCGACAGGCTGTCAGGGGCTGATTGCACAGCATGTTGTGGTGCCGCAAGACCGCGAGCACCATGGGCTGCAGCACAGGTCGTTGCAGTTGTCCCCAGCAGTCATCATCATCAACAGATTCCTAGAAGAACTTGATGGGGATTGAAGACCATGCGATTCACGGTTCAACGTGAGGTATTGCTCAAGCCGCTGAGTCAGGTGGTGGGGGTGGTGGAACGACGGCAGACCCTGCCGGTACTGTCGAACCTGCTCGTATCGGCCGACGCCGAGGGCGTGGCGTTCACCGGCACCGACCTTGAAGTCGAGATGGTTGCGCGCATGGCCGCCGATCAACTGGAACCTGGCGATATCACGATTCCGGCACGCAAGCTGTTCGATATCTGCCGTGCACTGCCCGATGGGATCAAGATCGATTTCAAACAGGCAGGCGAGCGCATTACGGTTAGCGCCGGGCGCAGCAAGTTCACCCTGTCGACGCTGCCGGCCAGTGAGTTTCCGCAAATCGACAATATCGATCTGGTGGAACGGGTCAGCTTGTCGGAATCCACCCTCAAGGAGTTGATCGATCGCACTGCGTTTGCGATGGCGCACCAGGATGTCCGCTACTACCTCAACGGCACGCTGCTGGATCTGCGCGACGGAGCGCTGCGCTGCGTGGCGACTGACGGCCATCGGCTCGCACTGTGCGAGACCACGGTCGATCTCGAGGGCAAGGCAGGGCGGCAGGTGATCATCCCGCGCAAAGGCGTGCTGGAGTTGCAGCGTCTGCTCGATTCGGGCGACGGCACCGTCGAGGTCGAGTTCTGCCGCAACCACCTGCGGGTGCGGCGCAGCGATTTCGTCTTCACCACCAAGTTGATCGATGGCCGGTTTCCGGACTACGAGTCGGTGATCCCGATTGGTGCGGACAAGCAACTGACGGTGAGTCGGGACGAATTGCGTGCCGCGCTCCAGCGCGCCTCGATCCTGTCCAATGAGAAATACCGCGGGGTGAAGCTGGAACTCACCCCCGGGCGGCTGCAGATCGTGGCGCACAATCCGGAGCAGGAAGAAGCGGTTGAAGAGCTCGAAGTGCGCACAGTAGTGGACGGGCTGAGCGTCGGGTTCAACGTGAACTATCTGCTCGATGCGCTGGGCGCGCTGCGCGGCAACGAAGTCACCTTGTGCCTGCGCGATGGCAACTCGTCGTGCCTGGTCCGCGATGCGGACAACGAGCGCTCGCGGCACGTCGTGATGCCGCTGCGACTCTGACGTTCTCGAACCGCGGGCGTGTGCCCGCGGCCGACCGCCGATGTGGATCGAACTGCTGCGCATCGGCGATCTGCGCTGTCTGGCCGAGGCAGAACTGGCGCTGGCGCCGGGACTGAACTATCTGTTGGGCGCCAACGGTGCAGGCAAGACCTCAGTGCTGGAGGCGGCCTACGTGATCTCGCGCGGCCACTCCTTTCGACCGGGAAGTCGCGATACGCTGATCCGGCGCGGCGCGGAGGGATTCCAGGTGTTCGCGCGGGTCCAGCATCCGGGATCGGAGACGAGCCAGAAATTGGGGCTGGAACGTCGCCCTGGCGTGTGGGCCGGGCGCCTCGACGATCGACCGCTGGAGCGCCTGACCGATTTGTTCCGGCGTTGCGCGGTGTGTTGTTTCGAGCCGGGTTCACATGAATTGATTGCCGGACCATCGGAGCTGCGCCGATCGTTTCTGGATTGGGGTGTGTTCCACGTGGAACAGGACTTTCTCCACCAGTGGCGCCGCTATCAGTCCGCGCTCAAGCAGCGCAATGCCTTGCTCAGGCAGGATGGTCCGGATGCCCAGCTCGACGCCTGGGATGCCGAGCTGGATCGCTGGGGGCAGGGCATCACCAGCCTGCGCGAGAACTACATGCGCGACTTCAGCCGTCACTTCAGCGCGCTGGCCCAGCGCCTGCTCCCTGAGCTCCCGGGCGCCAGCGCGCGTTTCGCTGCCGGCTGGAACGTGGACGCCGGAGTCGATCTGGCGGCACAACTGCTGGTCAATCGCCCCCGCGATCGGCAACGGCAGACCACCACGGTCGGGCCGCATCGGGCTGACTGGCGGCCGGTCTTCGCGGAACTCGACGCGCCAGCGCAGCTGTCCCGCGGTCAGGCCAAACTGACGGCATTGGCAGCGGTACTGGCGCAGGCGCGCTGCTACCGTGACAGTGCAGGCGAGTGGCCGGTCGTGCTGGTGGACGACCTGCCCTCCGAGCTGGATCTGCACCACCAGGACTTGTTGCTGGGTGAGCTGGTCTCCGCCGGGGTGCAGGCACTGGTTTCGGCGACCGAGCTCAGCCCTGCGCTGCAGACGCATCGACCACGTGCGAGAGTGTTCCACGTGGAACAAGGCCGCCTACGCAGGGATGCCGGTCCCTGAGCTGCGCAAGGTATACTGTGGTCCTTGGATTCGGGCCTGCGCCCGATCGGCCTGATGCATGAGCGACCCAAAAGACCCGAAGAATAACAATGACTTGAAAGGTCAGGACCCGGCAGCCAAAGTGCCCGAGCGGTCCAACGAACCCTACGACTCAAGCCGCATCAAGGTCCTCAAGGGCCTGGAAGCCGTGCGCAAGCGGCCTGGCATGTACATCGGCGACACCGACGACGGCACCGGCCTGCATCACATGGTGTTCGAGGTGGTCGACAATGCCATCGACGAGTCCCTCGCCGGCTACTGCGACACCGTGATCGTCAAGATCCACCCCGAGGGCGCGGTCTCGGTGCTCGACAACGGCCGTGGCATCCCGGTCGACATCCATCCCGAAGAACAACGCTCGGCAGCCGAAGTCATCATGACCGTGCTGCACGCGGGCGGAAAGTTCGACGACAACTCGTACAAGGTCTCCGGCGGCCTGCATGGCGTGGGTGTGTCGGTGGTCAACGCGCTGTCGGGGCATCTGTGGCTCGACATCTGGCGCGACGGCTTCCACTACCAGCAGGAGTACCGGCTCGGCGAGCCGCAGTACCCGCTCAAGCAGATGGAAGCGTCCAGCATGCGTGGATCGCAGGTGCGCTTCCTGCCCAGCACGGAAGTGTTCACCGATGTCGAGTTCCATTTCGACATCCTCGCCAAACGGCTGCGCGAATTGGCGTTCCTCAACTCCGGCGTGCGCATCGAACTGCACGACGAGCGTGGCGAGACCAAGAGCGAGATCTTCCAGTATACCGGCGGCATCCGCTCCTTCGTCGAGTACCTCGCCCAGCTGCGCCAGCCCCTGCATCCAAGCGTGATCGGCTTCTCGGCGGTCGCCGACAACGTGCAGGTCGAAGTGGCGATGCAGTGGACCGACGCCTACGAAGAGCGCATGTACTGCTTCACCAACAACATCCCGCAGAAAGACGGTGGCACCCACGTCACCGGCTTCCGCACGGCGCTGACCCGCGCACTCGGCGACTACATCGAGCGCTCCGGCCTGCTCAAGCAGGCCAAGGTGCAGCCTACCGGCGACGACATGCGCGAGGGCCTGATCACCGTGCTTTCGGTGAAGGTGCCCGACCCGAAGTTTTCCTCGCAGACCAAGGACAAGCTGGTCTCATCCGAGGTGTCGGTCGCGGTGGCCAGCGTGGTGGGGCACAAGCTGACCGAGTTCCTGCAGGAGAATCCTGCGCAGGCGCGCGCGATCTGCGGCAAAGTGGTCGAAGCCACCCGCGCCCGCGAGGCCGCGCGCAAGGCCCGCGAGCTGACCCGGCGCAAGGGCGCGCTCGACATCGCCGGCCTGCCCGGCAAGCTGGCCGATTGCCAGGAGAAAGACCCTGCACTGTCCGAACTGTTCCTGGTCGAGGGCGATTCCGCCGGCGGCTCGGCCAAGCAGGGTCGCAATCGCAAGACCCAGGCGATCCTGCCGCTCAAGGGCAAGATCCTCAACGTCGAAAAGGCGCGCTTCGACAAGATGCTGGCCTCGGCCGAGGTCGGCACCCTGATCACCGCGCTCGGCTGCGGCATCGGCAAGGACGAGTTCGATCCGGACAAGCTGCGCTACCACCGCATCATCATCATGACCGACGCCGACGTCGACGGCTCGCATATCCGCACCCTGCTGCTGACGTTTTTCTATCGGCAGATGCCGCAACTGATCGAGCGCGGCCACATCTACATCGGCCTGCCGCCGCTGTACAAGGTAAAGCAAGGCAAGCAGGAGCTGTACATGAAGGACGATGCGGCACTGTCGGCCTACCTGATCAACCACGCCGTCGAGGACGCAGCGCTGCATTTTTCGCCCGATGCGCCGCCGGTGACAGGGCAGGGGCTCGAACAGCTGCTGCGTGAGTACACCGTCGCGATGGAACAGATCGCACGATTGAGTCACCGTTTTGATGCGGGCGTGCTGCGTGCACTGATCGACCTGCCACCCTTGCGTGCCGCCGATTTCGACGCACAGGCGACGCTGCAACCGTGGATCGATCGCCTGACCCGCGCCTTGACCGAATCGGCGCTGGGCAAGGCGCGCTATGCCTTCGAAGGCGTGCTCACCACGCCCGAGCAGCCCGGCGCACTGCGGGTTCGCAAGCAGCATCACGGCCTGGCCAGCGAGCAGCTGATTCCGGCCGCGTTCTTTGGCGCTGCCGACTACGGGCCGATCCGCCAGGCCGCAAGCGTGCTCGATGGATTGCTGGTGGCTGGTGCGCGCATCGTGCGCGGCTCGCGCAGCCAGTCGGCGCGCGATTTTCACGACGCCTACGGGTGGCTGATGGACGAGGCCAAGAAAGGTCGCACCATCCAGCGCTTCAAGGGCCTGGGCGAGATGAATCCCGAGCAGCTGTGGGAAACCACCGTGAATCCGGAAACCCGACGCCTGCTGCAGGTGCGCATCGAGGATGCGGTGGCAGCCGACCAGATCTTCTCGACCCTGATGGGCGATGTGGTCGAACCACGCCGCGAGTTCATCGAACAGAACGCATTGCGGGTGTCCAACCTCGACGTTTGACCCGCGTCGCACCACAACGACCACGACGGCGTCGGCGGCCGCCGTGCGGGGGAGGAGCCGCGCATGAAAAAAACCCATCTGTACCTGCTCGCGCTGGTGATCGCGGCGCTGGGCATCGCCGGCTTCATGTACAAGTGGCGGGTGCTGCATTTTCCGCTCACGCCGGTCACCGAGACCGAGGTGTGGGAGATCCAGGCGCGGGTCGAATACAATGCGCCGCGCGGCACCAGCAAAGTGGTGCTGCAGCTGCCCAACGACCCGGCCGGTTACTCGATACTCGATGAGCGCTTTGTCGCGCGTGGTTACGGCATGGCATTCGCCGGCAGCGACGGTTCGCGCGAGGTGCAGTGGCAGATCCGCCGCGGCAGCGGTACGCAAAACGTGCTGTATTACCGCGCGACCGTGTTCCGCGACGACCGCCTGCCGAGCTTCGACGACGAACCCGCGATCCCGACGCCCGGCACCTATGACGAGCCTTTCGCCACCGCCCGCCAGGCGCTGCTTGAAGACGTGCGCGCGAAGTCGGTCGACAGCACCACGTTTGCCGCCGAACTGGTGCGTCGTCTCAACGACGGCGCTCCCTCGGAGGAGGTCAAGCTGCTCAGCGAGGGGGCCGCGAGCGTGGATGCTCGCGCGATGCTCGCGCAATCGCTGCTGGCCGATCGCCAGGTCGCGGCACGCCTGCTGTATGGCCTGATGCTGGAAAAGTCCGATAGCAACGCGCAGCTGCGCACCTATCTGCAGGTATTCGATACCGATAAGCGCGTCTGGAACACCGTCGACGCCGCGACCGGCGCGACCGGCTGGCCGCCGCACTTCTTCGTCTGGAAACGCGGTGGTACCGCGCTGGTAGCCGTCGATGGCGGGCGCGGCGAGCGGGTGCTGTTCTCCACCGCACGCAGCCTTGCCGATGCGCTCGACACCGCCAAGCAGCGGCTGGAATCGCGCGACCGCAACCTGATCGCGTACTCGCTGCTCGACCTGCCGCTGCAGGCGCAGGATGTCTACAAGATCCTGCTGCTGGTGCCGGTCGGCGCGTTCATCATGCTGATCCTGCGCAATCTCGTCGGCATCAAGACCTTCGGCACCTTCATGCCGGTGCTGATCGCACTGTCGTTCTATTGGACCGGTATCGTGGTCGGCGTGATCCTGTTCGTGACCGTGATCAGCTCCGGGCTGCTGGTGCGTTTCTACATGGAGCGACTCAAGCTGCTGCTGGTGCCGCGCCTGACTGCGGTGCTGATCGTGGTGGTGCTTCTGATGGCCCTGATCAGCGTGATCAGCAACCGGCTCGGCATCGAGGTGGGCCTCAACGTCGCGCTGTTTCCGATGATCATCATGACCATGACCATCGAGCGCGTGTCGGTGGCGTGGGAAGAGCGCGGGCCCGGTTACGCGCTCAGTCAGGCGCTGGGTTCGATCGTGATCGCGGCCCTGGCCTATCTGGTGATGAAGGGGTCGCATCTGCAGCACCTGATTTTCGTATTCCCGGAGCTGCTGTTGGTGTTGCTGGCCCTGACCCTGGTCCTGGGCCGCTATTCCGGCTATCGCCTGACCGAACTGTTCCGCTTCCGCTCCATGGCGCGCGATCCGATCGCCGAGCCGCCGAAGTCCGCTGGCTGAGCGCACGGACATGTTCAATCCGTTCGAGGTCGCCAGACGCCTGCGCCAGAAGGGCATGATGGGCATCGGCCAGCGCAATGCCGACTATGTCCTGCGCTACAACCCGCGCAAGTTCTATCCGCGCGTGGACGACAAGCTGATCACCAAGGGCCTCGCAATCGCTGCCGGGCTGCCGGTGCCCGAGCTGTACGCGGTGGTGCGCGAAGAGCATGAAATCGAGGAGCTGCACCAGAAGATCCGCGATCGCGAGCAGTTCGTGGTCAAGCCCGCGCACGGTTCCGGCGGCGACGGCATTCTCGTGATCAGCGGTCGCCGCGGCGACAAGTACCGACGCAGCAACGGCCAGTTCCTCTCGCGCGAGGAATTCGACCACCATCTGTCGAACACCCTGTCGGGACTGTTCAGCCTTGGCGGCCAGCCCGACCATGCGCTGATCGAATACTGCGTGCAGTTCGATCCGATCTTCGACAACGTCAGCTACAAGGGCGTGCCGGATATCCGCATCATCGTATTCCAGGGCTATCCGGTGATGGCGATGATCCGCCTGCCCACCCGCATGTCCGACGGCAAGGCCAATCTGCACCAGGGCGCGATCGGCGTGGGCATCGACATCCCCACCGGGCTTACCCGTCGCGGGGTGTGGGGCAACGAACCGGTCAAGGAACATCCCGATACCGAGCACAGCATCGTCGGCCTGCCGATTCCGCGTTGGGACGAGCTGCTGCTGATCGCCACGCGGTGCTACGAGGTCTCGCAGCTGGGCTATGTCGGCGTCGACATCGTGCTCGACAAGACACTCGGCCCGTTGATCCTGGAGCTCAATGCGCGGCCCGGTCTTGCGATCCAGATCGCCAACGGCGACGGCCTGCTGCATCGCCTCGAGCGGGTGCAGGAGCTGGAAGCCGCGGGTGCCTTGTCGCGCGATCCGGTCGAACGCGTGGCCTTCGCGCGCGAACATTTCGCGACGCTGTGATCGCATTGCGCGCTTGCTGCCAGCCGCACTGCGCGACGCCACGCGCCGCACTGCGGCTTGAGGCTGCCGGCTGCCGGCGCTAACCTTTTCGTCTGCCGCACTCCGCAGCATGCATTTCGAACCCCTTCAACGAGGTCGCCATGAACACCACCGGTCGTCTGCTGCAAATGCTTGCCCTTGTGCTGCTGCTCGCCGTCGGCGCCGGTTCCGCGCTGGCGCAGAAGACCAAGGACAAGGAAAACGAGTTCCCGAACGCGACCCGCAAGGAACCGAAGCT
>Ga0136636_10001558_pt1 | contig 13487 bp, 10 predicted proteins | sample AntDrymUQ8522106_2_FD_104653 | JGI IMG/M metagenome (GOLD analysis project Ga0136636, IMG submission 104653) | Polar desert sand microbial communities from Dry Valleys, Antarctica - metaG UQ852 (21.06) | ecosystem: Environmental > Terrestrial > Soil > Desert | place: Antarctica: Dry Valley... | reverse complement strand
TACGTGGCGATCCCGCTCGGATCATCATCGCTGGCACCGGTGATGAGTCCGGGGCCGAGCTTTTTCAAAAAGCGTTGGATCTTGTTCGACATCAAGCAGCCATAGGGTCGGAAACTTACGCCGAGTCGGCTGCACAAAGAGGACCGATCGCATCAAATACATGCCATTGGGCATTCCGAAATGGAACGAGCCGCTCCATCGAGCGGCTCGTTCCTAAAGCCAGTTATTCGCGTCTCACCCTTCACAGATCGAACCTATCCAGTTCCATCACCTTCACCCATGCCTTCACGAAGTCCTTCACGAACTTCTCGTTCGCATCGTTCTGGGCATACACCTCGGCCAGCGCGCGCAGTTGCGAGTTGGAACCGAAGACCAGATCCACGCGCGTGCCGGTCCACTTGAGCGCCTTGGTGCTGCGGTCGCGGCCCTCGTAGGTGCCGGTGTGTCCGTTGGAGAGGGCCGTCCACGTGGTACCCATATCCAGGAGGTGTACAAAGAAGTCGTTGGTGAGTTGACCCATGCGTTGGGTGAACACGCCGTGTTTGCTACCACCGCTGTTGGCACCCAACACACGCAGACCACCCACAAGCACCGTCATCTCCGGCGCGCTCAGGGTGAGGAGTTGGGCGCGGTCCACGAGCATCTCCTCAGCAGGTACGCTCATGAGCCTCTTCTGGTAGTTGCGGAAACCATCAGCCTGTGGCTCCATGACAGAGAAACTCTCCACGTCGGTGTGCTCCTGGCTTGCATCCATGCGGCCGGGGGTAAAGGGCACGATCACATTGGAGCCAGCATCCTTGGCTGCCTTCTCCACCGCAGCTGAACCGCCGAGCACGATCAGATCAGCCAGCGACACGTTCTTGCCACTGGCATTGAACTCTGCTTGGATCTTCTCCAGCACGCCGAGCACTTTGGCAAGCTGCGAGGGGTCGTTCACCTCCCAGAATTTCTGTGGAGCCAGACGAATGCGGGCACCGTTGGCACCGCCGCGTTTGTCGCTACCACGGAAGGTGGATGCGGAAGCCCATGCCGAGCTGACGAGTTCCGCAACGCTAAGACCGGACGCAAGGATCTTCGACTTCAGTGCACTGACATCGTTCGCGTCGATGAGCTTGTGGTCCACGGCGGGGATCGGGTCCTGCCAGATCAGTTCTTCCTTCGGCACTTCGGGTCCGAGGTAGAGGCTCTTCGGTCCCATATCGCGGTGCGTGAGTTTGAACCAGGCACGGGCGAAGGCATCGGCAAAGGCCTGTGGATCCTGGTGGAAACGACGGCTGATCTTCTCGTAGATCGGATCGAAGCGCAAGGAAAGATCCGCGGTGGTCATCATGGGCGGGTGCTTCTTGCCCTTGTCCTGCGCGTCGGGGATCATGTGTTCCGGTTTGCAGTTCTTCGCCACCCATTGGTGCGCACCGGCAGGGCTCTTGGTCAGTTCCCACTCATAACCGAAGAGCATGTCGAAGTAGCCGTTGTCCCAAGTGGTAGGGTTCGGTTTCCACGCGCCCTCGATGCCGCTGGTGATGGCGTCGCCACCCTTGCCGCTGCCGTGCTTGCTTGCCCAACCGAAGCCCTGCGCTTCCATCGGTGCGCCTTCAGGCTCTACGCCAACCAAGGCTGCGTCGCCCGCGCCGTGTGCCTTCCCGAAGGTGTGACCGCCTGCCACCAAGGCCACGGTCTCCTCATCGTTCATGGCCATGCGCTTAAAGGTTTCACGCACATCCCGGCCACTGCCCACAGGGTCGGGATTACCGTTGGGACCCTGCGGATTCACGTAGATAAGGCCCATCTGCACGGCCGCAAGCGGGTTCTCCAGGTCGCGCTCGCCGCTGTAGCGATGATCACCGAGCCACTCGCGCTCCGCTCCCCAATAAATGTCCTCTTCGGGTGCCCAGACGTCCGCGCGCCCACCGCCGAAGCCGAAGGTCTTGAAGCCCATGCTTTCGAGCGCCACGTTGCCAGCCAGCACCATGAGGTCGGCCCAACTGAGACTGTTGCCGTACTTCTGCTTCACGGGCCAGATAAGGCGGCGCGCCTTGTCCAGGTTGCCGTTATCGGGCCAACTGTTCAATGGTGCGAAGCGCTGGTTGCCAGTACCTGCGCCCCCACGGCCATCGGCGGTGCGGTAGGTGCCAGCCACGTGCCAGGACATACGGATCATAAGGCCGCCATAATGGCCCCAGTCCGCGGGCCACCAGTCCTGCGAGTCCGTCATCACTTTCGTCAGGTCCGCTTTTACGGCCTTGAGGTCGAGCTTCTTGAACGCCTCGGCGTAGTTGAAGTCCGGATCCATGGGGTTGGACACCGACTGATGCTGGTGCAGGATGCCGAGGTTCAAATTATTGGGCCACCATTCGCGGTTGCCGGTGCCGCGGCCGGCGACGGGGAATCGCTGTGCGCCGTGCATGACAGGACATTTGCCCGCGCCATTGGCGGGAGTGCCGGCCTCAAGAGTTGCGCTCTGGGGCGCGCTCGAATGTGGATCCGTTTCCATGTGTCTTAAGATTTGAGTTTCGACAAGTACATGAGACTGGTTCCAAGGGTCTGGTACACTTCAGATCCAAAGCACCACCACCAAGTGTTGCCTGCAGGGATCACGAAGGATCTAGACGTTCGGTCCCCTCAAGATGTCGAAGCTAAGTTGGGTTGATCGGTTTGGGTTCTCGTTGGGTGAAGATGCACCAGTTCGAATGCGATGATCAGGAGAACGGTCAACTGCACGAATGGTTCTTTTCGCTGAAGGCCCGAAGGTATCGCCACGCACTTCACAGAGCAAATCCAAGATGCGGAAGAATGGGAGGTTTGCGTGATGCTATCGAGAGGGATCCAGTTCCAGCCCGGCATGCGCCACGCAGCCGTCGCTGATCACCTGCACCTCGGAAATTGACCGGTATCCTGATCCAATGGCTCACCAGAAGGATCGGTGGCGTTGTCAACAAGCCTGCCACGCACTCCTGATCCATAGTATGACCGACGCAACCACATGCACATGAGTTGGACCGGTCTACTCGTCCCCCACCGGCACCGTGCTGTCTGGCGGCAGCATATCCGGCGTTATCAACACATCGGGTACTTCGGGGATCTTGACCTCGAAGAATGTAGGGGGCATCACCTTGGCAACCTCCACGGCGGTGATCTCGTGAAGCACCCTTCCGGTGGGGCCGCCTCGTTCCAAGGCTTTATAAGGGAACAACACGCCGTTGATCGGTTTCCAATCGGAAAAGTCCGTGATCTGGGCATACTGCAGGCCATTGGCCAGCACTTCTTGGGACCGGCGCAGCTTGAACCCGGTGGCCACATCGTAATACTCGGCGAATGCAGTGCCTGACACGGTATAGATCATCACTTTAAATGCCTTCTTATCGCCCAGCATGGTCGAACCCAATAGCACCCTGCGATCGGTCAATTCCTTGTAAGCCAATTCCGGCACGGGCAAGGCTTGAAGTCGTATCGCGTCGTAGCCGGCATCGGTGATCTCGCCGCTGACCTCGGGGTTCGTGTAGAGCACGCGCTTACCGTCGAAGATGTATTCTTCCACGAAAGCGGCGCCCCGTTTGGTTTGGGAGCGATACTGATCGGGTGCGAACCACTCTGTTACGGTCAAGGTATCCCCAATGCCCGATGCCTTGCGCTCTAGGCGTAAGTGGCGCAAGGGAGCGGTCTTCTCGCGGCCACCCACTGCAGCGATATAGCCTTCGATCACTTGCTCAGCAGTGCGGTCGGTCACCGGCGTTAACTCCTCGGCCCAACGTTCCCCATCTTCGTTCAAGCGGATGATCGGTGCGTTCTGCTCCATGCTGAACGGCGCGATCCCAGGGGCCACGCGCTCCAAGTCCCCAACAACCAAGATGGCCGCTTGGTCGGGATACAGGAACGCCTGCGCCGCCTCCTGCACGTGCTCCACGGTCACACGCTCCAAACGCGTCAAGTAAGTGTGGTAGTGGTCCGGTTCCAGCTGGTTCAGCTGGGTATTAAGGGCAAAGCGGGCCACGGTCTTGGGATCTTCCAACATGCGGCCAAAACTGCCCATCATATATCGTTTGGCCAGTTCCAATTCCTGCATGGTGACCGGTTCGTTCCGCAACCGTTCGATCTCTGCTAGGATCTCCGTTACCGCGCTATCGGTGACCTCGGTGCGCACACTGGTGGTAACGGTGAAGCTGCTGTTGAACCGATCAACGTCCAAGGACGAGTAGGCCCCGTAGGTGAAGGCACGCTTCTCGCGCAGGTTCTGCATCAATCGCGCGTTGAAGACACCGCCGCCAAGAATGGTGTTCATGACCTGGGAACGCTGTGCGCGGATATCCTTGGGAAGAAGATTGAGCGGGAACGAGACCCGGATCACCGATTGTTTGGCACCTGGCCGATCCACCACGTATACGCGACGTACACCTGCCGGCACGGAAGGTTGCTCCAATTTGGTCAAGATGCCGATGCCTTCCACCAGCGTACGACCATACTCATCGGAGGAGATCAAGGACTTGGGCTGTTCCCACTTACCGAAACGCTTTTTCGCTAGTTCACGCGCTTCCTTCTCTGTGATATCGCCTACGAAAACGAGATAGGCGTTCTCTGGCCGGAAGAAATAGCGGTAATACGCTTCCACAGCAGCGCGGTCGATCTGGCCAATGGATCGCTCGGTCATCACCTCGCCGTAGGGATGAGCGGTGCCGAAGGTGACCACACGGCCCACAGCCTCGGCGATCGCATCGGGATCCTCGGAGCGCTGATGCACATTGGAACGTGCGCGTAACCGGTTCTTCTCCAACTCTACCTGTGGAAAGGTCGGGTTCTGCACCACATCGGCCAGAAGATCCATGAGGGGCTCGATGTTCTTGGTCAAACACCCCGCATAGACGCCTTCGTTGCTCGCGAAAAAAGAAGCCCCAAGCAGATCGACCGTGTGATCGATATCGACCTTGGAGCGCGTGGTGGTCCCTGTCGCCAGCAGGTCGCCCATCATTTCCACATACCCTACCCTTACCCCTTGCAGGATAGGCGGAATATCGAAGCGTAATTGCACGCTGACCATGGGCAGCTTGTGGTCCTCTACCACGATCAGGCGCATGCCGTTGGGCAGTTGCAAGGCCGCGTGTTCAGAAAAGCGCACATCGGGAGATGGTCCAGGTGCGGGTGGTCGGCTGCGATCGAGTTGAGCGTTCATGAATACCGGTGCGAGCAGGCCAAAACCGGCGCAAGTTGCCCAACGGGCAACTGATCGGTTGCCATTTCGGCTGCTCATGGGTTGTTGGAAGGTAGAGGAAGGTAGTAGAGCACCACGCGGTTCGCCGCCACGAAATAGGTGCTGGCTGCACGTTGGAGGTCGGCTGCGGAGATCTGGAGGTAACGATCCACCTCGGTATTGATCAATTCGGTGTTACCCAGAAGCTGATGTGCCGTCGCCAGATTCGTGGCCACACCGGCCACGCGGCTATTGTCCGCAACAGTTTCGGTCTCGAGTTGGATCTTCAATTTCGCCAACTCTTCGGCACTTACGGGTTCGGTCGCCAGCGCGTCTATCTCCTTTTGCATAGCGGCTTCCAAACGCGGCGCATCCACGCCGCTATTGGCCACAGCGAACATGATGGCCAGACCTGGATGCTCGAAGGGGAAGTTGAACGCACCTACGTGAACGGCCAGCTCCTGTTCATCCTTCACTGAACGGTTCATGCGGGCGGAATTGCCATTCGTAAGCAATCGGTTCAGCAATTCCACCGCATAGAAATCGGGAGTTCCGTTCGCCGGTATCCGATAACCCATGACAACCGCCGGTAGTTGGATACGATCGAAGATGGTATCGCGCACTTCGCCGCCCAAGGGTGGTTCGATCACGGCAGGTTGGTTCACGGGAGCACCTTTTGGGATATCTGCGAAATAGCGCGCAACCAACTCCTTGGTGCGTGTAGGTTCGATATCACCGGCCACCACGAGCGTAGCATTGTTGGGTATGTAGAACTTCTTGTAAAAGGCTTGGTAGTCGGTTTCCGTAGCGGCATTCAGATCCTCCATGTAGCCAATGGTGGGCCATTGGTAGGGATGCTCCTTGAAGGCCCGCTTCAGCACTTCCATGGTCAAGGTGCCGTACGGCTGGTTCTCGTAACGTTGGCGGCGTTCTTCCTTCACCACCTCGCGCTGGGTATCCACGCCTACTTGATCCACCTTGGCATGCAGCATGCGTTCGCTTTCCAACCAGAGCCCGAGCTCCAGCTGGTTGCTGGGTAACACTTCGTAGTAGTAGGTGCGATCACCCGTGGTGTTGGCGTTGAGCACCCCGCCAGCGTTCTCGACCAGCTTGCTGAACTCACCGCGCTTGATGTTCTTGGAACCTTCGAAGAGCAGGTGCTCGAAAAAATGTGCGAACCCCCTACGGTTCGGGTCCTCGTTCTTGCTGCCCACGTGGTACATCACGCTAACTGCCACGATGGGTGTGCCATGATCCTCGTGCAGGATCACATGCAGTCCATTGGCAAGGTCGAACTCCGTAAAGGCGATCGCCCGTTCTTGGGCGGCAACTGGGGCTGCGATCATGGCAACTGCGAAAAAGGGAATAACGGTTCTCATGCGCGGATGTTCCGGCGGTAAAGGCCACCAAAAGTAACGGGATCAACTTTGGCCAGCCAACACATGCGGACCGAGGTCCATTAACTTTGCGCCTTGCTTCATGGGAACAACCTCTGCAACGGCCCTCAATAGGGTCGGTCTGCGTTTTCGCGCTTTACGGTATGCGACCACCTTCGTGGTCCCCTTGGGAGCTTGGGCCACCTTCACGGACCGCATCCCTTGGCATTGGAGCGTACCAGTGTTCAGCTTCGTGATCATACCGCTCTTGGAATTGGTACTGCGCGGTAAACACAACAACCTGACCGCTGCAGAAGAAGAGGCTGTGCTGGCCGATCCCCTATTCGATTTCATGCTCTACCTCTTCGTACCGGTACAATGGGTCTTGTTGGGCCTATTCCTCCACCGCATTTCACTGGGTGATCTGACCCCCTTCGCGCTACTGGGCAATATCGCGACCATGAGCATCTTATGCGGAGTTTACGGCATCAACGTGGCCCATGAATTGGGTCATCGCACAAAGCGCTGGGAGCGCGATCTCGCGCGGGCGTTGTTGTTGAGCAGCTTGTACATGCACTTCATTATCGAGCATAACCGCGGGCACCACCGCCGGGTGGCCACACCAGATGATCCTGCCAGCGCTCGCTACGGTGAAACGGTCTACGGATTCTGGTTGCGAAGCATAGTTTTTAGCTGGCGGTCGGCGTGGCATATAGAAGCAGACCGCCTGCAAAAGGGCGGTCAAAAACCTTACGGCGTGAAGAACGAAATGCTGCAGGCCCTGGTCTGGCAGCTGGGTTTATTGACCGTGATCGCCTTGGTCTTCGGAGCACAGTCCTTGTTGGCATTCCTGGGTGCAGCCTTGATCGGGGTGCTCTTGCTGGAAACGGTGAACTACATCGAGCATTACGGCCTGCGCCGGAAGCGCACCAGCACAGGTACCTATGGGCGTGTGCAGCATATCCATTCGTGGAATAGCGACCACCTCATCGGGCGCATCATGCTCTTCGAATTGACCCGCCACAGCGATCACCATTGGAAAGCGAGCAAAAAGTACCAAAGCCTACAGAGCCTCGAAGATGCCCCGCAACTGCCAACCGGCTACCCCGGCATGATGCTCCTGAGTTTGGTACCGCCCCTATTCTTCGGACTATTACATCCCCAACTACAGCGGTTGGCGCGGGAAAACGAGACCTTGGAACTCGCCGCCCGCTAATTGGCGCCGCCAATGCTCGTCGATAGAATACCACAGTTCATCGAAACAAAATGAGGGCTAGTTCCGTAATATCGCGGCCCCACAGAACGAACGGTGAAGGAGCTTGCGCATGAACGTACAATGACACCGCAAGTAAAGGTGTTGATCGAAGGGCTGTACGAAGCGTTCGATCATGTGCGGCAAGATCTGCTTCTGGCGCGCATCGAGCGCCGTTCGATGCTGTCCCAAGGAAGTGTCAGCGAATTGCCCGACACGGCTCACATCCGCAAGTCGGTTTGGAAGGTGGATGACTTGCCAGAAGCGCTGTTGGAACGGCGTGTGGAATTGATCGGTGGAGCCAATCGATCTGAATTGATCACCGGTTTGAATGCGGGTGCCAAGAGCTACATCGCCGACCTGTGGAACTTTACGGCACAGGATACTTGGAGCATTCTTCGGGCACACAAGAACCTGGCCGGCGCATCCAAGCGCGACCTGGCTTTTCTGGATACGCGAGAAGGTCGAGTTCGGGTGAATCCGTCTACCACAACGCGGTTGATGATCGTGCCGCGGCCGCTTTACATACACGAAGCGGCATTCTCCATAGACAACGACCCCATCCCCGCCGCCTTTTTCGATCTGGTGGTCTTTCTTACGGGTTGCGGGGCTGAATTGATCGAACGGCAAGGCGGCATCTTCCTCTACTTGCGCGATGTACAAGGTCATTTGGAAGCCAGATTGTGGGCGACGATGATCGCGTTCCTTGAGGAACAGTTGGGATATCCACGCGGCGCGGTGCGTGCAACGGTGATGATCGACAGCATCGCAGCTGCATTGGAGGCCGACGAGATCCTCTTCGAGCTGATCCACCACGCCGCCGGTCTTTCACTGGATCCCCAAGGCTACGCGGCAGACCACATCGCACTCTTCCAAGGCTCGGAGCAACCGGTGCTGCCTGACCGCGAGACCATCGGTTTGAATGCCCACTTCTTACGCGCCCTTAGCTTGAACACCATTGGGATCTGCCACCGACGCGGTTGCCATGCCATGGGAGCCCCATCGTTCGTCTTGCCCTCGCTGGACCATGGCAAGGTGAAATCTTCCTATTTGGAGATGTTGGCCGACAAGGAGCGCGAAGCGGTGGATGGGCATGATGGCACCTTGGTGGTACACGAGGACATGGTGAATGCCAGCATGGTCGAATTCAACAAGAGCATGCCCCGAGCGCACCAACTGAACTACGAGCGCAGCGACGGGATCACCGCCGCGCAATTGGTGCAGCGGCCGGAAGGTCCCATCACGGTGGAGAGCCTCAAGAGCATTTTACGAACGGCCGTGCGAAGCTTGATGCAGCGCGAAGAAGGCAAAGGCTGGGTGATCCAAGGCGGGCGTGTTCACGACCGTTCGTCCCTTCTCCTGGCGATCCGGTTGATCTGGCAATGGACCCACAGCAAGCAGGGGATCATAACGGCCACGAACCTTCCCGTTACCGTGGATATCATCAAATTCATGCTGCGGAAAGAGGCGGACAAGATGTACGAGGTCGCTGACCCCACCATAAAAAAGCAAGTGGACCGCGCGATGACCTACATCGTGGAAATGACCGGAGGCGAAGGCGTTCCGATGCTCTAGCGCGAAGCCCGTTAACTTGGCCGCCCGTGGTTTCTTGGATACCCATTGCCGAACGCCTACCTGCCGACGGCCAGCGCGTGCTCTGCCATTTGCCGACCAACGAGGTATACCTGCCCGGAAAGACCGGTGCCATGGAAGCACGACACGTGGTGATCTTGCGCTTCGCAGAGAATTTCTTCGTTAAGAACCCCAGTAAGACAGGCTACGTGGGCAGCCCGCACTTTTGGCTGGGTGAGGGCACGAGCAACCGGTTCTTTGCCGATGTGGCCCATTGGATGCCCCTGCCGGAAGAGCCGTGACCTGGAACATCGCATAAAGTGGCCGGCGTGCGTAGTTGCGATCCACAACAGTAGACATCTTTCATAATTCAGCCCTGCTCCTCGCGCCTCAACCTGGTTCCCTCTGCGAAGTTGAGGGAGTGGGTGGATTATGAAAGAGGTCGAGTATGAAATTGGACGCTTGCCTACTACGAACGAAAAAGGGGACGATCGTGATGGTTCACGATCACCCCCGATTTTATTACGCAGATGGTCGTTGTTCCTACTTCACGATCTCGATCAGCTCCACCTCAAAAATGAGGGTGCTGTTACCCGGGATCTTTCCGCCAGGTCCGCCGCTGGGACCGTAGGCGAGGTCGCCAGGAATGAACAACTTCCACTTGCTGCCGGTGGGCATAAGTTGCAGCCCTTCCACCCAGCCACGGATCACCTGGCCCACGCCGAAAATAGCTGGTTCGCCGCGTTCCACCGAGCTATCGAACACCTCGCCGTCGATCAAAGTGCCGGTGTAATGCACCTTCACTTGATCCGCCTCTGTTGGCTTGGGGCCAGTGCCCATGGTGATCACTTCATATTGCAAGCCACTTGGGGCGGTCACCACGCCGGTGCGTTTGCCATTCTCTGCCAGGAATTTCTCACCAGCAATACGGTTCTCCTCCCCTTTGGCCGCTTCGGCTGCCTGGCGCTTCGCCTGCATCTTGGTCATGAACGATTGCATGACCGCTTGCAGCGTTTCTGCGTCGATCTTGGTGGCACTATCCAAGCCATCTTGCAGGCCTACGGCCATCAGTTCCACATTCAGCGAATCCATCTGGGAGCGCTTCAGGTTGGCACCGATATCAGCACCGATGGCATAGCTCACCGAATCGATAGCGGTCTTCATTTGGGTATTACGGGCCTTCTGGCCTTGGGTACATGCGCTGACGAAGGTCATCGCGAGCGCTACGGAAAGGAAACGGACGGTCATGTTCTTGGTTTGAAGGCCGCGAAGGTAATGCGGAGATCGATCCGACGTGAATTGGCAGGCAATGGCCCCTCCCCATACCAAAGACCCCCAACGCCGTGGTCGACCCAGGGCAGTGCAAATTCGGCTTCTCTATTGAACGGGTTCTTCGGTCAAGCCAGCACACGCTCCAAAAAACGCTGGTAGCGACGGAAGCGATGCAGGTCGCTGTGATGCCCCTTGGAAAAGGTGATCATCTCCCGATGCAGGTTCGCGGGCACCAATGAATACAGCCGAAGGGCACTCCCGTAGGGCACCACGTTATCCAACTTTCCGTGCAGGATGTAAACGGGACACGCCATGCGCTTCATGGCCTGGTCGTTACGAAAGGGGTAGCGCAGTAAGAAACGATACGGCAGTATGGGCAGGTAGTTCATCGCCAGCTCATACAAATTGGCAAAGGGAGTTTCCAGGATCAATAGGCGCGGGGTGCGTTTGGCGGCCAACGGCGTGGCGAGGCCGCTACCCAGTGATCGACCGAACAGGACAATATCCGTTCCCTTCCAATGCTGCAAGGCATGCTCATACCACCGATCCGCGTCGGCATGCAAGGCCTTCTCGCTCAATTCGCCGCGGCTTTTACCATATCCACGCGGATCGGGCATCAGCACATCGTAACCCAACTCAACGAATCGGGAGGCGAACTTGCCCCAACGCTTCAGGCTTCCGGTGTTCCCGTGGAAATAGATCAGCAGGCCACGTGGGGTTGTTGCTTTGAAATACAAGGCATGCAGTGTGGCCCCATCGGGGGTGGTGAGGTAGCGCTCCTCGTGCGGGCTGCTGAATGCATAGCGATGTGCCCGCTTGGTGCGGAAGCGGATAAAGATGAAGCGCTCTTGGAACAAGGCATAGAACAAACACAAGCCCACGTAGCCCAGTGCCAAGAAGCCGACCAAGGAAAGCAACCAGAACATCACTTCTCAAAGGTATCGCGCTGCATCAGGGCTATGGTGCATCTTTGCTACTGGTCATGCTACGGATGTGCGCAACGGTCATTTGCATGGTAGCACTTTTGGATGCTTCTTCACAAGCCGTGCGACACAAGAACCTGCTTGTTTCTTTTGGAGCGGGGACTGGCCAGTTGAACCTGTTCAGCGACCGCAAGGACCTGGCAGATCTATCCGTTCCTACAGGAGCATTGCGGTTTTCCGTTGGTTACGCGCTTTCTGGTAAGTGGTCGTTGGGGATCCATTACGACCGTATCGGCAGCACCTACAGGGGCAAAGGCGTGGAACGATCGCACATGACCACCTACTTGATCGATGGCTGCTACAGGCCCTGGGTCGGAGCAAAGGCGGCATTGGAATGCCACCTGGGGCTTGGTCCCACGCTCGCCTCAATGACCCCCACTGGCGGACGGTTGCCGTACACCGCAAGTGGATCAGCCATCGCCGTGGGTGTTCGCTATCTGCACCTGCTTTCTGGCACTGTGGGAGCCTTCGCCGCATTGGACCACGCGTATACCAGCAGCAACGCGCTCAACCTCAATGGTGGCCTTGTGAACCCGGATGCCTCGGTGTCCAGGATCCAATGGAATAGCCAGCGGATCACGCTTGGTCTGTTGGCGCGTTTCTAAGCAGGAATGTAGTCTTGGAGCATCGCTCGGGAACCGGGTCATGCACCGCTCACCCGCGTAAAAAAACCCATTCATCGGCACTGCTCTCCACCTTCGAGAAGCGGTAACCATCGCCAGTGTATGACTTCAGCGGTTCCGGGTCCATCAAGCGGTGTTTGATGATGTGCCGGGCCATGGCACCCCGTTGGTGCTTGGCAAACACCATCACCATTCTGTAACCACCCGGAGCTTTATCCTTGAACACCGGGGTGATCACGCGCGCACCGAGCAATTTGGTCCGTACCGCCTTGACGTATTCGGCACTGGCGAGGTTGATCACTACGGCATCGCCACTTGCCGTCAGGTCGGTGCGCAACTGCTCGGTGATCCGATCGCCCCAATAAGCATATAGGTCCTTCTTGCCCGGTGTGACCAGTGCGGTACCCATTTCCAAGCGGTAAGGCTGCATTAGATCCAAGGGTCGCAACACCCCATAAAGTCCCGAAAGAATGCGCAGCTGGTACTGAGCGAAGCGCAGGTCATCGGTATCCAAGGTGCGGGCGTCCAGCCCTCGGTAGGCTTCGCCATTGAACGTAAAAATGGCTGGCCTAGCATTCGCCCGGGTGAATGGCAATGACCATTGCTGGTAGCGCTGATGGTTGAGAGCGGCTAGCTTGGGGCTGATATCCATCAAGGTCCCGAGCTTCTTTGCGGACATGCTGCGCAGCTTGGCGACCAAGGGTGCGGCAAGGTCAAGCAAAGTCGGTCGGGTAGTGCCCTTGATGTTGGGGAAAGCAGCGTCGGAAAGGTCCTTGGCAGGAGAAAGCAGGGTGAGCATGGGGATCTTGGTCACTGGCGCATCATCAATTGCAAAAGGACCGATCGCACGCGCAGGTGATCGGCTAGATCGTCGATACGGAATTCGGTGAGCGCAGTGAAATTGATCACTCGATCCAGTTCGGCAGTTGCCCCTATCGGCACGGGCCGCCCATTTGTAAAAACCATGGCCAGATGCGCAAGGTCTGCTATTACTCCCGGGCGATGCGGGAACTGGGTATACTGTGCCAGGGCTTCGCGAACGGCCACGATATCGTCGCCCTTCAAGGTAGTATGGTGTGCATGCGCCTTGTGCAAGCGCCAGGCCAGTGCATTGGCCGACGCCGTGGTGAGGGAACGCTCTGAGAGGGCATCGAACACATGCACACTATCGATCTCTTGCGCCACGAGCGGGGATGTGATCATTGCGATCACGAGCATAGGTAGCACGAG
>Ga0136636_10001557_pt1 | contig 13495 bp, 10 predicted proteins | sample AntDrymUQ8522106_2_FD_104653 | JGI IMG/M metagenome (GOLD analysis project Ga0136636, IMG submission 104653) | Polar desert sand microbial communities from Dry Valleys, Antarctica - metaG UQ852 (21.06) | ecosystem: Environmental > Terrestrial > Soil > Desert | place: Antarctica: Dry Valley... | reverse complement strand
CGATCACGTGGTGCTCCTGTTCCATCGATACGGCTTGCATCGATGCGGCTTGGGGCGCTGGTCCGGGTTCATCGCCCAGCATCCAATTCAGGTTCATGTGAACGCATTGAACCGCAACCGTGCGCGCCGGTCTGTATGCCACCGCACTTGCTTGCGCGCCGGCCAGCCGAGCACGAACGGTTGATGGCCGTCGCTGGTGCCGATGGTGAGGCTGCTGCAGGTCGGCCGCTGTCCTGACGCGGCAGGGTGCAGATCCGAATGGTCGAAACGCGGTGCGCGTGATCGGTCGCCAAGGATTCAGGGATTGCAGGATGGACAATGCTCGGGTCCGGTTTGCTTGAGGCCATCGCTGCGCGCGCGGATTTCGCGATGTGCACATCGCAGGCAGCCGAAAACTTCCTGCAGGACCATTGCGGTTGGCAGGCCACAGGCTTCGCAGGGCAAACCATCGACCACGTCTACCTTGCCCCAGCCCGGGCAAGCACAGGCTGCGCACAGGCTGCTCAAGCGCACGGCAAGCTGTTTGGCAAGCTGTGCCAACGAGCGCATCCGGGTCGGGTTGAGGTGCGCGCGCATGTCGCTCTCGATGCGTGCCTTGCGATCCGAGGATTGGCGGCAAGCAGCCGCAATCGCCTGCACCATCGTGTCGTGATCCGTGATGCCCTTGACCAGCGCGAGCGACTGCGTATCGTCGTGGGCAAGCGCATTGGGCCGAACGATCATTGCATGGCTGGGAAACCGGGCGCGATGCAGGAAATCGTCGAAAGCTTCTGCCGGCGATACGACGCAATGGCCGAAATTGGTCTCGTCAACCACCAGTGTCTCATGCAGCACGAAGCCGCGTTCGCCATCCACGAAAGTGAGCAACTCAACGCCGCCGGGCATGAATGGTATGAACGGATGCGGCCCGAAACTGCCCTCGCTGGCCAGACCCAGCGCCAGACCGGTCTCCTGCATGCCCAGGCGGGCTTTCGCGATTGCCACCTCGCGCATGCTGCCGCGGCGCGGAATCTCGCCTGAAAACGTGCCCAGTTGATCGGTGTCGACGTCGCGGCTGGTCAGCAACGTAAGCCCCAGAGCATCTTGCAGCACCGGACCGATCGCGGCCTGCTTCTGGTGCATGGTGGCGAGCACGGCCTGGCGGCCGAAGTAGGGTGCTGGCGTATCGCTCATGTTGATCTTGGATCGGGTTGGATCGATTGCTTCGCAGCTTTTGCCTGCTCGGCCTGAACGACATGCTGAGCCCGGCCGCGCCAACGGTCAATCAACCCGGATTCGGCGCTGCGCAGCCCGATCAGGTTTTCGACCGTGCCCAAAATCCCGACAGCGCATCGAGTTCCGTGTTGCCGCCTGCTCGGCCCCGGACATCGTGTGCCGGGCGATGTCGCGTGGATTGGCCCGCTGCGTCTGGCGCAGGCCCTCGAATTCCCGCATGGCGCGGACGGTCTAGACCGGAATCACTTTCACGCGCGTGCAGGTCGGCCTGTCCTGCTGCATGGCTCCACAGCGCCTCGCCTGCCGGACCGGCTAAGGTGTCGCCCTCGACGCACTGAACCCGCGCCATGTCCCGACCCCTGCCACCGCCCAACGACCCGATCCTCCACGCAGCGCGCTTCCCTCAAGACGCCGATCCGGACGAGACGCGTGAATGGCTGGAAGCGCTGCACGCGCTGGTGCGCGAAGCCGGTCCCGAGCGCGCGCGCTTCCTGCTCGATGCGCTGCACGACGAATCGTGTCGTCAGGGTCTGGCGTGGCAACCAGCGCGCAACACCGCGTACGTCAACACCATCGCGGTGGAGGACCAGCCACCGTTCCCCGGCCAGATGGAGATCGAGCAGCGGCTCGCGGCCATCATGCGCTGGAACGCGCTGGCCATGGTGGTGCGCGCCAACGCGCGGCATGGCGAGCTGGGTGGGCACATCGCCTCCTATGCCTCGGCTGCGGACCTGTTCGAGGTTGGCTTCAACCATTTCTTTCGCGCGCGGCGCGAGGGTTTCGGTGGCGATCTGGTCTACTTCCAGCCGCATTCGGCGCCCGGTGTCTACGCGCGCGCCTTCGTCGAAGGGCGGCTCAGCGAGGCCGACCTCGATTACTACCGGCAGGAGATCGCGGCCGCAGAATCCGGCACTGCCCGGGGACTGTCGTCATATCCGCATCCGTGGCTGATGCCCGATTTCTGGCAGTTTCCGACCGGCTCGATGGGACTGGGGCCGATCTTTGCGATCTACCAGGCGCGCTTCGTCCGCTACCTCGATCATCGCGGCCTGTTGCCTGATGAGGGCCGTCGCGTATGGGGCTTCTTCGGCGATGGCGAGATGGACGAGCCGGAGTCGATTGCGGGGTTGTCGATCGCCGCGCGCGAGCGTCTGGACAATTTAACCTTCGTGGTCAACTGCAACCTGCAACGGCTCGACGGGCCGGTGCGCGGCAATGGCCGCATCATCGACGAGTTGGAGACCCTGTTTGCCGGTGCTGGTTGGCATGTGATCAAACTGGTCTGGGGTTCGGACTGGGACGCGCTGTTCGCGCGCGATCGTACCCATGCGCTGGCGCGCGCATTCGCGCGCACCGTCGACGGCCAGTTCCAGACCTTCTCGGCCAACGACGGCGCCTACAATCGCGAACGCTTCTTCGGCCAGAGCCCGGAGCTGGCCGCGCTGGTCGCGGCGATGACCGACGACGAGATCGACGCGCTGCGCCGCGGCGGCCATGATCTGATCAAGATCCACGCGGCCTTCCATGCTGCTGCAAATCATCGCGGCGCGCCGGTGGTGATCCTGGCCAAGACCAAGAAGGGCTATGGCATGGGTCCGGTGGCGCAGGGCCGCATGACCACCCATCAACAGAAAAAGCTCGATGCAGATGACCTGCGCGGTTTCGCGCAACGCTTGCGTCTGCCGTTGTCCGACGACGACATCGCGCAGCAACGCTACTTCCGCCCGGCCGCAGACTCGCCCGAGGCAACCTACTTGCACGCGCGCCGCACCGCTCTCGGCGGCTACCTGCCGCAGCGCACGGCGCAATGTCCGCCGCTGGCCGTGCCGGCGATCGCCGCGTGGGGTGCTTTCGCGCTGGCCGGCGAGGGCAAGGAGATGTCCACCACCATGGCCTTCGTGCGCATGCTCTCGGGCCTGCTGCGCGACGCGGTGCTGGGCCCGCGCATCGTGCCGATCGTGGCCGACGAGGCGCGCACCTTCGGCATGGCGAGCCTGTTCCGCCAGGTCGGCATCTACGCGCCGGGCGGTCAGCAGTACGAGCCCGAAGACGCCGGCAGCATGCTGGCCTATCGGGAAGCGCGCGACGGACAGATCCTGGAGGAGGGCATCACCGAGGCCGGCGCGATGGCCTCATGGACGGCGGCGGCGACCAGCTACAGCACGCACGGTCTGCCGATGCTGCCGTTCTACATCTACTACTCGATATTCGGCTTCCAGCGCGTGGGCGATCTGATCTGGGCCGCAGCCGACCAGCGCGCGCGCGGCTTTCTGCTGGGTGCCACCTCGGGCCGCACCACGCTCGGCGGCGAAGGCCTGCAGCATCAGGACGGCAGCAGCCACGTGGTAGCCGCCACGGTGCCGAATTGTCGCGCGTGGGATCCGGCCTTCGCCGGCGAGCTGGCAGTGATAATCGAACACGGCATGCAGCGCATGCTCGTCGAGCAGCACGACGAGTTCCACTACATCACCGTGATGAACCAGAACCACGCGCAGGCGCCGGTGCCGGCAGCCGACGCTGCGGACATCGTGCGCGGCATGCGCCGGCTGGCGCTCGATCCGCTGGTTGCAACGCCCAAGGCGCGCTGCGTGCTCGCGGCCAGCGGCGCGATCCTGCATGAGGCGCTGGCGGCGCGCGCATTGCTGGCGGCGGACTTTGGCGTCGAGGCGGCGGTGTTCAGCATCACCTCGTGGTCGGAACTTGCGCGGGATTTTGCGGCTTGGGAACGGCGGCGGCTGTTCTGCGACGACGCGGGCCCGCGACCGCATGCCACCGCGATGCTGGCCACCACCGAAGGTCCGGTGCTGGCTGCCAGCGACTACGTGCGTGCCGTACCAGAGTCGATTCGCGCCGCCATACCTGCCGGCCGACGCTACGCGACGCTGGGCACCGACGGGTTCGGGCGCAGTGATGCGCGGGCGGCGCTGCGGCGATTCTTCGAAGTGGATCGATACTGGATGGCGGCGCGTGCTTTGCGCTTGTTGGCCGACGACGGCGTGCTGTCGCAGTCGTTGCCAGATGAGGCGGTGCGGCGGTATCGGTTGGTGGATCGGGGGGCGTCGTGGGAGAGGTAGGTCTGGCAGGGGCGTAGGGCCCAGCCAGATGGGACGGTCGCGCAAAGTTCGCGCAAATACGCGCCCATTCCGGACGCGTTCCAACTTCGACCCGCGGTGTCGGGGCGCGCTTCGCGCGACCACAACGATGCGCGGGTTGGTTTACCGCTGATGTTGAAGGGACGCGGACTTGCTGCGCGACATCGTGTGGGTATCGTGCCGTCTCGTGTCCCGTACCATCTCGTCCCATCTGGCAGATCGTGCCTGTCCCGGTTCGTTTTCCCGGTTCGTTTTCCGTCCCGGTTCGTTGTCCCGGTTCGTTCGCGTGCTCAGGCTGTTGCAGCGGCCATCTCAAGGCGCCCGAACAGCGCATCGATCGCCTCCTGCGAAACTGGCCAGACCGTCGCTGCCGCCTGCAGGATCCCGGCGGTCGCCGCGTCCAGTGGCGAGCGTTCCCCTGCCGCGATCTCGCGATCGAACAGTTCGCGAAGGAGTGCGACGACAAGTCCCTGCGGAGCGAGGCCGCGCTCCTGCGCGAGTGCGCACAGTGGCGCATGCCATTCCGACGGCAGCAGTTCCAGTACCTCGTCGACCGAAGCCAGCCCGGTGCGCAGGCGCGCTTGCAGTAGCGGATTGGCCTCGATGAAGTCCAACGCCATTTCCAGCAACGTCGGCATCTCGAACGCATCCGGGGCATCGTCCGAAGTCTCGTCAACTGCTTCGTCATCGTCGCTGCGCATTGCGTAGAACGGCAGCGGATGGAAAGACTCGCACACGCTGTTGCCTGGTACATCCGGGCCGGCCGACAGGCTGATCGAACAAGCGTCCACTTGACCCATGCCACCCCAGCCCGACGGCAGCTGCTGCGGCAGCGCGACCAGCCGCGGCGCGCCATCGGTGCGCTGCGCTTCGACGCGCTCGCTGATCACGATGCAGGCGGTTTCGGGCGTGAGCAACTGGAAGCGCAGGGCGATCTCGAGGCGCCGGTCGGCATCGCGCTCGACGGCCCAACGGTCGCGGCCGGCCATGCGCGGCAGCGTATCGCCGGGGAAGCGACACAGTTGCGGAACGAGGTCCACTTCGCGCCCTTCGTCATCGCGCAGGCGCACGCGCGGCGATTCGACGGGAGCCGAAACAAGCCCGGCGGCCAGGCGTAGCGTGTCGCCGCCATGGCCACCGTCGGGCAGCACGCGCCAGTCGATGCCGGCCTGCCATTCGACCGCAGCCACCGACCAGCGTGGACCGCCGATGCGGTTGAAGTGGCGCACGACCTTGGCCGCCATGCCCTCGCCAGGGAAGGCTTCCTCGATGGCGCCGCCGCTGGCCTCGCACAGTGGCTCGAAGGTCTGGCGCACCGGTGCCGCGCCCACCGCCACTGCGAACACGCGGATCCCGGCTTCGCGCAAGCGCGCGGCCAATGCTGGCAGGCGCGCGTCATCGACCTGTCCGTCGCTGACGATGAACACCACACGCTCGCGCAGCGTGCTGGTCTCGGCCTCCGATCGATTCTGTAGTGTTGCGAAGCGGTCTATGCAGGCTTGCAGTGCCGGCACCAGATCCGTTCCGCCGAGGTTGGCATGCAGCCGGCGGGCGAGGCGACGCAGGTTCGCACGGCCCGCCGCGTTGGCTGCCTGCCATTCGTTGTGCATCGGCTGCACGCTGCCGCCGAACATCAGCACCTGGAATCGATCCTGCTGCGGCAGGGTGGTGGCGATCTCGGCCAGCGCGGCGCCGGCCTGGGCGATCGAGTCGCCGGCCATCGAGCCGGAGGCGTCGAGCAGGAACACGATATCCGCCGCTCGCGGCGGCCGCGCGGGCGCCGGCAGCCGCAGCGACATCACCACGGCAGTGCCTTCGCCATCGGCGGCCATGTGCGTGGCGCTGTCGATTCCGGCGCCTTCGAACGACAGCACCACGTCGCGATCCATCTCGGCATGCTCGATGCGCAGTCCGATGCCGCCGATGCCGCGCTCGATGGCCAGCGCATGCGATGGGCAGCGGATGCTTGCCTGAGCCAGCGGGCCCTCGACGACGGCGTGCAGGGAGAACGCGTGCCGCGCGGCGAGATCGGTAGCGTGCCGCTGCTGCGGGGCGACCAGCGGCGTGCCGTAGCGCGGTGCGAGAACGGTCGGCAGGCGCAGGCGCACCTCATCTGCGGTCGGCGACAGCCACAGCGCATAGCGCACCACGACCTGCGCTTCGGATTCCGGCAGCAGGTTGCCCACGTTGACCACGTACTGACCCGGCTCGGGATTCTCCAGCAGCACCGCGCCATCGCCGTCGGCGATCGCTGCTACGTAGCGGCTGGCCGCCTGCGGCTGGGCCTGCACCGTGCCGATGAGCTCGCGGCCATCGAGCTTCACGCGCAAGCCGAGAAACGTCGCGTCGGTGGGCGTGGCGAGATTGAACACCGCTTCGATCGGTTCCGGCATCGGATTGCGGTACTGCTGGGTGGCCACCACCTCGACCAGCAGGCCGCGCACGCTGCACTCGTAGCGCGTCGATTCGAGGACCAGCGAAGGGCGCTGGCGGCGGCGGCTACGCAGAACGGTTTCACGGGACATCGGGGGTCTCCTTGGTCGAGCGGCGGCGCAATCGCCTGACCGCGGTCTGGATAACGTCGGCCAGTTGGCGCACCTCGGCCGTGGAAAGACGCGCGGTTTCGGGATCGATCACCAGTTCCAGCCCGGCGCCGATGCCGACGTGGGTGCGCACCGCGATCCGGCCGCCGCGCGCGACCTCGGGTGGTGCATCGGACGGGTTGGCGAGCAGTTGTGCGATCCCTTCGAGCGACAGCCCCGCCTCGCTCCAGCGCCGGATGCGCAGCAGCTGTTCGAGGTGGCGCGGCGTGTAGTAAGCGCCGCGTCGCTCGCCCTGCGGCCGGTCAACCATGCCGCGCTGGATGTAGTAGCGCACGGTGCGCGGCGGCACGCCGCTGCGTTCGGCGAGCTGCTCGAGGCCCAGGCGGTCGGCGGGATCGGTCATGGCGCTCTTTATACGCCACCAAATGCGACACCGCAACTGTCGTAAAAGAATTCGGTGGACCGCCCCCGGCGCCGGCCTCCCTGCCGGCCACCGGGAACGGGTATGCGCCGCGACCTACGCTGCGTTGGACCTGAGCGTCACCTGTGCGACCAGCATCAGCCGCTCCGAGGTGGTCAGCAGTTCGTCAGAGGCGCCATCGAGCAGTGCGGTCTCGCGGCGCGTGAGCTTGGCCGAGGTTTCGTAGCCTTCACCATCCAGCCCGAACTGGATGTCGCCGATGCGCCAGCTGCGGCCGGTCGCCTGGTCGACGCGTTCGATACGCTTCTGCGCCAGTTCCAGCAGGTACTCCTGCAAGCCCATCGTCGCCTCGGCGATCAGCGCGCCGGGCAGGCGTGCGTCCACCCCTGGCTGGGTGATCGCGAGACCCTCCACCGACGCCCGCCGCGCGCGCTCGTCCAGGTTGTAGTTCTCGCGCGCCAGCACCATCGAAGAGGCGACCAGCTCGACGCGCTCGAAGCCGGTGTGTCGGCCCGGCGGGTGACGCTGACCGTCCAGGTGGTGTCGATGAAGCGCGCCAGCGCCGCGCGCACCCGGCTCATCAGCGCGTCGTGGTCCTGGTCGCCGGTACTGACGAGGGTGTGCACCTGTAGCGAGACCCGCACATCGGTGCGCGGCAGGGTGCGCGTGCGCTGCGGCGGAATCGCAGGGTGTCGACAGAGGCAGCGGCATCGACAGTGATCGGCTTCATGGCTTCTCCTGACTCGCCGGCGGGATGGCCGGCGGGAGATGCAATAACCACGACGGTGTCGCAGATGCCGAGAACAGTCCTGAATGTCGGTGAGCGTTCGTCGGCGCGCAGCGTGCGCGCGACCGCGGTAATGCGGTGCGCGGCGCACCTGGATATGCCGGTCGCGGGCGCGCTGTTTTTGGCGCGTGCCGTGCGTGCGAGCGGATGGGTTGATGTGACAGGCATCATTCCGGGCGGCGGCTGGAAAGGCGCATTGATGGCTGTCAGGTTCGCCGCGTCTGGTTTGCCATCCTTGGCAGCGGGGCGGGTTCTGGCGCAGGTTCGAAGCTGAGTCGGTGAGGGGTTTGAGCGCCGTTGCGCGTAGGCTTCTGTATAGGCACTTGCGTCGGTGCGGTGCTCACAGAGCCTCAGGGGGATCGATAATGTGTCGTTGGATGTTCGGACGAGTGGCGCTGTTGGGTCTGGCGGCTCTGACCGCGGTCGGCGGCGCGTCGATGGCGATGGCACAAGCCGACGCGCCAGCGCCGGGCGAGACAGCCCGCGTGACGGACAGTCGCGCTGCAGGCGGGATGGGCGGGCTATCGTGCGCCAAGCCGCCGACGAAGCTGCAATACGACGCCGCGAAGCAGGCGAAGTGCATCGCGAAGGCGCGCGAGGATGGTTTCACCGTGCTGGGCTTGGCGCATGCCTGCGGCTATGGGTTCCTGTATCGGGACCGGCCGCTGACCCAACAGGCAAAGGCGGCGCGCAGTTACACGGACAAGCAGCAGGAGCAGCAGATGCGCCAGTACGGCATCGACCCGAACCCATGGGTGGCGTTCTCGGGCGGCGACCTGCTGCTGCTGGTCGAGGACGACGCCGAGCCGGATGTTCGGCGCGACGGGACCTATCTGCGCGCGCTGTATCCGCGCGGGTGGATGTCGCGCGGGCACGTGTCGCGGGCGAACGTGCAGTGGTTGGAGGAGGTGGAGGACTCGGGGCAGTGACAGGATCGCGGGGTGTGCGATCGCGCACGCGGTGCGTCCGGATGTGCCGGTCGCGCACCGGGTGCGCTCCTCCGGTGGAGCACGCGCGCTGAACCGCGCCGGTCAAACGCGCGAATCCGCGTTGACAATCCGCCGCGGTGCCGCGGCATACTCATGCGACGAACCCGAAAGGCAGAAGGCGCCATGTCAGTCCCATCCCGCGCGACTGCACTGATCCATGCGAAAGACCTGCAGCGCATGTCGAAGTTCCATCAGACGCTGCCCGGCAGGCGGCGGGTTCACGCCGATGCGGATCACCACGTGATCGAGTCAGCGCAACTGCAGTTGATCGTGCATGCGATTCCGGCGCATTTCGCCGACACTTTCGAGATCGTCTCAGCGCCAGAGTTGCGCGAGGAGCAGGCGATCAAGCTACTGCTCACGATTCCCAGTCTCGCCGGGGCTTTCGCTACAGCAGCTGCGCTGGGCGGCGGGTTTGTCGGACACGCGCACAGCGCAGCGGGCGTCAGGGTCCGCGATGGCCATGATCCGGAGGGCAATATCTTCCAGCTGCGCGAACATGCGCACTGAGCGCAGCGCCGCAGAGCGCACGGTCGAGCATCGCGCGAACAACGCGCTGGGTGCGGCCGGAATTGCGCTGTTGTTCCTGCTCGAGACCGTGGTCATCCATCAAAAACAGCCGCATCCCGCGTCGCCGTATATCTGGACGCTGCTGGGTGCAGTGATGGTGTTCGGCCTGGCGTACTACGTGCGATTCAGGCTCAGGCGCGCCGCGCGCATCAAGGCAGCGCGCTGAGCCATAGCGCTGCGAGAGATCAGCGCGCGCCGGCCGGTGCGCTTGCTGCGTCGTCGACCTGCGGCACTTTCCGCATGATGCTGGTATCGACGCCGTTCGCCTTGAGCGTGGCAACCAGTGCGTCGTAGCGCTCCGGCTGCATCACCGGCGCGCGTCCGAAGACCCATGCGAGCGAGCCATCGGGCGACATCAGCGCTGCACCGTCATAGTCCTCGTCGACTTTCACCACCATCAGTTCACTGGAAAACGGCCAGATGAACTGCACCTTCCAGCGCGCACCGCCGCTGCCGGGCACCACTGTCGCGACCCCGCTCCAACGACGGTCGGCTTCACCGAAGCGTTTCTTGAATACGAAGTCATTGTCGATCCGCCCGTCCGGACGCAGGCGGTATTCATCGCGGGTGGCGACCTTGCCGTTCTCGAAAAAGTACGGAACGTTGGCGATGACATACCACGTGCCCATGAAACGCTGAAGGTCGACGCTCTCTGCAGCTCGCGGCTGCAGCTTGCTGCCGGATGGAGTGCCAGCGCAATTGGCGGTCATGGCGACGGCGAGAACGAGCAGGGGAAGTCGCATGAAAGTACTCCTTTGGAGTGCGAGGCGAGCATGACGAAGCCGGTGTGTAGCGCGAGTATCCGGGGCGATTGGCAGGCGGAATTGCTTCAAGCACGCGATGCCGCGTCATCAGGATTGCCAGCGGCACAGCCCGATCATGCGCTTACAATGGCCGTTGCTTCTGTACTGGACCGCACATGTCGCCCAAGGCAACCGTTCACAAGCTCAACCTGCAGTTGAGCGACATCGATCGTCACTACTACGCGACGCATGCACTGACCCTCGCCCAGCATCCCTCGGAGACCGATCTGCGGGTGATGGTGCGGATGCTGGCGTTCGCGCTGCACGCGCACGAGCGGCTGGTGTTCGGACGCGGCCTGAGCAGCGAGGACGAACCGGATCTTTGGCGACTGTCGCTCACTGGCGAAGTCGAGCAGTGGATCGAATTGGGGCAGCCCGATGAGTCGCGCCTGCGCAAGGCCTGCGGGCGGGCGCGCGAAGTGGTGGTGATCGGCTACAGCGGCCGGGGGTTTGCCTTATGGTGGGAAAAGAATGCGGCCGGCCTCGCGCGGCTGGACAACCTGCGGGTGCTGGAGCTGCCGGCTGCCACCGCGGAAGCCATGGTGCCGCTGCTCGCGCGCAACATGAACCTGCAGTGCCTGATCCAGGATGGACAGGTGCAGTTGCTTGGCGAGTCGGAAGCGCTCGAGGTGACGCCGATCGTGCGCAAGGAAACAACCCTGCGGCAGTGATCGATCTCCGTGCGAGCCGGCATGCCGGCGACAGCAAGCTCGCAGCGCACCGCAGTCGTCGAACTCGCAGCGGACCATCAACAGCCGCGCGCCAAACTGCGACGCCGCTCACACTCCCTGCGCCCATAGCCCGGCGCACGCAGCCGCAAGTGGGAGGAACGCTGTTCGACCAGCAGTCGTAGTCGCATGCCGACGTTCGTGCGTGCGCGGCCGTCGGGTTCGTCCCGACACACGGCCCGCGACGCGCAGCCATCGGCACCTCGACGACTCGACAAGGATCGCTGGCGATGTTCAGGAAATCAGCCCTCGTGACACTGCTGCTGTGCGCGCCGTCGGTGTTTGCGCAGACGCTGGTGGTGCCGAATCAGAACGGCCTCATCAACACCGCCGCCCAGACCTTGGTCATAAACTACACGCCGGGGCTCGACTCCGGTGGCCTAGATTTCAGCATCGCGGCAAGCCCGTCGGCGAACCTGACGATCACTGGTGCGACGGCCAACATTCCAAACGGCACCTCGTCGTGCAATGTGACTGGCAGTACGGTCAGCTGCCTGTCGCAAGCCGCATCACCGGTCCTCGATCTCGGCGCCGGCACGGTGACCGTGACGTACACCGCCGCCGGCAACGCAGGCGCGATCGGCTTGGCGTTCACCAGCGCGGAGTTCTCCGACCAGAATGGCGATTCGGAGCCTGGCACCACCACCGGCGGCACTCTGAGCCTGCCGTTGGGCAACCAGTCGCCGCTGTCGGTGAGTGCGGCCCCGCAGGCGCTGATGTTTGGCGCCAGCAGCGTGCTTGCCAGCAGTGGCGGTTCGGGTACCGGCGCGGTGAGTTATGCCATCACTGCGGGAGCTTCGGTGTGTGCAATCAGCGCCAGCACGCTGACCGCGATCGGCGTAGGCAGCTGCAGCGTCACCGCCAGCAAGGCTGCCGATGCCAACTACCATCCGACCGCCGCCACGGTCGTGCTGACGGTCGGCAAGGCCACGCAAGTGGCGCTGACTGCAAGCGCCACGCCGGCGATCATCATCTTCGGCAACAGCAGCGCGCTGGCCAGCAGCGGTGGCTCGGGTAGCGGGGCGGTCAGCTTTTCGGTGAGCCAGGGTGCTGCGGTGTGCGCGGTCAGCGGCAGCACCTTGAGCGGCACTGGTGTCGGCGGGTGCACGGTCACCGCGACCCGCGCGGCCGATGCCAACTATTTCGCGGCGAGCGCCACGGTCGCGGTCACGGTCAACAACGTGCCGACCTCGCAATCGCTGGCGGTGCCGAATCGCAATGGCGCGATCCATCTGGCGGCGCAGTCGTTCGTGATCAACTACGTGCCCGGCAGCGATTCCGGGGCTTTTCAATTCGCGCTTGCCGCCACGCCGGTGAACAACCTCAGTGTGACGGCGGTAGCGGCAAGCATTCCCAACGGCATTGCCAACTGCAGCTTCGGTGCGGGATTGGTGAACTGTGCGGTTGCGGCCAGTGCGCCGGGAATCAATCTTGGCGCAGGCACCATCGTGGTGACCTACACCGGCGGTGCCGTGGCCGCCGATATCGGGCTGTCGTTCAGCAGCGCGAGCTTCTTCGGCCAGGGCGGCGGCAGCGGTCCCGGCATTACCACCAATGGCATTCTGAGCCTGCTCAAGGCCGACCAGACAGCACTGGCAGCAGGTGCGAGTCCGGCCAGCATCGTGTTCGGCGCCAGCAGTGTGCTGAGCACGACAGGCGGCTCGGGAAGCGGTGCGGTCAGCTATGCGCTGACCAGCGGTGCTGGCGTTTGCGCGGTCAGCGGCATCGCGCTGACAGCGATCGGCGTCGGCAGCTGCGTGGTCACTGCCAGCAAGGCTGGCGATGCGAACTTCAATCCAATCAGTGCTACCACGACGGTCACGGTCGGCAAAGCCGCCCAGGCGCCGCTCTCGGCGACCGCCACGCCATCCACCATCTTCTTCGGCGGCAGCAGTGCGCTCGGCAGCAGCGGCGGCTCGAGTAGCGGTGCGGTAAGTCATGCAGTCAGCAGCGGCGGCTCGGTATGTTCGGTATCGGGTGCGACCCTCAGCGGGACCGGTATTGGCAGCTGCACGGTGACCGCCACGCGCGCGGCGGATGCGAACTATCTCGCGGCCACCGCGACCATCAACGTGACCGTCAACAGCCTGCCCTCGGCGCAGGCGCTGGCGGTGCCGAGCCAGGTCGGCGTGATCAACACGAACGCGCAGACCTTCGTGATCCTGTACACGCCGGGTCCCGATTCTGCCGCCTTCGATTTCTCGTTGCAGGCGTCGCCGTCGTCCAACTTGACCATCACGGCAGCGTCCGGCAGCATTCCGAACGGCTCGACGGCGTGCAGTCGCACAGCGAGTTCATTGACGTGTGTTTCCACTGCCGGCAATCCGAATCTGGACCTCGGCGCGGG
>Ga0136636_10001555_pt1 | contig 13495 bp, 16 predicted proteins | sample AntDrymUQ8522106_2_FD_104653 | JGI IMG/M metagenome (GOLD analysis project Ga0136636, IMG submission 104653) | Polar desert sand microbial communities from Dry Valleys, Antarctica - metaG UQ852 (21.06) | ecosystem: Environmental > Terrestrial > Soil > Desert | place: Antarctica: Dry Valley... | reverse complement strand
TAAGCATCCCAGCGTCATGTCATGCTGAGCGCAGCGAAGCATCTCGACCGGGACCCTTCGCTGGCGCTCAGGGTGACAGGGTGCCAACGACGGGACAATTAAAAAGATCCGCTTCCCTAACTGTCGTGCATGCTGTTCACCGAGCCGTTAGAGGCGGCGGTGGTGGCGGCTGCCCAAAGCGCCGAGTTGACCACGCCGAAGCGCGTCTCCTTGCCCTCCATGTTGCCGCCGGCCTGCGCGTCGCTCGCGACCAGATCCACGCCGAGGGCGGCCAGCTGCGGCGTGCCGGCCTGCTCCTGCACGGCGCCCAGGATGAGGAAGGGCACAAAGATGATCGTCATCACGGCCAGCAGCGCCCAGCCCTGGCGCGTATCGCCAACCAGCTTGCCGAAGGTGTAGGTCAGGGCCGCCGGGATGATCAGGATGGCGAGCAGCTCGAAGAAGTTCGCGAGCGGCGTGGGGGTCTCGAACGGGTGCGCCGAATAGACGCCGTCTTCGGGCGGCGCGCTGGAGGGCGGCGCGTTGGCATAATTTTTACGCCCGCACCTTCTTGCCGAACACGCTCCAAACGCCGAACTCGCTATCATCAAGCTATCGCACGTACACGCAGCGACCTGGTCAATGGCCCCAAGTTGCCCGCAGCACACGCACCCAGTTCTCGTGGGCGAGCCGCCTGATCGCGGGCTCGTCGTAGCCGCGCGTGCGCAGGGCCGCAATCAGCGCAGGCAGCCCGGCGGCGTCGCCGATCGGGCGCGGTACGGTGGCGCCGTCGAAGTCGGAGCCAAAGCCTACGCGCTCGATGCCCAGGCGCCCCACCAGATACTCCACGTGATCCACAAGCGTGTCGAGCGGCGTGTCGGCGTTGGCGCGCCCATCAGGGCGGAGAAAGCTCACGGCGAAGTTCACGCCCACCATACCATTAGAGGCGCGGATTGCGTCCAGCTGCCGATCTGTGAGATTGCGTGAGGAGGGGCAGATCGCGTGGACGTTCGAGTGGGTCGCCACCAGCGGGGCGTCGCTCAGGCGGGCCACATCCCAGAAGCCGGCCTCGTTCAGGTGCGAAAGATCGATCAGCACGCGCAGGCGGTTGCAGGCGCGCACCAGCGCCATGCCCGCCTCGGTAAGACCAGGGCCAGTGTCGGGGCTGCGCGGGTAGGCGAAGGGGACGCCGTGCCCGAAGGCGTTGGAGCGGCTCCAGACCGGGCCAAGCGAGCGCAGGCCAGCCTGGTAGAAGACCTCCAGCGCCTCCAGCTCCGGGTCGAGCATCTCGGCGCCCTCGAAGTGCAAGATCGCGGCGAGCACACCCTCGGCGAGGCATGTCTCGAGCTCGGCAGCCGTGCGCACCACGCGTAACCTGCCGCCGGACTCAGCCTCGATGCGAAAGAGCGTGGCGGCCATGCCGATGGCGGTGCGCTGGGCGTAGGCCAGCTCTAGCGGCGCCGGAAGCGGCAGCTCGAACGACTCAGTCTTTGGCAGATCAGGGTCGGGGTCGGCCTGCTCCTTGGGCGGCGGCGGCACATAGATGGCGAAGAAGCCCCCGGCGAAGCCGCCCGACTCGGCGCGAGGGAGATCAATGTGGCCGAGCTCGGAGCGCTCAAAAAAGCTGCGCTCCTGGCCCTGCCGTGGCAGATAGAGCTTCAGCAGCGTGTCGTTGTGGCCGTCAAAGATCGGGACAGGTCTGTCCATTGGCACCTCGCTGAAAAGCGGCATCGCATTGCGCGTAGTGTACCGCATCCCGGCTCTCACGCTGAGGCTCACCGGCCTGTGGGCAGGGCTGATGCAACGTCCGACCGCCGGGCGTTTTATCCGCAGATGACGCAGATTTCCGGCCTATTTTCGACCCCAACGGGCCTTGGCCCGAGACTTTGCATTCGCCCTGGGCCTGTGGGGCACTCAGCACTCAGCACTCAGCACTCAGCACTTAGTACTCGCCCTACAGTCCCCGCAGCATCGGCGCCCGCAGCGTTATGACGCCCACGATCAGCCAGCCCACCACGGCGCTGGCGGCCACCACGGCGGGCACGCTGCCAACCAGCTGCGCCAGCGTGCCCGCTGCCAGCCCGCCCATCGGGCTGAGGCCCATGAGCAGCAGCGTGAACACGCTCATCACCCGCCCGCGCAGCGCGTCTGGCACGATCGACTGGATCAGCGTGTTGGTGAGCGCCATCGTCGTGACGCCCGCCCAGCCCGCCAGGGCCAGAAAGAGCATGGCGAGGGGCAGCGAGCGCATCGCCGTGAAGGCGATCATCAGGGCCGGGTAGACAAGCGCCGCCGCCGTGAGCAGCCTGCCGCGCGGGATCCTGTCGCCGAGCACGGCCAGCATCAGCGCCGCCACCAGCGCCCCAAAGCCACTGGCGCCCGCAAGTAAACCCAGGCCGTCGGCGCCCATACCAAAGATATCGCGGGCGAAGATCGGCAGCAGCGGGAGGTACACAAAGCAGAAGAGGCTGATCGCGCCGGCCTGCACCAGCAGCGCCCGCACGCGCGGCTCGCCGGCGATGTAGGCCAGCCCCTCGCGCAGCTGCCCGGCGCGCCAACTGCCTGCGGGCCGTGTGTGGGCCGGCAGCCGCATCATCAGCAGGCCCGCCAGCACAAACAGGAAGCTTATGGCATTGAGCGCAAAGGCCGGCCCCTCGCCGATCAGCGCCACCACGACGCCCGCCACCGCCGGGCCAACCGTGCGGGCCGCGTTGAAGATCGAGGCGTTCAGCGCAATGGCGTTGAGCAGATCCTCGCGCCCCACCATCTCCACCGTGAACGCCTGGCGGGCTGGCGCGTCGAAGGCGTTCACCACGCCCAGGAGGGCCGCCAGCACCAGCACATGCCAAACTTGCACCGTCCCGGTGAGCGTGAGCACGGCCAGGATCACGGCCAGCAGCATTGCCACAAGCTGCGTCGCGATCAGCAGCCGCCACTTGGAGACGCGGTCGACCACGGTGCCCGCCGTCAGCGAGAGCAGCAGCACCGGCAGCGAGCTCGCCGCCGCCACCAGGCCAAGTAGGGCGGGCGAGTCGGTGAGCCGTAGCACCAGCCAGCCCAGGGCCACGCTCTGCATCCAGGTGCCGGTAAACGAGATCAGCTGGCCTATGAAGAATAGTCGGTAGTTGCGATGATGGAGCGCCCGCAGCATCGGCGGCATGCGCAGCTCGGCGCCATCAGAGACTGTTGTTGCCATAGGGTGTAGTGGGGCGGCGTATACGCCGCCCTTACGACTCGTTATCCAGGGCCGTGTAAAGCGTCTGCATCGCCTCGTGGAGCGCGACGAGCTGCGCAGGTGTGAGGTGGCTCATGCGCTGCTCCACGTAGACGCGGTGGCGCGGGCGCAGCTCGTCGATCAGCGCCTGGCCCTCCGCCGTGAGCTGCACCAGCGTCACCCGTCGGTCGCGCGCGTCGGCGGCGCGCCGCACCAGGCCGCGCGCCTCCAGCCGATCCACGAGGCGCGTAAGGTTGCTATTATCGGCCACCATCTCCTCGCAGATCTTGCTCAGCGGCACGCCCTCTGGGCTGGCGTGAAACAGGATCGCATACTGCGAGGTCGAAAGGTCGTAGGGCCGAAACTCGTCGCGGTTCAGCTCCTGGAAGCGTTTGTGCAGCTTGAGGAACAGTCGGTACGCCTCGATCTGGGCTGAGTCCGCGCTAACAATCTCAGGCATGGCATACTCTCACAACAGCTTTGCTCCGCCACAATCCAGCGATTGTGCGGTAGCTTGATCCTATCGCAATATATTGGACTTGTCAACTATTCTGTGCGCAGCATTGGGATGGCGCGCGGAAACCGGGCCGCTTGACAGCACGCGCATCTCGCCATAGGATACGCGTGATTTATCCAATCTTTGCGCTTTCTAGAGCCTTGCCACGCCGCAGCTGCTGAACAGGAGCGACTATGCCGCAGCGCAGGTCTCCCCTCTACGAGAACCATCTTCGGCTAGGCGCCCAGATGGTGCTGGGGGGCGGCGATTATCTTTTCCCGCTCTCGTACGCCTCCCCGATCGAGGAGCACGTCAACACGCGCACCAACGTGGGCATGCAAGATCTGTCCAGCATGGGCGAGGTGGACATCAAGGGCCCCGGCGCCGAGCGCCTGCTGAGCCGCCTGCTGGTGAACGAGGTGCGCGACATGCACCCCGGCCAGGTGCGCTACTCCACGCTCTGCAACGAGCAGGGCGGCATCATCGACGACATCACCGCCTACAAGTTCCACGACGAGCATTTTATGGTCGTCACCAGCTCCGGGCCGCGCAAGCGCACCTTCCGCTGGATCGCGGAGCAGGCGGCGGGCGCGGCCGCATACGTCACCGACATCAGCGGCTCGGTGGCGCTGCCGGTGGTGCAGGGCCCGCGCTCACGCGAGTTTCTGCGCACGCTGGTGCAGGACGCCGATCTGGACGCGCTGAAGTTTTTTAACTTCGCCCGCGCCCGCATCGGCGAGACGGAGCTGATCATCTCGCGCTCGGGCTACACCGGCGAGCTAGGGTACGAGCTCTACACTCCCGCCGAGGAGGCCGGGCCGCTCTGGGAGCAGCTGCTGGCCGCTGGCCGTGCCTTCGGCCTGATGCCCTATGGCGTGACGGCGATGCAGAGCCTGCGCATCGAGAAGGCGCTGCCGCTCTACGGCAAAGACATCACCGAGGAGCTGACGCCCTTCCAGCTGGGCCTGGATCGCTTCATCCGCTTCGACAAGCGCGAGTTTATTGGCCGCGAGGCACTGCTGCGCGCCCAGGAACAAGGCCTTGAATCGCGCTGGGTGGGCCTGGTGCTGCAAGGCGAGCTTGTCGCCGCCCCCGACGCGAAGATCTTCCCCGTGGGCGCAGTGGACACCACGACGCGCAAGCTGTTCAGCGGCCCCGAGGCGGGCGCTCCAGTGGACAAGGTGCTGCCCGGCGATCAGGAGATCGGCACGGTGACGTGTAGCGCACGCGGACACACGGTGGGCAAGCTGCTGGCCCTGGCCCATCTGCGCGCGCCCTACGCCTGGCCCGGCAGCCGCGTAGTGGTGATGGTAAAAGATCGCCCGGTGTCTGCCACCGTCACCGCGACGCCGTTCTTCGACCCGCAGGGCGCCAGGATGCGGGCGAAGTAGGGCCGATAGCCGATAGCCGATAGCCGATAGCCGATAGCCGATAGCGCACCGGCCTGCTGTCAATGCACTGAGTGTCTTCCAACGAACAGAGTAGCGAGCAGCCATGCAATCGTCGGCGCAGCGCTTCCAGGTGATCGTGGCCGGCGTGGGGGGGATGGGCAGCGCGGCCTGCTACTATCTGGCCCGGCGCGGCGTGCGCGTGCTCGGCCTGGAGCGCTTCGACATCCCTCACACCATGGGCTCCTCCCACGGCCAGACGCGCATTATCCGCCTGGCCTACCTGGAGCACCCCTCGTACGTGGGCTTGCTGCGCCGCTCGTACGAGCTGTGGCGCGAGATCGAGGCCCTCGTGGGCGAGCAGCTGCTGCATATCACCGGCTCGCTCGATGTCGGCCCCGCCGATAGCCTGGTCTTCAAGGGCTCGCTGCAGTCGTGCATCGAGCACGAGCTGGAGCACGAGGTGCTTACGGGCGCCGAGCTGACCAAGCGCTTTCCTGGCTACCAGTTCCCCGGCGACTATCTGGGCGTGCTGCAGCCCGAGGGCGGCTTCCTTACGCCTGAGCGCTGTATTGTGCAGTATGTGCAGGCCGCCCAGGCCCACGGCGCCGAGATCCACGGCCGCGAGCAGGTGCTGGACTGGCAGCCGATCGCCGGCGGTGTGCGCGTCCGCACCGACCGTGGCGTGTACGAGGCCGACCGCCTGGTGCTGAGCGCGGGCGCCTGGATTGATCGCTTCCTGCCATTCCTGCGCGGCCTGGCCGTGGCCGAGCGCCAGGTGATCGGCTGGTTCCAGCCCCTCCGCCCCGAGCGCTTCCAGCCCGACTGCTTCCCGGTCTTCAACTGCCAGGTGGACACGGGGCGCTACTATGGCTTCCCCGTCCACGGCGTGCCCGGCTTCAAGCTCGGCAAGTACCACCACTTTGGCGAGAATGTGGACCCGGAGCAGCTTGATCACAACGCCGTCCACCCGCGTGACGAGCAGGCCCTGCGCGAGTTTACGAGCCGCTTCTTCCCCGACGCCAACGGCCCCACGATGAGCCTGGCGACCTGTATGTTCACGAACACCCCCGACCGCCACTTCGTGATCGATACGCACCCCGACTACCCGCAGGTGGTCTTTGCGTCGGCCTGCTCGGGCCACGGCTTTAAGTTCGCCAGCGTGGTGGGCGAGATCCTGGCCGACCTGGCGCAGCGCGGCCACAGCCGCCACGACATCGGCTTCTTTCGGCTGGCGCGGCTGCGTGGCCTTGGCACGACAGCCCCGCACGGACACAGCGGCGCGCTCGCCCCAGCGGGCCGGCTCGTCGCACGCGAGCCGATTACGCCGTTCTGGTAGGCGGGGCAGGAGTCAGGGGCAGGCGGCAGGCGTCAGTTTGCAGGCGGCAGTCACCAATTCCAGTCGTCAGTGATCAGTCTGTCCCCGGTGTCTTGGCAACTGCGAACTGTGGCACATTTAAGCGGACTGCTGGGCTGCCAGACGGTTTGGACCGCGAACGACGCGAAACGTCTGGACCGCGAACGACGCGAAAGGCCGCGCAGCCGCCGCCAGGATTGTCTACGCTCGCTGGCGACCCGAGGCATGCAGCGACACGCGCCCTCGCCCGAGGCGGCTATCACATTTAGAGGTTATGTCAGGACTCATTTCCCCCTACGCTAGCTGTATGTTACACTAAGACAAGGTTCAGATGTGCGTTACACTTCCCGTACTGCCCTCACCCCCACCGCTGGCGCGGTTTCCCCCTCTCCCGCGCGCGGGAGAGGGGGCCAGGGGGTGAGGGCCATCTGGCAGACTGTCTAGTACATCGCCGCAGGGCGAAACCTTGTCTAACCATACCGGTCCAGCCTGCGCCCGTGCGGCGCCTCACGCTGGCGGTGCTGGCTCCGCCCGCGGAGGTCGGCAGTACCCTTATTCAGAAAGAGACGTGCAATGAGCGCACTGAAGCGATGGCTGTTTCTCGGTATGCTCGGCCTAGCCCTGGCCCTGTCGGGCTGCGGCTTTGGAGGGAACGCGCAAGAGGACGCGGAGCGCGAGCAAGTGCTCCCGGGCCAGGCCACCGAGGAGGACGAGGGTGGCGAGGGCGGTGAGGAGAGCGAGGGTGGCGAGGGCGACAACGATTAGCGTCGTCGTAACGCTCGCCGTCCGCTCACGCGCCGCCGACGGTCCGCCATAGCCTTAGCGATCGGGGTCGGGGTTCCACCAGCACGGCCCCTTGTCGCGCCGTGCCTCGGCCGCCCGCAGCCTGATGTCTTCCATCGCTGTGGGCGCAAGGGGCGTGAAGGCGCGGGCGGTGGCGAAGGCGGCGTCCTGCTCGTTCGGGTAGCTCAGCCCGAGCAGGGCCACAGCCGGGTCGAGCGTCAGCGTGTAGTGCAGGCACGCGATGACGGTGAGCCGGGGCAGCAGGGCCCCGCTGGCATCCGTGCCGCCCGATGAGCGCTTGCCCCGCGGCCGCTGCCGCAGGGGCTGGGTGCAGCCCGCCGTATCGCCCAGCAGCTTGCCCGCGCCAAACGGCTTGCAGCAGACCGTGCCCGCACCTCGCTCGCGGGCCAGGGGCAGGATCTCCGTGACAGCGCGCGCGTCTACGAACGGGCCGACGGGGAACAGCACGATAGCGCAGCGGTCGGCCAGGATCGCCGACCGCCGCACGTCAGGGTCGTGGGAGGAACTGCCGCCGAAGCGGGTCTTGCCCGCTGCGCGGGTCTTGCCCGCCGCGCTGTACGCCGCACGTGGGTCGAACCCGCCGCCGGGCGCGTTCAGGCGCGCGAAGACCTCCAGCGACGAGCGGTTGTGAAACACGAAGGCGTCCGCGCAGGGGAGCCCGAGCCGGTCGAGGGAAGCCGCGATCTGGGGTGCGACCGGCTCCTCCAGCGCGTCGATCGTGTCGATGAGAAACACCTGCTCGCGGCGAGCGGCGCCGACGTGCTCGCGCTCCCCTTCGCCGCGCCGACCGGCTACGGCCTGGGTACGTCTGGCTGGTCACGCTCCGCTTCGCGCCGGGCGAGCACCCACCCCTGGAGGTGCTCCAGCAGTGGGTCGCGGAGCGCTATCGGGCAGTCGCGCCCAAAAGGCTTCTTCGCACCCTGGAGCCACCGGCGTAGGCTGGCAGGGCTGCGGCGCTACGGCCCGACGGGGAATGGGAGTGCTGGCGGCAGAGCGACGTCCATCGCCGCCGCGATGCGGGCGAAGTCGTCCTGCCCGATGGCGAAGAGGCCTCGGCGGAAGGGGAAGTCCCAGCGCTGCGTGGCGGCGATGAAGTCAAGCGTCGGGATCAGCGGCGGGATCGGTGCTTCGTGGCTCGGGGCCACACGCAGCGCGCGACGCCACGGGTGGAAGCGCGGGGGCATCTCGACCTGGTAGGGCACGTCGTCGCTGATCTGGCCGATGGCGGTGAAGGCCTGAAGCGGCTCGCCGCCGCGCAGCTCGGTGCGTGGCGCGTAGAAGACCAGCCAGTCGTCCCGCTGCAGCTGGCGCAGCCGGGTCTCGCGCCCGTGATCGGCCTGGGTGAAGCCGCCCGCCACGCCCAACAGTACGTGTGATCGGGATACCGTGTTGATCCAGTAGCGCATTGGAGGCAGCCTCCTACCGAATCTGGCGCCGCCTGAACCCGATCAGGCGCCGAAGAGGAACGAGACAAACGGCGCGGTGTTCTTGCCGGTGCCATCGTAGGTCGTCGAGCAGCTTGTGTAGGCGTTGCGGACGCTCATAACGCCGCCTGTGGCGCCGAGGCTGGCACGGCAAGGGCGTGTTCCAGCCCGACGACCCGCTCGGGCGCGTAGGGGCCTGCGTCGCGCCAGAAGATCCGGCCCTGGCGGTCAACGAGCAGCAGTGTAATCGTCTCCATGCTCACGATCTGCAGAGCCTTCATCACGCGCCCGACATCGGTGTAGACCGTCAGCGTGCGCTCGCGCACGGCCGGGTCGGGGATCGCCGCGGCCATGCCCCCGTCGATGAAGGGGCGCGCCAGCGTGTAGAGGCCGCCGATCATCGGCAGCTCGTAGGCCCGCAGTTCCGGGTGGGTGGCGAGCAGCGTGTCCAAGTAGGGGAACCACGCGTCGACCAGATCCTGGTGCCAGCGCCGGAAGGCGACCAGGATGAGATTGCGCGCGCCGCCGAGCTCGGCGGGGAGCGTGATGGTTCGCCCGTTGAGGTTGCGGGCCTGAAGCGTTGGAAAGACGGCGGGGCCAGGTGCAGTTGGCATAGACACCTCCTTACGTCTCATCATACCGCCATTTGCCTCGCCGTGTTCACCCCTCCTGCTCGGCTATCCGTCATTCCAGCTGCTGCGGCCCGCCGCCCCTGCCTCGTAGACGGCGTCGCCAAGGAAGACGACGCCCTCCTGCGGCACGTGGACGACAATACTGTCGGGGCTATGATCACCGCCGACGTGGAGCAGCCGGCAGGACAGTCCGCCGAGGTCGAGGGTTGCCGCGCTGTTGATGTCCCGCTCCGGTACGCGGAGCCGCCGATCGGCGCGGTCCAGCAGCTCCAGGCGGAGCATGTCGCGACAGAAGGCGATCTCACGCCCCTGCGCCACCCGCTCGTCCAGGGCTTCGTCGCTCCAGTCAAGGCCAGCCAGCACCCCGACGATGCGCCGGGTTTCCGCACCGGCAAGGGCGGGCACGTCGAAGGCCCCAAGGCCAAAGCCATGGTCCCAGTGCCAGTGGGTGAGCGCGACACAGCGGGGTGGCGGCAGGTCGTGGCGCTCCAGCTCGGCGCTGAGGGAACGGGCGTGGGCCGGCGAGGCCCCGGCATCAACAACCAGGCTGCCGCTCCGGCCGACGACAAGGCCGAGCGTTGGCCGGTCCGTGTCGGCGTAGGGGTTCAACCACCAGACGTGCTCGGTCAGGCGGCGCAGGACGTGCGCAGGCATACGCTGCTCCTTGGCGGCGTAGGGTCGCGCAAGCCCGCGATCATCACGGGACAAAGCGCAGCTCGGCGATGTCCACGACGGGCTCGTAGCCGAGCGCCTGGTAGATGTGGTTCGAGGTCGGGTTGCGCAGGTCGGTGAACAGGAAGCAGCAGCGCCTCCCGGTGTCGAGCTGGTACTGGCTCAGGGCGGCGACCAGCGCGCTGGCGTAGCCGCGCCGGCGCCGCTCGGGGGGGGTGTAGACCGCGCCGATCCTGATCCCGTTTGGCGTCGGGCCAGTGGCGCCGGCCAGCGCAACCGGCTCGCCGTCCTCCCAGAGCGCCAGATAGCGGCTGGGCGAGGTCAGCCAGCGCGTCACGACGGCGGCCTTGTCGCTGGCAATGCCGCCCGGCGTCGCCTCCGCGTGGAACGCGGCAAACCAGGCCTCGAGCAACTGCCGGTCGGCCTCCGTGGCCCGGCGCATCTGCCCCAGCGCCGGCGCAGGTGGCCGCACGGTGGTCAGCTGGTAGATGCGCAGGTTCATCGCCGGCGTGATCTGCTGCCCGCGCAGCGCGGCCCAGTGCCGGGCGAAGTGCGCGGCGTCGGCGCGGGCGCCCTGAACGCCTGGGAGGCGGTGGCCTTCGGCCGCCAGGGTCGAGGCCAGCAGATCGAGCGCTTCGTGGTGTTCCGTATGGGAAAGGATCAGATTGTTGGGCGACGTCTGAAGGGCAGCCAGGACGAGCGTCGCGCCGCGTGCGACCGTGAGCATCACCGACGGCGCAGGGGCGAAGGGGTAGGGATTACGGGCAAGCTCCGCGCAGAGGCCGAGGAGCAGGTTGTTATGGGCCTCGTGAGTCAGCAGGAATGGCGAGCTGCGCGCGACGAAGGTCGGGACGTCGGAGAAACGGGCGAGTTCCATCGTGGTGCCCTCCATAGCTCTGCCAGTGTTCTGGGTAGTGTAGGCCTTTGGGGGCGCACCGGCATCGAGCGGTAGCACGAGCTGACTCCCTCAGCGCTGAACCACCGCGCCGCAGCTTGCCAGTTTCGTCCCATCGGGACTGCGCTTGAGCGCCTGGGTTGCCCTGCACGTCGCGTAGGGCGAGGGGGAGCGGGCACGCGTCCCATACGAGCAGTATGTCGCCAACCGCCCGTTCCTCGTCGGAGGTGGGCAGTGCGGAGTGCGCGTGCCCTCGCGCAGAAGCTCACGCAGCTCAAGCTCGGCCGTTTGCGCGCGGTTGTCGCGAGCGCGCTTGCCCAGGCCGAACAGCAGCACCTCGGCTACGCCGAGGTGCTTGATGAGTTGCTGGCCGAGGAACTGCTCGGTCGTCACGAAAACCAAATCCGTCGCAAGCTCCCGCAGGCCTGCGTTCCGTACGCGACGACGCTGGAACAGTTCGACTGGCAGGCGCGGCCGGAACTCAAGCGCGCGCGGATGATGCGCTACTTCGACCGCGCATTCGTGGAGAAGGCCGGCGCGTTGCTCCTGATTGGGCCAACCGTGACACGCGCACGCCTCGAGCAGATTGTCACACAGTTGCTCGCAAGCGCTTCTGGCAAGCCGTCTGATGTGCTGCCTGAAACCGGCTCTCGTTGACTAGGCTGGTGCCGGTTTTTAAACTGGAAAAGTGCCGAAGCGGCCCGAAGAGGTTTCATCGGTCCGCTCGCTCCACATCGATGACGACCTTCCCCCGGGCGTGCCCGGCCTCGAGATAGCGGAGCGCCTCTGGTAGCTCATCGAGCGGGTAGCAGCGGTCGATCACGGGCGCGATACTGCCGGTCTCGAGCAGTGTCCGCACAACCTGCAGCCGCTCCGGCGTCGGTTGCTTCACAAAGGTGCAGAGCCGCTGCCCGCTCCGCCAGGAGCGCCACGCCCCCGTCAGCATCACGCTCAGGAACAGCCCCCCTGAGCCACCGCCCAGGACGTAGACGCCTCCGGGGGCGAGGGCACGCTGATTGTCGGCGAGCGGACGGAAGGCCGCTAGATCGAAGATGACATCATAGCGCTTGCCTTGCCGGGGGTAGTCCTCCTGCGTGTAGTCGATCACATGCTCGGCGCCGAGCGCGCGCATGAGCTCCAGGTTGCGCGTGCTGCACACCGCCGTGACGACCGCCCCGAGCGACCGGGCGATCTGCACCGCGAAGGTGCCCACCCCACCTGACGCCCCGTTGATCAGCACCTGCTGGCCGGCCTGGAGCCTGGCCTCGTCACGCAGACCCTGCAACGCGGTGAGCGCCGCCGAGGGTACCGCCGCCGCCTGGGCGAAGCTCAGCCCCGCCGGCTTCAACGCGAGGGCGTGGGCAGGGGCCACAACATATTCGGCGAAGGCGCCGAAACCGCTCTCCGAGAGATCGCCGAAGACCTCGTCGCCGGGCTGGAATTGTGTGACCCTGCTTCCCACCGCCACGATGCGTCCGGCGACGTCGGAGCCGAGGATCTGGTGCTTCGGCCGGCGCAGCCCCGACGAGAGGCGCACGATGAATGGGTCGCCGCGCAGGAGATGCCAGTCGCCGGCGTTCGCGGCCGCCGCGTGAACCTGTATCAGCACGTCGGTCGCGCCGAGCTGAGGTGTATCGACTCGATCAAGCTTCAACACGTCGGGCGAGCCGTATCGGGTGTAGCGCATCGCGTACATTAGTATCCTTTCTGATTATCGTGGTGTGGCCGCCACGGTTCGCACGGAATCGTCGGCCATGTCCGGCGCATCGCTCGGCAGGGTCTGATTGAGACCGCGCACGAGCAGCCAGAGCGGCAGGATGAGCTCGAAGAGGCCACCTGGCAGGTTGTGGAGCAGGCGCAGATCCAGCCCGTATAGCTCCAGCACGGAGCCGACGAGCAGCGACGCGTACCCCACCAGGCCAAGGGCGGAGAGCCAGCGCGGGATGAGCCGGGTCCGGTAGAGGAGCGCGCAGAAGGGCAGGCTCCCCAGGCCCAGGGCGATCATCGCCATCTGGTAGGTGAGCTTGCTGACCCCGACCAGCAGTGGCGCCGATCCCGCCGCTGAGCCCTGGCCCGTGCCGAGCACGGTGAGGGTAGCAAGGCCGCCAAGGGCCAGCAGGACGCTCTCGATCACTCTGGCGCTGAGGTAGCCAAGGGCGACCGGCTCACTCCATTTGCGGAGGAGCGGGTAGAACAGGACGCCTATCGCCACCACTGCGGCGCTGTTTACCAGCTGGAGCAGCACGCCGCTGACGAGTCGGCTGTTGTTCGTCACAAACTGCCCGCCTTCTGTTGCGGCAAGGGCGGAGGCAATCAGGCCGCTGCCGAGCATGTACGTGGCCGTCGAGACAAGAAACGCAGCCCCGATCAGGCGTGCGGCCGTACGAAATGACGTCGTGGGTTGATTGACTTGCATGAATCCTCTCTTCTGGAGCCGGTCCGTCGATCCTGGCGCCGACACCGCCTTAGCCTACCGCCACGGTGGTGCCTCGGCATACCTCGGAGGAGGTATGCCGGGGAGTAGCGGGCGCCAGCAGGCGGGGCTCATGCGCCTATAATGAGCCGCATGCTGACCGACGTGCTCGTAACCAAGCTCTTCGTCCCCCTGCCGCGCCCGAACGCCGTGGCTCGCCC
>Ga0136636_10001554_pt1 | contig 13496 bp, 12 predicted proteins | sample AntDrymUQ8522106_2_FD_104653 | JGI IMG/M metagenome (GOLD analysis project Ga0136636, IMG submission 104653) | Polar desert sand microbial communities from Dry Valleys, Antarctica - metaG UQ852 (21.06) | ecosystem: Environmental > Terrestrial > Soil > Desert | place: Antarctica: Dry Valley... | reverse complement strand
TGAACCTTTTATTGAACAGGCAAGACGGGGAAAACCCGATATTTTTTGGCCCGGTTATATTCGAAAATTTGCAAAATCCTCCGGAACAACTAACGCGAAGAGTAAATTCATTCCCATTTCCACAGAGAGTTTAGAAGATTGCCATTTTAAAGCAGGAAAAGATCTGCTCTCTATTTACGTCAATAATCATCCAGAAAATACGCTCTTTCAAAACAAAAATTTGCGCCTTGGCGGAAGTTCAGAACTGTATGAAGACTACAACACCAAGTTTGGAGATCTGTCTGCAATTATGATTGAAAATCTTCCGTTCTGGATAGAAATTACAACCACGCCAAGCAAAAAAGTTTCTCTCATGTCTGAGTGGGAAAGCAAACTGAAAGCTATTATTTCTGAAGTTAAAATGGAAGATGTAGGAAGTTTGTCCGGGGTTCCAAGCTGGATGATGGTTTTGCTCCAAAGAACTCTAGCCGAAACCGGAAACCGCAATATTGCAGAACTTTGGCCGAATCTGGAAGTTTTTTTTCACGGCGGAATCAGCTTCAAACCTTACAAAGATCAATATCGAAATTTGATCGGAAAAGACATCAATTACTACGAAATTTATAATGCTTCCGAAGGTTTTTTTGGAATTCAGGATTTACCCGGAAGTGATGAAATGTTGCTCATGCTCGACTACGGAATCTTTTATGAATTTATTCCGATGGAAAACTTTAACCCCAATAATTTACACGCAATTCCGCTGGAAGAAGTAGAGATTGGGAAAAATTATGCCATGGTCATTACCACGAACAGTGGATTGTGGCGGTATCTAATTGGAGACACGGTGCGGTTTACCTCCATCAATCCTTTCCGACTAAAAATTTCGGGAAGAACAAAACATTACATTAATGCGTTCGGAGAAGAACTCATGATTGATAATGTAGAAACCGCCCTTACCAGAACATGTGCAGAAACGCAAGCTTCTGTCACGGAATTTACTGGTGCTCCAGTTTTTATGAAGGATGGAGAAAGTGGCGCTCATGAATGGATCTTTGAATTTACGGATGAACCAGCAAATATGGAGCAGTTTTGTGAACTTTTTGATGCGCATTTAAAGTCCATCAACTCCGATTATGAAGCAAAAAGATATAAAAATATTACATTGAAAAAGCCAATTGTTCACGTGGCGAAACCTCAACTTTTTTATGACTGGATGGGACAACGTGGAAAACTTGGTGGTCAAAATAAAGTCCCTCGGTTAAGTAATGACCGGGAATATATTGAACCTTTGTTGAAGATGAACAGGTAAAAAAAAATTATTTTTTCTCTTCTTTAGTCTTAACACTTTCTACTTTCACCTCTACTTTTTTCGCACCTCGATCGGCGGCTTCTTTCACGTCTTTTCCAGCTTCTTCTAATTTTTCCCCCGCTTTTTCAGCAGCAGCATCAATTTTTTCACCCGCAACTTCTAATTTTTCTTTTGCTTTATCTAGGGTTGCGTTTATTTTTGCAGAATCTGGATGGAGTGATTTTTCAGTTTCAATGGTTGTGGTGGTTACAGAGCCATCTGGATTCTCAGAAGTTTCCGTCTTTTTTTCAGATTGCGTACAACTGATTAAAGTAAAGGTGGTTGCAATTAAGCTAAATAATACTGATTTCATAAGGGGTAAATTTGGAATCTAAAGGTAAAGCTTTTTAGGGCATTTCCACTTTATCAACCGCAGGAATTTCTGGAGAAGAAGGTGCTTTTTCTTTTTTGAGTTTTTCCGCTTCTGACTTTTTCTTATTTTCTTCCAGAATTTTCTCGGCTTTTCCTTTTTCTTCTGCTTCTTTTTTCAGTAGAAGTTCTGCGGCCATCTTTTTTTGAACTTCGCGCAGAGAATCCTGATAACTTTCAGAAGAAATCCGAATCTTTCTAGCGATATCTGCAGACACTGCACCCTGCGAAAATGAATCAATTGCTATTGTATCATATTTTGCAACCGCCGTGTTTTCCTCAGATAAAATCGATCCTTCTGAAGATTCACTTCCACAGGAAATAAGAAGAAACAATACGGATAGAAACAAAATTTTTTTCATTTTAATCAACTTTAAATTCAGCAATAACCGGAAAATGATCAGATATTCGCACAGAACGATCGACCCGGTATTGCAGAGGCTTTATTTCTTTTGAGGTAAAGATATAATCAATTCTAATAGGAAATTTGTAATCATGAAAACTGGTAGAACTTCCTCTTCCGGTTGCAACAAAAGCGTCTGTTAAGCCTTTTCCCAACTCATAATATTCATAAGAATTCGGGACAGAATTAAAATCTCCAGCTAAAATCACAGGATACGGAGAATTATCAATCGCAGTGCGGATTGCGGCAACTTCCTGCTGATGAATTTTAAAGGTCGGAATTAACCGCTGTAAAATATACTTCACTTTTACTTTATTATTCTCTAAATTTTGGGCTGGTTTTACTTTCTGCTTTTCAAAAGAAAAAGGATTCAAATACACATTAATGACCCGAATTATTTTGCCCTCAAATTGAATATCTGCATAAAATGCATTTCCATTGGCTTCGGTTGCAATCTTTCCTACTTTCAGAATTTCGGTTTTAGAATTAATGGCAACAATAGCTTCCTTATTGGTTCTATGGACATATCCGGGAATATTAAATTCACTCCCATATTCTTGTCCAAAAATAATATCGGCGTCCGTGTTTTTTAAATATTCGTAAATTTTTTCCCGACCCATTGTAGCCGTTTTCAAATTTAAAGTTACAATTTTTAGGTTCGGTATTTCCGTGGATTTTGGCTTCCAGTTCACCCATCTTTGCGTCTGATTGAATAAAAGCAACGATAATCCAATAAAAAATAAAGCTCTTTTTTTCCAGAGTAGAATCCAAATAACACAGATGATTACATTTAAAATCATCAAAACGGGAAAAGAAAGCGATAAGAGATTAAAGAAAGGAAAGGTTTTGGGTGCGATCACGGAATTTAAAGAAGTTGCCAGGAGCAATATCAAAATCATCAAATGAAAAAGCAATAAAAAGAACCGAAAAATCTTCACTGAATTTTTAATTTAATTTATTCTGTACCGGTTGTTTTTCCAATATTTTGCCAGTAAAAATCCTACCAAAGCACCACCAACATGGGCAAGATGCGCAATGCCTCCTACATTTCCGGAAACCCCCAAAGCAATAGAACCAATGATGATCACAGGTAAAACATATTTTACTTTTACGGGAATTGGGATAAACATGATCCCGATTTCTGCATCTGGATACAAGGTTGCAAAGGCTGCAATGATACCAAAAATAGCTCCGGAAGCTCCGACCATTGGAACCGAAATTATGGATCTTAAATTATTCACCAGTTCTTGCTGCGCCAGTACAGCCTCAGCACTTCCTGTGAAAGCAACATTCTCTCCCGAAAAAAAACCTTCTAAATTAAATCCGAAACCTTCTAAACTGGATTGGATCTGCTGAACCTCATAAAAATTCCACGCATTGAAAAGGAAAAAAGCGCCTAGTCCACTCACAAAATAAAGGATCACATATTTTTTGTCGCCCAACGTTCTTTCCAGCACGGGTCCAAAACTAAAAAGCGTGAACATGTTAAAAAGAATGTGCATAAAACTCCCATGCATAAACATGTGCGTGATAACTTGCCAGGATTTAAAAAAGGGAGAAAAAGGATAAAATGCGGCAAATTTCATATACAGTTCTGGGCTGTTCAGCAAGTAAAAAAGGACAAAAACAATTACATTGAGGATGATGATATTCCGGGTAATTGGCGGCAAAGTATTAAACATATTTTAAAATTTATTTTTTAATTCATCTATAGGTATTTCCATAAAACATCTTTTTCCAGAAGGTAAATATTCTGGAAATCCGAGCTCTGTAAAATCCTTGATGACTTGTTCAGCATCCATTTTATAGAGAAAATCAAAGGTGGATTTGCTGTTCAGTTTGACCCATTGATTTGTATAAAAATTCATAAATTCCTCTTCAGTTTTATACTCCAAAATCTCGAAAAGTTGCTCCATAAATTTCATGACCTGGGTTTCCTTTAATCCATATGGAACCGCATCAATACGCAGCACATTATCATTGGCCAAGATCATTTCAAAACCCAATTCCGGCAAATATTTTTTGATGGAGCGGTATTTATTTTTCTCGATTTCGTTCATATGATACTCCAGAGAAAAGAGTAAAGTTTGTTTTTCGTTGCTGCGTTTTTTCTTCGCATTTCTTTCACTCACGATCAAGCGGTGCATTCTGCCCAAATCCAGCATGAGGGTTTTTCCGTTCCTGTTGTAAAGCCAATATCCGTTTGGAAGCCGCATTAGATCTTCTTCAAAATCCTCGTCTTCAAATAAATTAATTTTTGAAGGTTCAATGGGACTGTTCTGATGATAAATTTCTGCTAACGCCACTTTCTCTCCTTCCAAAGTTCTGTCCTGCGTAAAAGGATTGTAGTTTCTGTCCACCACAATTTCGGGTGTTTTAAAACCTCCACTTTTATTCACTTTATGCATAAACGCATCGATGCTGGAATCTCGTTCAAAATCCAAACCAGGCGCTACATTATAAATTCCGAGCGATCTTTTGATCGTGGAACGGATGAGGGCGAAAATTAAATTTTCATCTTCAAATTTAACCTCCGTTTTTTGGGGATGAATATTTACGTCCACTTTCTCCGGATCGAGTTCTAAAAAAAGGAAAAAAGCAGGAATATAACCGGGCAAAAGCAAGCCATCAAAAGCTTCCTGAACGGCTTTGTTAAAATACGCGCTGCGGAAAAACCTGCCATTCACAAAAAGGAATTGTTCCCCCCGAACTTTCTTCGCGCCTTCTGGTTTTGCAACAAATCCATCCAATTTTACCCAACCCAGATCTTCTTTAATCGGAACCATCAAGGGTTGTAATTTTCGGCCGAAAACATCAATAATTCGCTGTAAAGTATTGGATTTTCTTAAACGAAAAATAATATCATCGTTATGAAAAAGTTCAAAATCCAGATTTTCATGCGCCAAAGCAACCCGTTGAAATTCATCAATAATATGCCGAAATTCAACATTGTTATTTTTGAGAAATTTTCTGCGCGCCGGAACATTATAAAAAAGGTTTTTTACAGAAAAGTTAGAGCCAACAGCGGTTTGAATGGGTTCCTGAAACTGAAAACCGCCACCTTCAATGTAAATATTGGTTCCACTAAGCGATTCTAGCGTTTTCGTTTTCAATTCTACTTGAGCCACTGCAGCAATGGATGCCAAAGCTTCTCCCCGAAAACCTTTTGTAGAAATACGGAAAATATCTTCGGTGGTGCTTATTTTGGAAGTGGCGTGTCTTTCAAAAGCCAGTCGCGCATCGGTATCACTCATTCCGGTGCCGTTATCGACCACCTGAATTAAATTTTTCCCGGCATCCCGAATGATGAGTTCAATTTTGGTGGCACCCGCATCAATCGCGTTCTCCATGAGTTCTTTTACGATCGAAGCAGGTCTTTGCACCACTTCGCCTGCGGCGATTTGATTGGCAACATGATCCGGTAAAAGTTTGATAATATCTGACATCTAAATAATTAATCGCCACAAAAATAACGATTCAAAAAGAGTTTAAAGAATAATTTTTGGAAATACTTTGTGCAATCAAGATCTGCTTGAATTCGATTATTAAAAATTAACCATTAAGAAATTTAAGAGATTTAGAAAGATTAAGAATTTGTAGGCAAATTTAAGCGCACCGCTTAAAAAAAAATTTAATTTTTCCTTAATTAAACTTAAAACCTCAATGATCTTAATGGTTAAATTCCTGTAAGTTATTTATACTTAATACGATCTATGTTGTCACTTACTTTTTTGGAAATTTTTTCAGTAATATTTCTTTGGTCCGCAAGATGTTTCAGCACAAAATCCCTTTTTTTTCTCAAGACCATAAAATGATAATCCTCTTCTTCCCAAATTCCATATTTTTCAAAGTAGGTCAGTTCTAAACCCTGCTTTTCCCAATGCTGCATTAGAGGAAATAAATCTACCGCCTGATCGATGACCTGCAAACTTTCGGGATGATGGATTCTGGCGTGATCAATGTATTGTGGATTAGGGATATTGAGAGCAATTTGTGTTTTATCTGTACAGATCTGCGCTAAATTTCCAAACAATTCTTCATGTTGATCCAGCGGAATATGCTCAATCACATCCATCAACGTAATGAAATCGAAATCTGAATTTTTCGGTTGGTATTTTACCACATCGGCAACAGCCAAAAATAGATGCTTTTTACCTTTTAATTCTTCTTTCGCAACCGCAATGCTTTTTTCACTTAAATCCACGGCTTCTATGCTTCCGGTTGAAATCTTTTTGCCTAATAATTTCGTAAAAATCCCGACGCCACAACCTAATTCCAAAACTTTGGAATCTTCTTTCAATCCTAAATTGAGCAGTCTTTTATAGAGCGAAATCAATCTTTCGTTGGCCCCAATTTTTATTTGCCGCTGCACGAATTCATCATAAAAATCAGAGATCTCTTTTTGTTTCATGCGGTAAAAATAAGGATTTTTTGTTTTTAAGGGAGAACTCAAAGAAATGAATTTAACACCGTTTCATACTAGTGAAATATTTTGTAATTTTAAAAGATGAAACAACGAATTTATATTGATACTTCGGTTATTGGCGGATATTTTGATGAAGAATTTTGCGAGGTAACGATTCTCCTTTTCCAAAGACTAGAAAATTGCGAGGTCATATTTGTTGTTTCAGATTTACTTGATATCGAATTAATTAATGCGCCTGAAAAAGTTAGAAATCTTTTACATCAATACTCGAAAGATAATTTTGAGAGAGTAGAACTGACGGAAGACGCGGAAAAACTCGCAAACACCTATATTGCCGAAAAAGTAGTAGGAAAGACAAGCTTAGAAGATTGCAGACATATTGCGATGGCAACAATAAATAAAGTGGATGTTTTGGCAAGTTGGAATTTTAAGCATATTGTAAACCTAGACAGAATTAAAGGCTATAATGCAGTAAACCTCAAGTTTGGTTATGCAATGATAGAGATACGAAGCCCAAAAGATTTAGTAAATTATAACAACGAATAGGCTTGAGAAAACCTATTTGAAAACCTAAAAAAATGAATATAACGATTAAAAAAGAAAAAAAATTTGACGCAGTAAAAATGATGCGTGAAGCAAGAGAAAAAATTGGTAAGGAAACTGAAAACATGACTTTTGCCGAATTAAAGGAATATATAAAAACCAAAATTCAAGAAAGTAAACTAAAACCGATCGGGAAGTAAAAATGGATGTGCACTGCTGTCCGGACTTTGATTGAGCATCAAATCGTTTAACGCTTTAAACACTCAAATCAATTTTTAATTGGTGCCGATTTTTTGATTGTTGTCATAGGAATATTCTTAAGAATTTGTTATTTAAAAAATAAAGAGGACTACAATTAATTTGATATCCTCTTTATAATTTACAAATGTGCAAATATTTTTTTTCAAATATTTTCTATTTGATTTTCTGCCACTTTTTTTCGTCTTCAGAAATCCGCTGCATAAAGTCTCCTGACTTTTAGCCACTAAAGCAAACATTTATATTTTATAGTCCTTCAATCTTCCCCAGAAGCAGTCCGTTTCCCATTTGAAGAACTTCGTGGGAAGGGTAAAGAACCTCGTTTGCCGTTAGAAGAACTACGACCGGATTTTGTATCACTCGGAAGACATTTTGATTCACTGGGAATGCGCTTTGATTCACTGGGAACGCTCTTTGATTCACTGGGAATGCGCTTTGAAGTGAAATTTAACCAGTCGCAGTGGGTTTTTGCAGTGTTCTACATTTTTCTCTTTTTTTTGAATGTTTTTGCAAAACTTTTTGAGGTAAAAAATTTTTGGCAATTAGCAAAACCTTGAAAAACAACGAAAGAAAGGATTGCTTTGTACTTCTGAATGGAACTGGAAAAACAAAAAACTTTCTGAAAAAAATTCAGAAAGTTTTTTTTAATATCGTTTTGGCTTTAAAAGCAATCAAAGGAAATTTAAACCATTAAAGGAATTTAGTTTTTAAGGATGATTAAGAAAATATAAAATATTATTAAGCGCTGCACTAAAATTTGCCCGCAAATTCTTAATCCTCCTTCATCCCTTAAAAATCTTAATGGTTAAAGTTATTTCTTCAAACTTTTAAAACCCATTTCATACAGCCCGAAACTGAGGATATCTGCATTTTCACCAATCACCTGTTCCGTACTTCTACCCGCTCCGTGACCTGCATTGGTTTCAATTCTGACCAAAATTGGATTGCTGCAAGATTGTTTTTCCTGCAATTCTGCGCCAAATTTAAAAGAGTGCGCCGGAACAACCCGATCATCGTGATCACTTGTAATGATCATGGTTGAAGGATAACAAACACCTTTTTTCACATTGTGAATCGGAGAGTACGATTTTAAATAATCGAACATTTCTTTGGAATCTTCTGCGGTTCCGTAATCGTAACTCCAACCCGCTCCTGCCGTAAATTTATTATAGCGCAACATATCCAAAACGCCAACTCCAGGGAAAGCAACTTTCGCCAAATCGGGACGCATCGTCATGGTTGCACCCACTAAAAGTCCACCATTGGATCGGCCGGAAAGTGCCATAAATTCTTTGGAAGTGTATTTGTTTTTCTGCAGATATTCTCCCGCCACAATGAAATCATCGAAGACATTTTTCTTTTGCATTTTGGTTCCCGCATCGTGCCATTTCTTTCCGTATTCTCCACCACCACGGATATTTGGAACGGCGTAAATTCCACCATTTTCCATCCAGATTGCATTTACGACAGAAAAAGCGGGCTGCAAACTGATGTTAAATCCACCATAAGAATAAAGGATTGTCGGATTTTTACCATCCAACTTCAACCCTTTTTTATAGTTGATCATCATGGGAATTTTGGTTCCGTCTTTTGAGGTGTAGAAAATCTGTTCGGAAACGTAGTTTTCTGGATTAAATTTCACCTTCGGTTTTTGATAAACTTCTGATTTACCGGAATCCACATTAAATTTATAAATGGTTCCGGGCGTAATATAATTGGTAAAAGTAAAATACAAATCTTTCTCTTTTTCCTTGCCGCTAAATCCACCTGCAGTTCCAATTCCGGGTAAATCAATGGTACGAATTAGTTTTCCCTCGTAGTTAAATTGTTTTACAGAAGTTACGGCGTCTTTCATATATTTCGCGAAAATAAAACCACCGCCTGTAGAAACACTGAGCACGTTTTCAGTTTCCGGAATAACGTCCATCCAAACATTAGGGTTTTTAATATTGAATTTTACCAAACGCATATTCGGCGCGTTTTTATCCGTCAAAGCGTAAATAAAATCCCCTTTGGAATCCACGAAATCAGTATTGTAATCGTAGCCTTTTTGAATCGGAAGAAATTCAGTCGTGTTTAAATCTTTGATGTAAAATTCATTTCCGTTAGTCGCTTCCGAAGCACTTAAAACCTGATATCTTTCATCATCGGAAACGCCAATTCCCATGTAGCGTCTTTTAAAATTTTCGCCACCGATGATCATCTGATCCTGGGATTGTTTGGTTCCTAATTTGTGAAAATAAACTTTATGGGTATCTGTTTTCGCAGAAAGTTCAGATCCTTTTGGTTTGTCGTAGCTGGAATAGAAAAAACCTTCATCACCTTTCCAGGAGGCACCAGAAAATTTCACATCGATAATGGTTTCATCAATTACTTTCTTCGTTAAAGCATCGATGATGATAATTTTATTCCAGTCACTTCCACCTTCGGAAATAGAATAGGCGACCAAATTTCCTTTCTTATTGAAGGACACTCCAGCTAAAGAAGTCGTGCCTTTTTCGGAGAATTTATTGGGATCCAGAAAAACTTCTGTTTTACCCACTTTATCCGTTCTGTATAAAACCGATTGCGCCTGCAAACCATCATTTTTGTAGAAATAAGTAAAATCTCCTTCTTTAAATGGAGCGCCAATCTTTTCGTAATTCCAGATCTCCCTTAGTTGAGCTCTAATTTCTTCCCGAAAAGGGATCTTCGATAAATAATCATTGGTAAAAGCAACTTCTCTTTGTACCCAATCTTTCGTGTCTTCGGCTCGGTCGTCTTCTAACCAGCGGTAAGAATCCTGAACTTTTGTACCGAAGTATTCGTCTGCATGATCAACTTTTTTGGTGGTGGGATATTTAAAATCCATTTTGGTCTGTGCATTAAAAATTTGGAGTGCAAACGCAAAAAGCGCCCCAGTTAAAATCTGTTTTTTCATGAAATCTAATTTTCTCAAATTTATATAAATTAAACCATTTTAGGAAAAGCCCCTGAAACATTAACAATTATTTAAAGTTTGGGCTCTTTAAAAGGTATAGCTTTTGCTAGAATTACAGCGTAAAAAATTTGGTATGAAAAAAGAAACAGGAATTATATTGGCGGGAAGCCTCGGATTAATTATTGGATTGGGAATTTTCGGGTTAAGACGTTATTTTTGCCAAAAGCAGAAAGAATACCAGGAATACTATTCTGATTTTCACCGTCATTTTGACCACAATAAAAATGAAGAATCCAATGATGGCGTGGAGTTTTTTGCCATGCAGTAACTAAAAACAAATATTTTTATAAGCAGTCCTGTTATTAATTTAACAGGATTTTTATTTGTAAAATCAACCGAATTTTGTCTAAACTCAATAAATCCTCGCGGTAAATGCGATTAAAGAAACTTTTTAGTTATTTTTAACAAAATTTTTCAGAAGATGGTTTTAAGCAGGATTTGGAGTGGATTTATCATTGTGGCAATTATTGTAGCCAGTATTAAATATTTGGTTTCCGACAATTACAAAGCGATTTACAATGATATGGTAGTCGGGAAAAGTGGCGATACGGTGCAGATTATGTCTAAACCAATGAACGAGCTTGCTCCTAATGTGCAAAATAATTTACTTCTGAAGCCGGATTTTTCCGAAAATAGAATCCAATATAAATCAGATTCTGCAAAATCTAATGTTTCCGTTTATCGCGTTCAGCAAACTGATGGGGTCATCGGAACTTCGGAAACAGCGGTGAAAATTTGCTTAGGGTTGATTGGAATTATGACCCTATTTATGGGCTTTATGAGCATCGCAGAAAAAGCAGGCGGCATCAATTTATTATCCCGATTTATTCATCCATTTTTCTCTAAATTATTTCCCGAAATCCCCAAAAACCATCCTTCTTTCGGTCACATGGTTCTTAATTTTTCCGCCAATTTATTGGGATTGGATAATGCAGCAACTCCTTTTGGTTTAAAGGCCATGGAAAGTTTACAAACCCTGAATCCCGATAAAGACCGTGCGAGTAATTCCCAAATTATGTTCCTCTGTTTGCATGCAGGAGGTTTAACCTTAATTCCGGTTTCCATTATCGCCATTCGTGCTTCCATGGGTTCACAAACTCCGACGGATATTTTTCTTCCATGTATGATCGCCACTTTTGCAGCAACAATGGCGGCAATGATTGTAGTTTCACTGTACCAAAAAATAAATTTACTGCAACCCGCGGTAATTGCTTATTTGGGCGGAATCTCTGTTATCATTGGTTTATTGGTGGTTTATCTGGTTAAATTAACCAAAGAAGGATTGGATAATTTCAGCATGCTACTGAGCAATGGAATTATTTTACTCATCTTTTTCGCAATTGTCTTGGGTGCAGTTTATAAGAAAATAAATGTTTTTGATGCGTTTATTGACGGTGCCAAAGAAGGTTTCTGGACTTGTGTGAAAATCATCCCTTTCTTAGTAGGAATGTTAATCGCCATTTCTCTGCTGAGAACTTCCGGCGTTTTTGATGTTTTAATCGACGGAATGAAATGGGTTGCACAAGTTGCAGGTCTTGATACCCGATTTGTAGATGGATTACCCACGGCTTTGATCAAACCACTTTCCGGTTCTGGCGCAAGAGGAATGATGGTGGACACGATGCAGACTTTCGGCGCAGATAGTTTTCAGGGAAGATTAGCCGCCGTTTTGCAGGGAAGTTCGGATACCACTTTTTATGTGATTGCCGTTTATTTTGGCTCAGTTGGTGTTAAAAACACAAGATACACCGTAACGGCGATGCTTTTGGCTGATTTGGTAGGGATCATAACTTCGGTAATTTTGGCGTATATTTTCTTTGCTTAAACACGAATTACATGAAATTTTCACGAATGACACGAATACTCTCTTAACAAACATTTATTTTTCTTTTAAAAGATTAGTGATTATTAGTGGGGATTTATTTGTATGATTAGCGTTTTCTGGACAATTTTATTTAGCAAATTTTTGACTAAAATATCTTCGTCTAATTCTTCCCAAATGAATTCCTTCTCCATCTCCAATAAAACGCCAGTTTTCCAATTGTTGTTGAAAAGCCTTCCGCAATTGAAAACCACTCCAAAGGAACTGAAAATTCTTGTCCGTCTTCTAATGAAATGATCATTTTTCCATCTTCAAATTTCAGAGATATTGCTTTGCTAGATTTATTTATTGCTAAAGTTTTCATTCCATCTGTCAACTAAAAAGTTGCGATATTATTGGTTTATTTTATTCAAATTTAAAGAATTCCTGCTGATTTTATTTTTAAATTTGACAAACTTTAAAAAAATGATCCACGACAAAGACTACATTATCCGTATTGTGAAACAGTTTTCAGAATTTCTTTCCAAAATGATTATTGGCGGGAATAATGAAGGTGATCCAACCGAACTCCAGCGGATATTTGATACCAACATGAATGATACTTTTAAAATGGATTTTGAAACTTTGTCCTCAAAATCTGTAGAAGAAATTTCCAAATTGATTGAGGAGAAAGAAAAATCCCATCATATTCCTTATTTCGAATTGGCTGGACATCTTTTTTACTTTAAGAATAAAGAAAATCCAAATTTAGATTTTGCGGAAAAAGCCCGGAAATTTTACGAAATTTATCTCCAAAAAAGTGGAATTTTTTCTATGCCCATTGTTTCCAGGATTAATGAGTTAAAGCAAATGCTGTAACAAATTGCCAAAATCATCGTCTTATTCTATAAATATTTTCATGAAGAGAGCTGCTGTTTTTTTACTTTGTCTAATGTCTGTCTTTCTGTTTTCCCAGAAGAAATGGACGCTTCAGGAATGTGTCAATTATGCCCTGGAAAATAATTTGCAGATAATCCGTGGAAATGTTAATAATAAAATCCAGGATAATGTTCTGCAAATTGCAAAACGACAGTATCTTCCCTCCGTTTCTGCAAATGCAAATCTGAACGGATCTTTCGGTCAGGGAATTGATGTTTTTGGAAATACCAACCGAAATGATAACTTCCGAAACAGCGCCAATGTGAGTGCAGATATTTTGCTTTTTAACAAGGGCCGTTTAGAAAAAAATATCCGCAAAACACAGTATGATGTGGAAGCTGGAAATTTTGACCTGGCGAAAATTAAAGATGATATTTCTCTCCAAATTGCACAGCAATATCTTTCCGTATTATTAAACCGAGAAATTGTAAAAATATCCGAAAGCGCGCT
>Ga0136636_10001553_pt1 | contig 13497 bp, 8 predicted proteins | sample AntDrymUQ8522106_2_FD_104653 | JGI IMG/M metagenome (GOLD analysis project Ga0136636, IMG submission 104653) | Polar desert sand microbial communities from Dry Valleys, Antarctica - metaG UQ852 (21.06) | ecosystem: Environmental > Terrestrial > Soil > Desert | place: Antarctica: Dry Valley... | reverse complement strand
TGGGGAAGTTCATTGAGGCGTCCGAATTCGATGAAAACAAACTTAATACGTATCTTCGTAAAAAATTCATCCTTTCCATCATAAAATGCGCGTTAGCGGTAAAAATCAGCATACTATCCGGGTTCATCCTGAAAATAATAAGGTTATCCAGGTCATTGACCAACGTAAATTACCTTTCGAATTTCATCTCCTCGATATTAAAACCCCGGACGATGCTTTTGAAGCCATCCGTAATATGACTGTTCGCGGAGCACCTTTGATTGGGGTTACAGGCGTCTATGGAATTTACCTTGGCTTGATCAGTGCAAAAGATCATGACTGGAAAACCGACCTTCAAAACTCCGCTGAATACCTCAAATCAGCACGTCCGACTGCTGTTAACCTGGCTACTTTAATCGATGAGATAGTCGGTATATTAACCACTTGTTCTACGCGGTTACAGGCTTGCGAAAAAGCGTTTCATGAAGCCAATCGCATGAAACGGAGGGAAATTATCTGGTCAGAGGCGATCGGTAACCTGGGATGCGATTTAATCGAAGCGATCAGCAAAACAAAGAATGGTGAGCCGGTCAATATTCTGACGCATTGTAATGCAGGATGGCTGGCCTGTATCGACTGGGGAACAGCAACGGCACCCATCTACAAAGCTTTTCATAAAAAGATTCCCGTTCATGTATGGGTTGATGAGACACGACCACGAAACCAGGGCGCACGACTAACGGCATGGGAACTCTCGCAGGAAGGTGTGCCACACACAGTGATCCCTGATAACGCCGGAGGGCACCTGATGCAACATGGAATGATCGATTTATGCATTGTGGGAAGCGACCGCACAACTTCGACGGGTGATGTAGCAAATAAGATTGGTACCTATCTCAAAGCGCTTGCCGCATACGACAACACGATTCCATTTTATGTAGCACTACCCTCCACTACAATCGATTTTACGATGAGAGATGGAATCCGGGAAATTCCTATTGAACAACGCGACTCAGAGGAAGTCAGTTGGATGGAAGGAAGACTTGAAAACGGGCAGATCGGGAAAGTCAGAATCGTGAATGAAGGGTCTCCAGTAGCCAATTACGGCTTTGATGTGACGCCCGCAAAATATATCACCGGGCTGATTACCGAACGGGGAATCTGCAAGGCGACAAAAGACGACATCCTAAAACTATTCCCTGAAAGAATATACCAGCTTTGAAAACAATGAACAATGATCAATTAACATTGAATATTACACATTAATCACCGGTCATCATCTTTGACCTACCTTTAACCATCATTAAGAACCCTGTTCAACCAAACGAAGGATACGTTAAATTTGATTATCGCCTTGATATCGAAATACTTGTGATTCCATCCGAACTTTTTATCCCGCTGAATCACTGGAGAAATGAACTCTTTTTATAAATTAAATTCCCTTCCTATTTACCCGGATGCAACACGAGCCGAACAAAATTGTCACCGTTGAGGTATTTGTTGGCGGCAACCTTTAATGCCTCGGGCGTGATTTTCTTTAATGACTCCTGGTACGAAAGAATCTGCTCGGGACTTTCATCGTTCTGAAACTGACTTGTCAGGTAGCTCAGCCAGAAACCGTTTTCTTTCATCTGTACTTCGGTAGCCCGACGATCTTCGGCTACTACTTTTTCCACATCCGTTTGGGTAGCACCATTATCCCTGATTTTTTTGATCTCATCGAGTACCGAGTTGATTAGTTTCTCTACATTTTCGGGGGCACAGCCGAACGAGACCGAAAAAGTATACCTGTTCTGCGGATATTTAGTGTAAGAAGCCCTTGAACCGACCCCATAAACACCGCTTTCCTCTTCACGAAGCCTTTCAATCAGCTTAATATTCAGTACCCCCGATAAGGCATCCAACAGATTGTTTTCAGTTTCATTATACTGATATACCCCGCTAAATACCAATCGTACCGTTGATTTTTGTTCCTGGCCTTTGTAAACCTGCTTTTGAATGACCCCTTCAGGAACATGTATCCCAAGATCTTTGGCGTTCTCAATCCTTTTAGTGGAAGGAAGTGCTCCCAGGTATTGTTCGATCAACGGTTTAATTTTTTCAATATCAAAACTACCCACAAAGGTGAAGGTAAAGTCACTTGCATCGGCAAAACGATCTTTGTAGATTTCGAATGCCCTGTCGAGGTTGATTTTATCATATTTTTCCAGACTTGGACCCGTACGTCGAACGCTGTAATTGCCCAGGACTGCCGAAATGGTGTCGGAAAAAACCGATGCCGGGTCGTTGCTGCGATTGGCAAGTGATGCTTTTTCCTGCGAAAGTAATCCGTTGTAAACCTCAACATCCTTACGTGGGTGAGTGAAATACAAGTAGACCAATTGAAGTGCAACTTCGAGATCCTTGGGAGTAGCACTACCCGAAATGCCTTCGGTACGCTCGCCGATATAGGGTGAAACACGAACTTTTTTGCCGGTAAGGTACTTGCTGAGTTGAACTGAATTGTATTCTGCGACTCCGCTATTATTGATCAGGGATGACGCACGTGCTGCCGACTCATACTCAGCATCGCTGTACAGTGACGAACCTCCCGGGCTGAACGCATTAAAGTTCACCTCATCGTTTTTAAAGTCAGTGGGTTTGAGTTTTACTTTAACGCCATTGCTGAGTACCCATTCGGTAATGCCCAAATCGTTGCGTTTTGTTTCACCGACCACTTTGCCGGCCACCGGTTTTGTAGCCAGCAATGGTTTATCGGATACGTTATCGACATACGCCGTTATAGTGCTGTTCTGAACATCCACAACCCATGCGTTAACTGTTGTTTCGGTTGGAAGATTTGCTGCATCCTTATCGGGACCTAAAATTATAATATCACGGTTCACATCCACGAGGTATTTCTTCACCACATCATTAACTTCCGCCAGCGTGATACCGCCAAGATTGCTTTTATAGAAATTGTATTCATAGGCAATACCGGGTGATGCTTCTTGTTTCAGAAAAAGGTTAAGATATTCTTGAACATAGTTATCTGAATTAGTCTTGTCACGCTCTTTATAAGCCGTTTCGATATTTTGAATCATCGCTTCCTTTGCACGGTCGAGTTCGGTTTGCGTAAAGCCAAATCTTTTGGCACGTTCGACCTCTGTCCATACAGCCTTGAAGCCTTTTTCAAGTTCACCCGGTTTCCCGACAACAACCGAGGAAGCAACATCGAGATTTGCCAGAAATCCCCCGATTGAACTACCTCCCTGAATAAACGGAGGATTGGCCTGTTTGCTCAGCTCAGCAAACCGTTCGCCGATAATGCGATTGTACAATGAACGGATAATGCTATTACGGTAATCGGTTGTCGTGATTAATTTACTTTCGGGATGTTTGATAAACGCCTGGATAACCGTTACCGGGAATTCCTTATCGGTGGCTGCAAAGAACTGGTTCTTCTGTGTCAGGGGTATTGTATATTCAGTTCTGGGCCTGGGTTTTGAAGGTGATTTCAGGCTCGAAAACAAATCCTTGATTGTTTTTTCGGTTGCATTCACATCGATGTCGCCAACTACAATCAGCGCTTGCAGGTCGGGGCGGTACCAGTCGGTATGGAAACTACGGATTGTTGCCGGGGTGAAATTCTTTAATACCTCTTCCGTTCCAATAGGTAGCCGGTTACTATACCGCGACTTATTAAAGATGACCGGCAAATACTTATCCTGCAATCGTTGCTGTGCGCTTTTCCCAAGTCGCTTTTCTTCGAGGATTACTCCGCGTTCCTTTTCAATTTCCATTGAATCGAGCGTGGCATCCTGTGCCCAGTCGCGCATAATCAGGAAACCGTTTTTCAGCACTTCGGGATCGTCGGTGGGGATAGGTAACTGATAAACTGTTTCATCGAAACTGGTATAGGCATTCAGATCGGCCCCGAAACGAACCCCGGCCTTCTGAAGGTAGCTGACCAGTTCATTTTTTGGAAAGTGCCTGGTTCCATTAAAGCTCATATGCTCCATGAAATGTGCCAACCCCTGCTGATCATCATTTTCGAGGATCGAACCAACCTTGGTCGCAAGATATAGCGTCACCCGGTTCTTTGGTTCGGTATTTTTTCGGATATAATACGTAAATCCGTTAGCCAGCTTGCCTGTTTTGACGGCTGAGTCGAGCGGCAATACCTGGCCTTTTGCCGATGCAGGCTTAACGGCAGGCTGCGAAGTTTTAGCCTGCGAAAATGTACCGGCAGGCAATAGGACCATTATTGCAATGATTAGAGCAAATAGTTGAAACCTGTTATTTTGCTTCATATGATAAATTTATAGATTGGTTTACTCAAACAAAAATAAGGAGAAAAAATCAATATCTATTTATGTAATTTCATACCCGAAAAAAAAGTACTTTTTCAATAACAATAAAACCATCTGATAATGCGTACCCGGATATTAATAGCCTGCCTGGTTACCCTCATTTTAGCAACGAATAGTTCGTCAGCAAAATCACAAAAACAACGTGAGATCAAGTTATTGATAGTCGATGGATTTTCGAACCACGACTGGCAGCGGACAACCCAATCCATTATTAAGTTACTCAATGAGAACAAAGGTTACAGCATTGAAGTATCGACATCCCCCGGTAGTTCAGCAACGAAGGAACAAATTGAAGGGTGGAGTCCCGATTTTTCGAAATACGAAGTTGTGCTTTTAAATTGCAATGATCTGGGAAGTCCGGTAAACTGGAGCCAGGTGACGCGGAGGAAACTCGAAAAATTTGTTTCGGGTGGCGGCGGACTTTTTATCTTCCATTCTTCCAATAACGCTTTTGCAAATTGGGAAGAGTACAACCGGATGATAGGGCTTGGCTGGCGGAAAAAGGACTTCGGTAAAGCCGCTGTTATTGATCAGGATGAGAAGGTCCGGATAATTGAACCAGGTTCGGGCGAAGGGACCAGTCATGGAAATCGTGTCAACGCTTTGGTTCACAGGATAGGTAATCATCCGTTACAAAAAGGATTGCCAAAGAGCTGGATATTTGCCGATATTGAAGTTTATACTTACGCAAGAGGTCCGATGGAAAACGTTACAATCCTTACCTACACCGAAGACAACAAATATCATCTTAATTTTCCCATAGAATGGGTCATAAAATACGGCAAAGGGAAAGTTTACAACGCTACGCTGGGACATTTCTTTAAAGATCAGCAGAATCCTGAAGGACTCCGATGCGCTGCCTTTCAGACAGAAATGCTCCGGGCACTTCAATGGCTCGCCGGCAGAAAGATTGACACCAGTTTGCCTGCCGATTTTCCGGGTACTGAGAAGGTATCGTTAAGGGATAATCTTTAGCCCTTCAGCATCCTGAATTACCTTTCCTCCTGACTTTTCAGTTTTGATTCAAAAAAGAGCTGCAATTTTTCAATTACAAGGTCTTCTTCTTCAATAAAACCCAAATGCCCGGAGTGGTTGAGCAAAAGTACCTCAGCAGAGGGGATCAGGCTGGCATCATTCAGTTGTTCCTTTGCACGATATACCTTGTCGTGTTTTCCAATCATGATCAGAATCGGGAACGTGGCATTTTGCAATACCTGCAGTGAATTTTTCCGGTTATTGATTGCATGAATCGTCCCTAATGATCCTGCAAGCGTTACGTGGCTGCTTGACTGATGCAACCGGTCAACCATGTGTCGCATACTATCGAGACTTTCGGGCGCGAAATTCGAAGGTATGGTAACCTTTAAAAATAAATCCTTCTTTCCCTTTTGCAGTAAATGACTTTCTTGTTCACGTAGTTTAATACTTTTTGCATCAGCTTCCTTTACTGGCGCATGCATCAGCACCAGGGTGCCTGTTTTTCCAGGATAGTTGGTTGCGAATGCCAGCGCCGCATAACCTCCCATCGAATGCCCAACGATTGAGATTTTCTCCCTGACCTCCAACCGCAGTAAAAGTTCATTCAAAACCAGGGCAAACTTATCGAAAGTGAAATTGAAGGGGGGAGGTCCCGATTTTCCATGTCCCGGAAGATCGATCCTTATTACTTTCATCTTCTGCGAAAGTACCGCAACAAGAGGATCGAATAAACGGAGGTTGCCCCAATAACTATGAAGCAGTAAAACCGGCAAACCTTCGCCTTCTACACATATATTGAGGCTGTATTCCCCGAGTTCAAAAACCTGTTCCATTCTATTCGTGACTTGTATGAAATTATTGTTGACAAAAATAATTGCAATTTTCAATCTTTAACCCGATATTTTCAGTTATGCTGAATTGTTAATCAGTCAATAAGCACGTTAACCGTAAATAGCCGGCAACCGATCTGGCGTTTAGATAAACTGACTTTAAAATTATTGATAATTAAAAAACCTTTTATCCTTATTTTTCGTTTATTGGGTGTTTTACTAATTTATAAAATCATATTAGTTGATGTCACGTTTTCGGTTGATATCAGCCTTTTTTATTTCTTCCTATGAAAAACCGTTATTATTCCTTTTTAATAATTCTCCTCTGCACCTCTTTAACTGCCTATGGTGTGGGCGTAGTCAAAGGCAGGGTATTCAATGTAAAAAACAATGAGCCGGTAATGTATGCATCCGTCCTGATCTGGGAAACCACAAAAGGTACTGTAACGGATGAGGCGGGTAATTTTTCCCTGGAAAATGTTGAACCGGGCTTTTACAAGATCAGAGTTTCAGTCCTGGGTTACAAAACCTATTTCTCCGAATCGTTCCGCATAACAAAGGCGACAGGCGCTACACTGCAGGTGCCACTCGAGGAAGAAAATATTAATCTCGGGGAAGTAGTCATCAGGCCTTCCTTTTTTCAGAAAAAAGAGGAGAGTCCTGTTTCACTGCGCACCATCGGCATTGATGAAATTGAGAAAAATCCGGGGGGTAACCGCGATATTTCGAAGGTGATCCAATCATACCCGGGTGTCGCCTCCTCTACGACTTTCCGTAATGATATTATTGTCCGCGGGGGAGGCCCAAGTGAGAATAAATTCTATATCGATGGGGTTGAGATTCCGAATCTGAACCATTTCGCCACACAAGGTGCCTCCGGCGGACCGGTAGGGATCATCAATGTCGATTTTATCCGTGAGGTTAATTTTTATTCCGGCGCATTTCCTGCATCGCGGGGTAACGCGATGAGCTCGGTACTGGAATTTAACCAGCGTGAGGCTAATGAGAAAGTCAAATTCAGGGGGACAGTCGGTGCATCCGATCTTGCCCTTGCCCTTGAGGGTCCGCTTGCGAAAAACACAACATTCATGGCTTCGGTGCGTCGTTCGTACCTGCAATTTTTGTTCAAAGCTATCGGACTCCCGTTTCTTCCTACCTATAACGACTTCCAGTTTAAGGTCAAAACCAAAATAAATCCAAAGACAGAGCTTTCGGTGATCGGGCTCGGAGCACTTGATAATTCAGTATTAAACCTCGATGCGAACGAAACTGAAGAGCAACGATACATTCTTGGCTATCTGCCAGTCAACGATCAGTGGAATTATACGTTGGGTATTGTTTTAAAGCATTTTAATCCTAACGGGAACGATACCTATGTTTTAAGCCGGAACAAGTTGAATAACTCGGCGTTGAAATACCAGAATAATATAGTACAGGCAGAGCTGATGACGCTCGATTACAATTCGTATGAAGAGGAATCCAAATTCAGGTACGAGCACAACTACCGCTCGGCGACCGACTTCAAACTTAATTATGGTGTTGATCTCCAGTATGCCAGTTATTTCAACCGAACCTTTAGAAAGAGCTTTGCAAATGATATTCCTTTTACGATCAATTACCAGTCATCGGTTGAATTTGTCAAATATGGCATTTTCGGACAGATTGGTCACAACTTCCTCGAAAGCCGTCTCGGCCTTTCATTTGGATTAAGGGCGGATGGTAACACTTATTCAAAAGAGATGTCTGATCCGCTCAGGCAGCTAACCCCGAGACTCTCGGCGAGCTATCAGTTAGCTCCGGGTACATCACTCAATTTCAATGCCGGACGTTTTTCGCAGCTTCCCTCTTATACAACGCTGGGTTACCGCGATGCGGACGGAAGGCTCGTTAATAAAATCAATGGAATTAAATACATTCAGGTGAATCACCTGGTGGCCGGAATTGAATTTCGACCTTCAGATAATTCACAGGTGACTGTTGAAGGTTTTTATAAGAGATACTCCCGATACCCGTTTTCCGTAAAGGATTCAGTATCCCTGGCCAGTAAAGGTGCCGATTACGGCGTTTACGGTGATGAGGAGGTTACGCCAACAAGTAAGGGAAATGCATATGGCATTGAATTTCTTGGACGACTGAAAGAATACAAGGGGATCAATGCAATAATCACATATACCTTCGTAAGGAGCGAATTTACCGACAAAAGCGGAACCTATATTCCGTCATCATGGGATAACCGTCATCTGCTTGCCATTACCGGTACGCGTTCTTTTAAAAAGAACTGGGACCTTGGTTTTAAGTGGAGGTATCTCGGGGGAGCACCCTTTACACCCTGGGATTTGGAACGATCAGCAATCAAAACAGCGTGGGATGCTCAGGGGCTCGGCTACTTTGATTACAGCAAATTTAATGAACAGCGGCTGAAAGCCTTTCATCAGCTCGATTTAAGGGTCGATAAATCGTGGTATTACAACAAATGGTCGCTGATGCTTTACTTTGATGTACAGAATGCCTATAATTTCAAATCCGATCAGCCCGATTACCTGGTAAAGGCCACCGACGGCAACGGGACACCTCTTACCGATCCCAACGATCCCAATAAATACCTGCTGAAAACGCTGAAAAATGAATCCGGCACGGTACTTCCGACGCTGGGGATAATGATTGAATTTTAATTTGAAAATGGGATAATTTGAAAGTGTTCAATTTGCCAATCCGGCAATTTTGAATGCCGTTCATATTTTTCCACAACATTTTTTGTATTTCTTCCCACTTCCGCAGGGGCAGGGATCATTTCTTCCCACCTTTTCGGATATTGCCTGCTCAGAAATTGACACTGCGCCGGAACCATCATTTTTTTCCTCGTTATAGCTGAACCATGTACTTAAAACATGATCATATAATTCAAATATCGTATATACTTCTCTCTTGTAATTGTTGGAGGCTGCAAGTCGGAATTCTTTTATAACCTCATTGAAATCCCCATTGACATCAAGCGCCACATATTCCTTTTCGTAAAGCGTTTTAATAATAGGCAACAGTTCAACCATCTGACAATTAATTATATCATCAATCATCAGACCTAAGAATTCAGAATCTATTAAATTATCATCCAGTGATGTTTCGGAGAAGTGTACCAATATTTCTGAATAAAGAGCTGCAATCTCTTCCCGCATTTGGGGATGATGAAGCGCCATCTGGCTAAGCGCTTCAGATACAACTGCCTTAGAGTAAGTGTCAATTCCTGTGGCTAATAAAAATGGTTTTAACAGGTGAGGATGACCTATAGTCAGTTCATAAAAACATTGCCAGATTGTTTCTGTTTTATGATTTCCCAACCAGAATCCTAAAAATTCAGAATCTGAAGCCAAAACTGAGAGTGCCAAAGGTAAACTTTCCACAGCTTTTAATTCTTTTAGCAGGAAAAGCGCATGCAAAAGAAAGCTGTGCGTCTTTTCATCGTATTCTAATTCTGTGAAATAGTCAAATCTTTCTGTAGCATCCTGGATCACCATTTCGAGATCTTCAAGAAGCGAAAGTCGTGGCAAGGCAAGTATTATCTCCAATATATCATGCGGTATTTCCAATCCGTAATGATACAGGTTGTTTATTTCGGGATGGTTAAACTGAGGTGCATCTTTTTTGTTAGTGACCTTCTTAGTTTTGCCCTGTTTGGCAGATATTCGCTTTAACGTTTTCTTTTGCCACCGTTCTAATGCCTTTTTAACCTGCAATGGGAACAGAAAAGATTCAGCATGCTCGGTGTCGGGATGGTTAGGTGCAATTTCTCTCAGCATCTGCATCCTGTTTTCGGCCAGTTCAAAATTTTCGGTGGCTGCATAATATCGGATAACTACTTTTAGAAACCCGGTTATCTCATTGAGATGAAATAGGTCTCTTTCAGGATACAACTGCTTAATTTCCAATTTTTCGCCCAATATTTCAGGAACTTTTTCAAATTTACTTTCAAAGATACAGGCATGTGCCTGGTTTATTTTTGCGAATAAATAATCGGGATGCTCTGTTACTAACCACTTGTTTACCTCAATGGCTTTGTTATAGTTTCCCTTAACGTTATGAGCTACCGAGAGATAATTTTTAAGCATTGGCACTCCAGGGTATTGAATAACCAGTTGGGTAAGCTTGTCAATAATTTTCTTGTTTTTCTTGTTTTGACATTCAACGGCCAACGATTCCAGTTGTTTATCCAATTCGGGTGTGATCCCATACTTTATATTTTGAAATTGCGAATCGGTGGTAATTTGATATCCGTAAGCTTTTAATCTGTCTTCCATAAATTATTTTGTTCAATCATTGCCTATATTAATCATCAAGTTTTTCAATTTTAGAAGATCTAACTGAAAATCTATAAGCATAAGGGGCTTTAGATGATCCAATTATTTTGAGAATATTCTCCCATTTATTAATGATTGTTGTGACCATCTGCCAATATGTGAGTTCTTTGGATGAGAAAAAGAAAATGCCAAGGCCGAAGGTTTCACATAGCACTTTTTGATGCCGTGTTGTTTGAATTTTAAAGTCCTGGGTAATCGCTATTCCATTTTCGTTGCCAACAATCGGAATCTATTCTTCGTCTTTGACACCCTCCCCGAAAACAGATTTTATTGATTTAATTTCAAACTCTGTTTTATTTCTTCTGTTTAGAGGTTCCTGTAGTTTGTTTAATCCATCGGCTAATTGAGGTGGCAGGTTTTCATCAATATAGATAATCATTAGGCGGCAGTATTACAAAATGTGATTGCATCTTTTACTTTAGATTCGTCTAAATTATAAAGATCAGCTATAAACCACTCAGGCTCTCCAGCTTTATATAGTTCATTTAATGCTTCAACATTGATATTTGTGCCAGATATCACCGGTTGTCCAAACTGATGATGCGGATCGCAAACAACAGCTTTTTCTTTCCCCAATGGCCATATTCTCGAAACTAATAAGTCATTGCCAAAATCGAGAATTTTATAAAAATCTTTTATGAAATTCAGATATGTTTGTTTATGAACGTCGACAGAATAAATCAGACCATTCTCTTTTTCAAAAAGAACATTCTTGCCATCGGATCTCAAGCTGTTTAAAACATCTCTATTGGCAAATGGATAAGCAGTATGATAATCATGTGATAAGATGTCATGTGCATTTATAATTTCTTTTGAAATTACTCCGGATTGGCTTAACTGATAGAAGGTATATATTTCAATTAAAGTATGAAAATTTACAGCTTTTGTAAGATCAACATTCCAGCTATATTTTGCACCATACTTTTTACCAAATTTATCATCCCAAAAAGACTTTACCCAACGATTGATCTTTGGATATGGTAATCCGAGGATCATCGCAATATCAGGAATTGTATATATTCCTGTTCCTAACATTGGTTTTGTTTGTAAAATATCGTTCATCTTTTTTTTACAAAATTAAGTAATTTAAGATGCCAATGCCTCATTTAACGTCTCAATAATCTCTTCCGTCTCTTCCCCAAACAATTGCCACATTTTACCCAAACTATAGGACTTTGCCTACTACAGCAGTACTTCCGACGCTGGGGATAATGATTGAATTTTGATTTATTTTGAATACGAGTAAGGGAAGCTTTCGGATGTAGTACCCCGTGATCGATTGGGGGTTTTTGCCATTTCGAATTGCAGCTTTCCGCCTTTCATCAGATCCGTATGCGATATAAAATTCCGGTTATACCCTTTCCCGTTCAAGGTTGTCTTTTGAATATATACATTCTCTGCGCTGTTTTGCGGAGCCGTGATCTCGAATATTTTGCCGTTTTCAAGGGTAAGATTGATTTTTCGAAACAGGGGTGATCCGAAGACATATTCACCGGTTCCAGGCGCAACAGGATAGAAGCCCATGGCTGAAAAGACATACCAGGCCGATGTCTGTCCGTTGTCTTCATCACCGCAAAGTCCGTCAGGATTTGGATTGTACAGCTTATCCATCACCTCGCGAACCCGGTACTGTGTCTTCCAGGGCTGACCAAGATAGTTGTACAAATAAATCGCATGCTGAACCGGCTGGTTCCCATGGGCATATTGACCCATGTTGGTGATCAGCATCTCGGTGATTTCATGAATCTGAAACCGGTAATAGGAATAATCGAAAGTAGGAGCAGAGGTGAAAACTTCATCGAGGCGCTGCGCCATTTTATCACGGCCTCCAAAAAGATTGGCCAGCCCCTGCGGATCATGAAATACACACCAGGTGTAATGCCAGCTTGAGCCTTCGGTAAATGCATCGCCCCATTTATCAGGACGGAAAGGCGACTGGAAGGTACCATCTTCGTTTCTGCCACGCATAAAGTTGACTGATTTGTCAAAAACATTGGTATAATTCATCGCGCGTTTTGCAAAAAGATCAATCTCCTGCTGAGGACGGCCTAAGTCCTTTGCGAGTTTCCAGATGCACCAGTCGGCAAATGAATATTCAAGTGTGCGCGCTGTATTTTCATTAACTTTTACATTGTAAGGAATATAACCTAATTTATTATAGTATTTTACCCCGAAACGACCTACAGAGGGTAATGGTCCTTCATTTTCGGTATTTTTTTGGATCGCTTCATACAATGTGGCAATATCGTACCCGCGGATTCCTTTGAGGTATGCATCGGCAATATTGACTGCTGAATTCGAACCGATCATGCAGTCGCGGTGCCCGGGACTTGCCCATTCGGGTAACCAGCCGCTCTCGTTATAGGTATTGGCCAGCCCTTCCATGATATGGGAACTCAGGGTGGGATGCATCAGTGTGAAATAAGGGAACACGGCACGGAAGGTATCCCAGAAACCATTGTCAGTAAACATGTATCCCGGCAGTACTTTACCGTTATACGGACTATAATGTGTTACTTTATTATTCGCGTCTATTTCGTAGAATTTACGCGGAAAGAGCATCGTGCGGTAGAGGGCCGTATAAAACGTACGCGTTTGTTCAGTTGTTCCGCCTTCAACCTTTACCCTTGCCAATTCCTTGTTCCAGGCTTCTTCCGCTTTGCTTTTGGTCTGATCGAACGAATTGTCGCCAATTTCACGCTGGAGATTAAGTTCTGCCTGTTCGGGACTGATGAACGAAGAGGCAACCCGGGCATGGACGAGTTCCCCTTTTTTTGTTTTGAAGGTAAGAACGGCCATTACATGTTTTCCTTCTGCCGAATTACTTCCTTCGGTGAATGTACTGTCCTTCCAGGTAGAAACTTCATCAAACGCCTTATCAAAAATGATCACGAAATAGTTGTGGAAGTTTTCGGGTACACCGCCGCTGTTATTCCGGCAATAGCCTGTCACTTTCCTTTCCTCTTTCGAAATTTTCACCATCGATCCCTTGTTAAAGGCGTCAAT
>Ga0136636_10001552_pt1 | contig 13509 bp, 12 predicted proteins | sample AntDrymUQ8522106_2_FD_104653 | JGI IMG/M metagenome (GOLD analysis project Ga0136636, IMG submission 104653) | Polar desert sand microbial communities from Dry Valleys, Antarctica - metaG UQ852 (21.06) | ecosystem: Environmental > Terrestrial > Soil > Desert | place: Antarctica: Dry Valley... | reverse complement strand
CCCTAAGATGCTAAATTCCCCAAATGGCGCATAGCCATCACCTGTAACTTGGAGAGAATGTAACCCAGTCCGAATACCCTGCACCACCATTTTGTTTTGGGTGAGCGTGCCTGTCTTGTCAGAGCAAATCGTGGTCACGGAGCCAAGGGTTTCCACGGCTGGTAAACGCCGAATTAGGGCGTTGCGTTTGACCATGCGTTGAGTGCCTAGGGCGAGGGTGACAGTCACCACCGCAGGTAGACCTTCAGGGACGACAGCGACCGCCATACTCAGGGATGTTTCGAGAAGTTCGCCAAAGTTGCCTTTATTGAGCATTCCCACTAAGACAACTAATCCGACTAATGCGAGCGAACCAGTTACGAGGACATTCCCTAACTCGGTCATGCGTTTTTGTAGGGGTGTATCTTCGTTTTCGACATCTTGAATCAGGGCGGCGATTTTTCCTAGCTCAGTCTGCATCCCGATCTTGGTGACCAGAACTTTGGCGCGTCCTTGTACGACCTCAGTACCCTGATACACGCAATTTAGGCGATCGCCCAAACTCGCATCAGCTTCTAAAATTAATTTCACCTCTTTGTTGACCGCTTCTGCTTCTCCAGTCAGCGCCGATTCCCGCACTTGGAGATTTTGCTCATCGAGTAATCTTCCATCCGCAGCGATTTGTACACCCGCTTCCAAAAGCATGATGTCACCGGGGACGAGTTCTTTGCCATTGATTTCGATCACTTCACCGTTGCGAACTACCCGCACTTTTGGTGAAGACATGCGTTTTAGGGCTGCAAGAGCTTTTTCAGCATTAGTCTCTTGCATAAAACCAAGAATGCCATTGAGCAAGACAATCGAAAAGATCGCCACAGCATCTTTAGGAAATTCTGGTACTGGTTTACTAAGTGCCAGAAAGCCAGAGACCACAGCCACTGCCATCAGCATGACTAGCATGATATTTGTAAACTGATCAGCAAAAATTCGTAGACGCGATCGCCCAGCTTTTTCGACTAGTTCATTAGCGCCATAGCGATCGCATCTTGTCGCTATTTCTTGACTGCTAAGCCCCTGATTGGGGTCACTTTCGAGTAATTCCAGTGCGCGATCGGCAGTAAATGTATGCCAAAGAGCTACGGGAGGGGCAGGAGTGAGATCTTTTGTCTCGATTGCCATCGATATTTACGGGTAAACGGCTGTAAACATAATACTAAAAAATAGTACTTGCCTATTTAAAGAATTTTGAAGTACGGCTAAAAACCTAGAGAAATTTTTGAAAGTGCCGCTTCGCGGCACTTTCAAAAATTTCTCTGTACCCTTTAAATCCTCAATAAGCTGTGAGAGTCGCGGCGCATCGTTTATTACTGAGCAAGATAATTTTTGAAAGCGTTGCAAAGCAACGCTTTCAAAAATTATCTTGGTTTGAATTTAAGCGCAAAGCGCTACAATTAGCCCATGAAAAAGAATCCGTTTTTACCCCAAGGTTTAGTGGGTAGACAGAAGGAGTTAGAGCAAGTCAGTCAGATTTTGTCAGCAGATGGCGATTTGTTGATTGCAGGGGTGGCTGGTAGCGGACGCAGAACCCTTGTTAAATGGGCTGCTCAAGCAGCAGGAGCTAGGGTAATTACTGTCGATTGTTTGAGAGCTACAGACGGCGATCGCTTTTTAAAATTATTAGCAGCAAGCTTAATTAATGCGTTTGATCAGTCCAAAGAAATCCAGAAACTTCAACATTTATTAGCCGATCAACCGATAACTTTTGCAATTAACAAACAATCTAAGTTGGAAATATCTTGGAAGTTAACCGCTACTGGAGTATGGAATTTATTTGAAAGATTGTTGAGCTTGCCACAGCAGATGGCGGAATGGCTGGACTGTCGAGTGGCGATCGTTTTACACAACTTCACGCATATTCGCTCATGGGATCGTAAAGGTGAGTGGGAGGAATATTTGCGCCGCGAGATTCAGATTCAAAGTCGAGTTAGTTATGTCCTAATCGCCACAGTTCCTGAGCCTTGGATGCACAAATTAAGCTTACATATGGTAGAGCTTGCGCCCCTCGAAAATCAAGACTTGCAGACATGGATTGAGATAGTTATGCTCAAAAACGGTTTGCGGTTTGTCACGGCAACCCATGAAAAAAGTGTCAATCAATCTTCCACTGCTCTAGAGCTATTTATCGAATATGTACAGGGCAATATGGGCGATGCGATCGCCCTAGCTCGACGAATCTGGTTAGACTCTCTCACTCAAAAGAACGATCCTTCTCAAAGTCTGATAGGGAGAGCTGATCAGGATAATCAAAAAGAACAAGAAGGCTCAGAATTTTTAATTTCTGCTGACCTTGTAACCAAAAATATGCTGTCTCTAATCGAAGACCTTGCGCCAACTTTTGAGTCTTTGATTATGCTACTGCCACCGACTCAAGTAAGAGTTTTAGAGAGTTTGGCGATCGATCCCACCGTCAGCCCCCATAGTCGCGAGTATGTTCAAAAGCATCGCTTATCTAAAGGCGGTAGTTTGCAAGGGGCGTTGGACAGCCTTGAACAGAAGGGCTTAGTCTATGGTGCTAAATATGGCTATCGCATCGCATTGCCCACCTTGCAGTTTTGGCTAAATCTAAGGTTAAGTTAGTTGCTAAAAACTTAAAAACTGTTTTTTGATATGACGTGGAAATTTCTATTACTGAGTGGCAAATTTTAGTGACAAAAAAAGTTAACATTAGCTTAATAATTGTCTATCTTCCATTAAACTTTTTAACTCAAAATTCATGGCTCGACAACTCAAAAGCATTGCACCGCACGGTGGTCAATTAATTAATCGCATTGCTTCAGCCGCCCAAAAAGAGATTTTTTATAGCAAAGCTGACCACTTGCCGATTGTGCAACTAACTGAGCGATCGCTGTCTGACCTCGAACTAATTGCGATCGGTGGCTTTAGTCCCCTCACAGGTTTCTTGGGACAAGCAGACTATGAATCCGTAGTCATGAATATGCGTCTAGCCAATGGCTTGCCTTGGTCAGTGCCAATTACCCTGCCCGTCACCGCCGTTGTCGCCGACACCTTGACTGTTGGCAGCCTAGTCCGTCTCAATGATCCCAATGGCGTATTCATCGGCGTACTCGAACTCAGCGAAAAATATGAGTACGACAAACTTAAAGAAGCGCTCCATGTCTATCGCACCAACGAAGATCGTCATCCAGGGGTCAAAGTCGTCTATGAGCAGGGTGAAATTTATCTCGCTGGTGATGTCTGGCTTTTAGAGCGTCGCTCCCATCCCCTCTTCCCCACCTACCAGATCGATCCCGTCGAGTCCCGTCAACTTTTTATCGAGAAGGGCTGGCGCACCATCGTTGGTTTTCAAACTCGTAACCCCATCCACCGCGCCCACGAATATATCCAAAAGTGCGCCCTCGAAATTGTCGATGGTCTATTTTTGCATCCCCTCGTTGGCGCAACCAAAAGCGATGATGTACCCGCCGATGTGCGGATGCGCTGCTACGAAATCATGCTGGAGCATTATTTCCCCCTTGATCGCGTCACCCTTGCCATTAATCCCGCCGCGATGCGCTATGCAGGTCCCCGTGAAGCAATTTTCCATGCGTTGATTCGTAAAAACTATGGTTGTACTCACTTCATTGTTGGGCGCGACCATGCAGGGGTGGGTGACTACTATGGAACCTGCGACGCACAACATATCTTCTTTGAATTTGAAGATGGCGAATTAGGAATTACCCCCTTGATGTTTGAACACGCTTTTTATTGCAAGCGCACTCTGGGCATGGCAACCAGCAAAACCAGCGCCAGTCTGCCCGAAGAGCGAGTCCATCTCTCAGGTACAAAAGTCCGCGAGATGCTCCGTCGTGGTGAATGTCCTCCCCCTGAGTTCTCTCGTCCTGAAGTTGCCGCCGAGTTAGCGAAGGTGATGCACCAAATGGCGATCGCTGAAGCAGGTGCAGGCTTCCAAATCTAAATAGAACCTCAGACAAACTTATAAAAGCATCGCAAAGCAACGCTTTTATAAGTTTGTCTGAGGTTCTATTTAAAGTCTCCTTAGACTGTAAAAGAGAAAAATAAATGACGCAGGCAATTGTTAGTAAATCTCTATATGAGTCCGATTTCTTACTTTGGACTCAAGAAACAGTAGCCAAGCTCAAGGCTAGGGACTTTGAAAATGTGGACTTGGAAAACTTGATAGAGGAGATCGAGAGTTTGGGTAGTTCCTACCGTGATGAGTTAGAAAGTCGTTTAGAAGCTCTGTTGGCTCATTGTCTCAAGCGACTTTATGTGAATATGCCTTACTGCTTTAATGGTTGGCAAAACACAATCAGGGAACAACGCCGACGGATCGCTCTCAGACTAAGAAAAACTCCTAGCCTCAGAGCCGTTTGGAATGAAATTTTTGATGATGCTTGGGAACTGGCTTTAGGTTCAGTTCGCGATCATTATGAGCCAAAAGGATATCCAATCCCTGATACATGGCAGTTTGGGCGCGATATTGACACGATGCTTAATGCTAATTTCTGGGAGTAGCGATCGCGCAAAGCAGCGATATACAGTAAATACAGCAGATTGAGAACAAACCAAGCCCAGATTTTTTGTAAAAGCCCCGCTTCGCGGGGCTTTTACAAAAAATCTGGGCTTGGTCGAGATTTACTATAACTAGCAATGCGCGGCTATTTACTGGTATTTACTGGGCAAATAATAACTGTTGATGTAGTAAGGCTTGTTGTTTAAGTTGATCAATGCGTGAGGCGATCGCTTGATTCCCATGACGATGGGTTTCTAAATCCTGAAGCCATGTATCCACCAACTCTTGAGGATTGTCAGGAAAATCCGCCAACTCCCAACCTGAAATTTCTAGCTCTTGCATTAGATAAGAAACCTTCGGGTCGTAACTAATCGCCGAACATTGACAACCTTCAGCCGCCGCCATGATCACACCATGTAGTCGCATGGCGATCGCCAAGTCCACATGACGAAAAATCCCTTTCAGGCGGCGCGGATCAGCTTGAGTCAGTATTTGATTGCGTTGCGGCATTTTGTCATTGAGCGAATCCCTAATCGCTTGTGCGATCGCCTTGTCACTAGAGGGCTGAAATGGCAATAACCAAACATACGCATTAGTCAGCGCTTGTAATTTTTGTAAAGCTTCGGTAATCGTGGCGAGGCGGCAAGAGGTGAGTTGAGGATGCGATCGCAATACCACTGCCACTACAGGATCGGATAGTTGGTAATCAGGATGATCCCCATCAATTGGAGTTGAAGCCATTGCCCACACTGGATCGGGCGCAATCATACTTTTAACTTGCCAATGGGCTAATAACTCAGCAGAATGGCGATCGCGTACCGAGATTGCCGTGCATCCTTGAAAAACCCGTTTAGAGATCCATTTACTGAGTTTGCGTTGAAGTGGACCTACCCCCTGCGCCCAAGCGATCGTCTGCAAACCCATGCCCTGAGCTAAACCCATCAGTCCGCCGTAATAAATTGGATTACGCGCACTCGTGGCATCCTGCATCAGACTGCCGCCACCCCAAATAAATAAGTCTGATTGTTTGAAAGTATTAAATATGGTAAAGGCTGAATAGCGATCGCCTGCTTCGACCCCATGCAAATTTTCCGTATCCTTGGGGCTAGCCGACAGCACAAATGGTTGAACATCGTGGGGCAACATCTGCAATAACGTGGCAAGCAATGCTTCATCGCCACCATTCCCCATTCCATAGTATCCACATAAAACTGCGCGGCGCATATTAAGTAGCCCGTAAGTGAGTATTTTTACAAAAATCCTGTCTACAGCGAGCTTTTTGTACTGTATAGCTGTCGCCACTCGTATTACTCCCTTCCCAGCATAAGAATAAATATTAAAACCCAAGAATTAGCGGTGCGGCGCGAAGCGCCGCACCGCTAATCTTTCACTGGGAAGGGAGTAAGACAAATCAAAACTCAAAAGAGGGTGGCGGCGCGGTGCGCCGCCTCTCTCTTTTGGGCTTTTTAGCTGTGAAACGAGTTGCAGCGCTTCGCGCCGTAACTCGTTTTCTGGTTTTATGTCCTAACAAGACTGGCGACAGCTATATTTATAGCGCTTTATGCTATCAAAGCCAAAGCCAGTTTTGATTAAAGTGCGTAGGTCGCACTAAAAACTAAGAATATGCCAATGCAGAACCAAATTAAGGTAGTGGATTGGGGAGATAGAAAAATACTGCTCCATTGCACAAAGGCGATCGCCGTCCCAGTAACACTGGCAATCAGAACAGCCAACAACCAGCGCCAACGACCAGCCTTTTTTAGAGTTTGTTTTGTAGGAATTGGATAATTAACTTTGGTATAGCCCTGTGCTTGTCGCTTCCGAAAGTTAGTCAAGCTATTGGGAGATTTGCTAACCACAACTTGGGTTTTAATCTTAGTCTTAGATATTGGCTGTTGAATCAATTTTGGTCTCAGCGCTCTTTTACGTCTGTAAATATACTTCTGTAAGTATTTTTCAATATTGTTGAGGCGTAGCCAAAATATAAAGACACCGATGATCGCGATCGCGCTAAGACCAATTGCCACCTTGACCAAAGAAATCCAAAAATCAAAGCTTTCTTTATCGGTTAAAACAATTGCCATATGCCTTTGCAACTCAGCTAAATTGCGTACTTACATTGCATAGAATTGTTTCATCTGGTTCTAAGCTGTACCAACTAGAAATCGCCATCAAAAATGTCATCAAAAACATGAGATGCTCTGCGGACGCAAAATTCTTCCACTACTCGCTAATGGGACTATTTAAGTAAGTAAGCTCCACATTTGGTGCAAGTGTCATGACATCCCCATTCCGTAAATCGTAGGAAGAGGGTATTTTCATGTGATGGTTGATAATTACGCCGTTAACACTGGGCTTACCAGACAAATCCCCATCAATAATTCGATATAAATATTTACCACCTTCACCTGGCACTCTCAGCAAAACTGCGTGCTGACGAGACACAAATCGCGAATATAGCTGAATGTTGTTATTCACATCCCGCCCAATTGTGTACTTTAAACCATCAAGTGCGAGTTTCCTACTACCCCTCGCATCTGTAATTAATAGCGTGTGACTAACGTGTACTTCGCTCATTAGCTCACCCAAAAAAGAAGTAGATATCGCTTACTAGCGAAAAGTATATGGTATCAGTAAACATTTTTTACGTCTCTCTGGGCGCTAAGTACAAAATATGTACTTCAGGGGCGAAGGTAACAATATCTCCATCCTCCAAATCATGGGAAGAAACTTGCTTGAGTGCATTAAGAACTATGCCATTTTTGCTTGGCTTACCCGTAATACTACCGTCAACTATACGATATGTAATGAACCTATGGCGATCGCTAATTCTGACTAATACAGCGTGATAGCGGGACACAAAGTCGGAGTTGAGGCAGACTTGATTATCCGCTTCGCGACCTATTGTATATTTTTCTTCGACCAGTGGCATTTTACGAGTTCCACTGTTATCGGTCACGATTAAAGTCGGCTCTGGAGATAAATTAATACTGATTTCAGTTTCTTCAATGGGTTTTGGGGACATATCTTGATCTTTGGGGTTAGCCAGCAATTGTCATTATGAAACCAATTTTGGTGTTTTCAGCATCAGAGTTACTGAAAACATCAAAATTAGTTTAGGAAAACCCAAAAGAGAGAAGCGCCGCCTCTCTCTTTTGGGTTTTGGTTTGTACTGATGCAAGCGGCGACAGCTATATCAAAACTTTTTAAACAGCCTCTTTTGTTAGAATAAGTAGCCTGTAAAATTGCTATACAGTTTATCAAGGCTTTAAAGGGTACAGAGAAATTTTTGAAAGTGCCGCTTCGCGGCACTTTCAAAAATTTCTCTGGGTTTTACAAAAGTTCAAAGCGCTGCACGTAGCTTGATGTAATTAAATAATTTGGATAAATATTTTAATGGAAGTTAGTGAGATTTTACGTCAGAGTCAGACTTTATCGCAACGCCTGAGCAATGCTCAGGAATATCTTTGACTTACCTGCGATCGCTGCAAAAGTCAAAGATCTAGAGCAAACAGCGGCTCAACCAGAATTCTGGGAAAATAGTGATCAAGCCCAAAAGACAATGCGGGAACTAGATTCCTACAAGTCTTATATTGAAAAATTTGATCGCTGGTGGCAAACCATCGACAATCTTGAGACGATCGCCGAACTCCTTGCCCTCGAGCAAGACCAGTCTTTAGTCAATGAAGCTAAGCAAAGTCTTGAGCAACTATGGCAAGAGCTAGATCGATGGGACTTAGAACAATTGCTATCAGGTACTTATGACAAATATGACGCTGTACTGACGATCAATGCAGGGGCAGGTGGCACTGATTCGCAAGACTGGACGGAGATGTTGTTGCGGATGTATACCCGTTTTTGTGAGTCTCAGGGCTATAAAGTAGAGATATCCGAGATATCCGAGGGTGAGGAGGCAGGGATCAAATCAGTGACCCTGTTGGTACATGGGCGTTATGCTTATGGATATCTTGCGCCCGAAAAAGGAACTCATCGCCTTGTCAGAATTTCGCCCTTCAATGCTAACGATAAGCGCCAAACTAGCTTCGCGGGTGTAGAAATAATGCCATTGCTAGAGGAAGACGTGGATTTAGAGATTGATCCGAAGGAGCTAGAAATCACGACCACGCGGGCAGGTGGCAAAGGTGGGCAGAACGTCAATAAGGTAGAAACTGCGGTGAGAATTACGCACCTACCCACAGGAATTTCGATTCGTTGCACACAGGAGCGATCGCAACTACAAAACAAAGCAAATGCCATGCGTTTGCTCAAGGCAAAATTATTAATTATTGCCCAAGAGCAACGCGCCCAAAGGATTGCCGATATTCGTGGTGACATGGTAGAAGCAGCTTGGGGAAACCAAATCCGCAACTACGTGTTCCATCCTTATCAGCTAGTTAAGGATTTACGGACAGGCGAAGAAACCACTAATATTCAAAATGTGATGGATGGTGAACTCGAACCATTTATTCAGGCATATTTGAGGCAACAAAATCAGCCGATTTAAGTCAGTGTTTGTATACAAGGCAATAAAGCGCATACGTCCCTAGTGTTTTTGACGAGCAATGGCAAGTAACTATGAATCAGAGGCAGACAAATCATCTTGAAAATCAATATAAAAGTCAGAATTTGGGAGAATACACCTCTAAGTATTTGACTTATTTTTGTAAGGGGGTATATGTTTCGGGCTATTTAGGTTTGAGCCTGCTACTATCTTTGACGTTCGAGCAGATGGTAGGAGGCGATCGCTTTGCCGCAATTGCCCAAAGTCAAACTTCGCCAACATTAATGCAGCTGAATAACATTCTTAACCAAGCTATATTTGGTGATGATCAGATCACTCGCTATGCAACGGCGGTCAATGCGATCGAGAGTAAGCGCTTAGAAATATTCAAAGTTGCCAAGAATAACCCTAACTGGAGTAGTGTGGCGAAACTTGCCGAGTCACAGCAGATCATGGTGTGCGATCTATCACAACAGCCAGATTTTTTGGAGAATCTTTGTGAACAATTACGCAGCTTTAGTGAAGATGAAGTTCGTCGTTATGGATTTACGAATAAAGACTTTAATCAAATTACTCGCCAGCAAAGGCAAGATGCGAGCCTGCGAAGTTTAATTCAATCTCGACAACTGCAACTAAGAGACAAATAAAAAAGAGTTGTGCTGCAAGGCAGCACAACTCTTTTTATTTGTCTCTTAAAACGCTTTGCGCTTTTGTAAAACCTTAAAGCCCAAAAAGCTTTGGCGCACGCTGCGCGTGCGCCAAGGTTTTTTGGGCTTTAAGGTTTTATTGTTGTGAAGGGTCGCAGGGCAAAGCCCCGCTTTGGGTTTTTATTTGCAGAAAAAGCCAAAATCGTTTATAAAACACAAGGCAAAATTGGACATTTTCACTATTTGTCATAATTATTTTGGTCTGTGCTATTGACAATGGACACTATCAGTCTATAATCCCTCCATTGTTTAGTATGCCCAGTGCTACAAAAGCTACAAAACTCGTAATGACACGCTTATGTTCGGCTTAAAGTTTGGCAGAAAGTCTAAAAAAGGTATCGGAATTGAAATAACTTCCGAGAAAGTTAACTTAGTGCAACTGCGCCGCAAAGGTCAGTCTTCCTACAAGCTGGTGACGTATGGTAGCGTTGAGCTTCCAGAAGGAACAGTCGAAGAAGGGCGCATTCTCGATCCTGTAGCGCTGGGAGAAATTATTCGCAGTCTACTAACAGAGAAAAAAGTAAAGTTAAAACAAGTTGCGACAGCATTGCCAGGTCGTGAGACTGTAAGTCGATTGATTCGATTACCTGCGGAAATTCCTGATGTGGAGTTACGCGAAATGGTACTTAATCAGGAAGCTAGTTTGTACTTACCCTTCCCCCGTGAAGATGCTGATGTTGATTATCAGAAATTAGGTACAACTCTTGATGATGACGGCATTGAGCGCATTGAGATTTTGATGGTAGCCACACCAAAGGAAGTAACTGATAGCTATATCAATGCCCTTGAAATTGCTCAGTTACAGGTGGATATTGTGGAAGTTAGCAGCTTCGCTTTAATTCGCGCAATGCACAATGAACTATCTCGATTTAGTACCTTAGCCGAGGCTGTGGCGATCGTTGATATCGAATATGAGGCGACAGAAATTACAGTTACTGTCGATGGAGTGCCTCAGTTCTCTCGTACTTTCCCAATTGGGACTGCTCAAATCCAGAACGCTCAATTACGGGCGATCAACTTGCCGCCACGTCGGACTACGGATATGGAGATGCTCAGCTCTACAGTTGTGCCAGTGCAGGCGATGGATACGGCTGGGCTTGCTGGTGGTGGCAGCACCCCAGGCGATGCCGCCATTATGAGAGTCGTGGGTGACCTGTCCGATGAATTGCGACGCTCCATTGACTTCTACACTAGCCAATCTCCAGGTTCAGACGTAGTTCAACTATTGATTGCAGGACCTGGTGCTTGTATTGGTCAGTTGAATGAATTCTTTAGTCAAAGGTTAGGAATTGCAGCTACGGCTGTTGATCCCCTCGCTACGATTGGTGTGACGGTTGACGGAGAAATGCCAATCCAAGAAAGAATGGCTCTATCTGTAGCTCTTGGTCTAGGTTTGAGGGAGGTTTAAAACAACTGATATGTATACACTTGACATTAACTTTTTAAGCGATCGCGTTGCTTCTCAGGCTCAAGCCGCAGAGAGACCGCCGATCGCTGACTCACAATTTTTAATCTACGGCGGTGCAGTGGCGGTAGCAGCTCTAGCGATCGTTGGCGGCGCTTGGTTGATTCTTAACGGAGCCAATGAAGGAATACAGCAAGAACTATGTAAGCTTACTGCCGATGAGACAGAACTAACAGGGCGACTGACAGTCCTAAAGGCACAGGAAACTGAGTTACAGGCTGTTCAAGCCAGAACGGGTGAATTAGTAAGTCTGTTTGTCGGCAACTTGCCCGTTAGCGCCCTATCCGATGAGATCAGGAAGCGCACCCCAATTACTGTACAGGTAGATTCGATCACCCAGACTTCTGTTGCTTCGACTCCGCAAGCTCCAGCAACTGGCTCTACGATCGCCCTCAGTGGGAAGGCAACTAGTTATAACGAACTAAATGACTTTTTATTGCTGCTCAAAGCCTCTCCCTTATTAGATCCTGCTCGAACAGAGTTGGTTTCATCTACCTTGCAACAGGCGACGACTGACACAAACTTTACTTTAGTTAATTTTCAAATCCAGACGGCTACTACCACTAAGAGTCCAGCAGAAATACTGCCCGAACTGAAAAAAGCAGGCGCTGAGGGTCTGGTCACGCGCGTCAATCTATTAAAGCAACAAGGAGTGATTAAGTAATGGCAAACTTTGGAGCAGCTTCAGGAATTGAAGATGGCTCAGCAGGTGGCATTAGTCTATTTGGTGTCACCCTGACCTCAAAAATCTTAGGCATATTGATTGGTATTGCTGGTATCGGACTAGCCGGCTACGCTGCGACTAGCTTCGTTCTGCCCGTCTTTGAACAGGTGCAGTCTGGGCAGCAGAACATAGAAGCTAAGAAGACTGCTGTTATAGGGCTAAGAAGTCAGGTAGAAAATAAAGGGAATGTCTTAGCAAAAATTGAAGAGGCTAATCAGCAAAATAAGTTTGTGCTGTCTCTGTTACCTAGCGTAGACAATATCGATACGCTAATTCGCGATATCCAAGATCAAATTCCTAAGATAATTAAGATTGAGTTGCCGCCCGACTTTTCCTATGAGTTAGTGGGAACCTTGAGAACTTTTCAGCCAGTGCCACCTGTTAAGGGGCCTCAGTACGATACTTATACGTTCAATATTGGTTTTGATGGCAAGTTTGAGGACGTGCTCGGTACTATCCAAAAAATTGAACGACTAAGACCTTTACTGATTGTTAAGGATTTAAAACTAACTAAAAAGACTTTACCAATTACTAGTTTTAAATTCCCCCGCCCGATCGCTGCTGGTAAAGAGAAAGAAATTCTTGATAGTTTGCCACCTTTGATTGGAGCAGACTTTACGCTACAAGCTTTTGTACCGAAGACTGAAGAGGAGCTAAAAGCTGCCGCTGCCGCCGCCGCTGCGCCACCGCCAAAATAATTTTTGTCAGCAAGGGGCTGAAGCCCCTTGGCTAATCAGGGCTATTATTTTTTTGATTTTAAATTGACAAACTATGGTATAATCTCGCACCATAATCACGTCAACTTTTCCTTGGTTCTGTTGTTTGTTAAAAACATCTCGCCAAACTAGTTACCAAGATTTAAGCGTATTGAGTTCCATTTGGGAACAAGAGGAGTGTAATTTTATGAATGCTAAGAAGTTGAATCAAAAATTGGATGGTAAGTCTCTGGCTTGCTGGTTCCTGATTGCTTTGAGCTATCCACAGGTGCTAGCACTACAAGCTCAAACCAAAAGCCCGATTACTAGTCAGTCAGATGTAGTGTCGGTGGCGAGTCGAATTACGGATATCAATGCAAGTGTGTCAGGCGATCGCCTAAATCTCAAGATTGACTTTGCCAGTAGCGATCGCCCTCAGGTCACTTACACTCGCCAAGGTAAGGCGTGGATAGCTTTGCTCAATGGCGCACAGTTACAGCTAGGTAATGGCAATGCTAGCTATACGCAAGCTAATCCTGTAGCTGGGGTGAGTGCGATCGAGGCAACTCAGTACGCGCCCAATAAAGTGCGTATTCGAGTCACGGCTAATAATCCAGAAATGTTTAAGGATTTGGTCAAGCGTCAGGATAGCCCTGATGGTTTGGTATTTAGCCTAGAGATGCAGCCGACTGTGGCAACTGCAAATACTTTGACTGCGGCGAGTGCGCCACAAGCGGGTGTGTTAAATCGCGCAAATGATCCTGATCGGATCTTGGTTGCTCAAAGTAATGCCAGTGCATCGGTTGCCCAGCCTTTGTTTGAGCCGAAGGTAACGGTTACGACTGCGGATGGCAAAACTCGCCCTACCCAAATCACTGCTCAAAATACAACTCCGCCACCTGTG
>Ga0136636_10001551_pt1 | contig 13518 bp, 15 predicted proteins | sample AntDrymUQ8522106_2_FD_104653 | JGI IMG/M metagenome (GOLD analysis project Ga0136636, IMG submission 104653) | Polar desert sand microbial communities from Dry Valleys, Antarctica - metaG UQ852 (21.06) | ecosystem: Environmental > Terrestrial > Soil > Desert | place: Antarctica: Dry Valley... | reverse complement strand
CGTCTTCATAATCGCAACCGATCAAGTTCATAATTTCATCGGTTACTTCTTCTGGATTCGAAGAGGGTAAATCGATTTTATTGAGAACGGGAATGATGGTCAAGTCGTTTTCTAAAGCTAAATATAAGTTGCTTATTGTTTGAGCCTGAATACTTTGCGCAGCATCTACAATAAGAAGCGCACCTTCACAAGCTGCGATGGAACGGGAAACTTCATAAGAGAAATCAACGTGTCCTGGAGTGTCAATTAAATTAAGAATATATTTTTCCCCATTCAATTCATAATCCATTTGAATGGCGTGAGATTTAATGGTAATTCCACGCTCTTTTTCAATATCCATATCATCTAAAGTCTGAGACTGAAGTTCCCTCGCAGTCACGGTATTGGTATATTCCAAAAGCCGGTCTGCCAAAGTGGATTTTCCGTGGTCAATATGTGCAATAATGCAAAAATTTCGTATGTTTTTCATTCAATTCTAGATAGTTTGCAAATTTAGTGTTTTTTGACGGATTACATTAAACTTGTCATTGGGTGATAGAAAATTTTTGTAATATGTTTTGATTGTTTAAAGTAGAATGTAAAATATTAATTGATACCTGCGAGTTTACACTAGAATAACAAAAAACGACCTCTACAAAACTGATTGCAGAGGTCGCTCAAACATTAAAAAAATAACTATTATGGTCTCCTTCGCTGCGAACCGGAATTTCCTGATCCGTCTTCTTTCTTATCTAATATTTTGTTACGCATTTTGCCTTCTGTCTGATACATTTGCAATACTTGCTGTGGTTTGATGACCTGCATGAATTTTTGCGCATACTTTTTTCTGTTGTCTAATAATTGTTGCCCTATTTCGAAACTTTCATCCAGCTGCTTTGTGGCTTCCTCATCACTCATGTTTTCGTAATTGGCATCTGCTCTGAAATTTCTTTTTATTTCAGCCTGTTTTTCTTGATACTCTGCGTACAGTGTTTTGAATTCTTCTTCATTTGTTTTCGGAACATCCAATTCACTGACCATCATATTTTCTCTAAACTGGTTGAGCAAAAGCGTTCTCTCTTTTGGATTCATTTTCTGAATCACGGCTTTTCTCTGGTCGGGCTTCATCGTTTTCCAGTCATATCGCTGTTCCTGTGCGAAACTGCTTTGTGCTGCAAAAAAAACGATGAATAAAATTAAAATATTGTGCATGGTTACTTGCTTTTAGTTGTACAGATCTAAATAAATATCCTGTTCTGTATTTCTACCTAAGTCCGCCAAATCTGCAGAAGTAAAACTGGATAAAATCTGATCCATGGGGATTTCTGCATTTTCTATCACTACTTTGCTGCTTTCAGGGGTGTATTTTTTTACCTGAGAAACAACCGCTACAGGATTCGATCTTACTTTATTTCCCTCCACTGGTTTTATCACTTTACTATTTTCTAAGATAATTTCATTTTGTTTAACCAAATTCTCCTCACCAATTATAGTTTTATTACCTGATATTATTTCATTTACAGACGTACTTTCTACGTTCGCAATTGGATTCTGTATATTTTTTTCTACTCCATCATTGTTAACAAAAAAAGTAACTCCAAAAATTATTGCAATTGCAGCAGCGGCAGAATAAGCCCAGTTCATACTGATCATTCTCCCTTTTTTAACGGGCATTATTTCTGTGAGGACCTTCGCCTGCATTTCCTCGAAAAAATTCTCGGGGATTTTGTAAACATTGCTACGTTCTAATTTTTCTATATCTAAATTTTTCATACTTGAAAAAATTTTATTCCGTGTAATTTTCTTTAATATAGGTCTCTACCTTCTGTTTTGCATAGTGGTAATTTGTTTTGCAAGTTCCCACGGACATTTCTAAAATCTTAGAAAGTTCTTCATAAGGCAATTCGTCATAGTACCGAAGTGTGAAGACTAACTTCTGTTTCTCTGGCAAAGATTGAATCGCTTTCTGCAATAAAATCTGGATTTCGTCTGCGCCGGTTCCAGCATTTTCCGCCACTAAATTTTGAAGATGATATTCTGATCCTTCGTCGCTTTTCTGCATCTTCTTCAATTTATTAAGCTGCTGAAGGGCTTCATTCGTCGCAATTCTGTACAACCACGTATATAATTGACTGTCCCGCTTGAACTGATGAAAATTCTGATAGGCCTTAATAAATGTCTCCTGCAAAACGTCCTGGGCTAAATCATGATCTACAATTAATCTTCTGATATGCCAATATAACCTGCTCTGATAAGCATCCATCATCGAACGAACCCCTTTTTCACGAGTTTTTTCGCCAGACATCAACTCGATAATTTCGGTTTCTTGGATCTTCATTGAGACGCTTTCATTATTTTGATTATAAATCTACTTAAAAGTTAAATAACAATTTCAATTTTTAGTCCAAATGAAAATATTTATCTTTGTTCATAATTAATTTCATGAAGATTGTAATTCTCGGTTCCGGAAACGTGGCCTATCATTTAGCGAAAGCTTTTGCTGAAAAAGGCGTTCCAATTTGTCAGGTTTTTGGCCGCAATGAATCGGATTTAAAGGAAATTTCCGAGAAATTTAAAATTCCCTATTCCACAACCGATTTGGCGATTGCCGATTTTTATATAATTTCAGTGAGTGATGATTCTGTACCGGAAATATCCAAGAATATTCTTCAAAATAATTGTCTCGTCGCACATACTTCTGGGTCTTTGCCCAAAGAAATCTTGGTAGGGAATTATCGGAAAGCCAGTTTTTATCCCTTACAAACCTTCTCCAAAGTTAAAAATTTAAACTATTCGGAAATTCCATTTTTCGTGGAAGCCGAAAATGCTGATGATTTAAAAATGTTGGAAGATTTGGCTTCCAAGATTTCAAAAAATGTGATGAATAGCGATTATGAAAAGCGAAAATACATTCATCTCACTGCCGTTTTTGCGTGTAATTTTGTAAACCATCTGTTTGCGAGAGGAAAAGAAATTTCGGATTCTCAAAACATTCCCTTCCACTATTTCATTCCTTTGATCGAAGAAACAACCGCAAAAATTAGGGAAATAGACCCGAAATCGGCGCAAACCGGTCCCGCTGTCAGAAATGATGAGCGGATTTTAAAACTTCATGAAGAATTAATCCAAGATGAAGAGCAGTTGAAGATTTACCGAATGATGAACGAATCAATTAAAAAAATGTATGAGTTATAAAACGAAATTAAAAAACATCAAAGCTTTTGTCTTTGATGTAGACGGCGTTTTCACCGATGGTAGCGTTTACCTTTTACCAGGCGGAAACATGTGCAGAGTCATGAGTGTTTTAGATGGTTACGCGGTGGTAAAAGCCCTTAAAAACAATTATATAATTGGAGTCATTACGGGTGGAAATGATGAAGAAGTGAGACACCGAATCAATTATCTGGGAATTTCTGATTATTATGCAAAATCTCCCGACAAAATGCGGGATTTTATGGATTTTAAAGCAAAATACAATCTAAAAGACGAGGAAATTCTCACCATGGGAGATGATATTCCAGACCTTCAAATTATGAAATCTTCGGGTATTTCTGCCTGTCCAAAAAATTCTGTTCCAGAAATTAAAGCCATCGCGGAATATATTTCTCCCATCGAAGGCGGAAAAGGCGCAGTACGAGATGTGATTGAGCAAGTCCTGAAAATTCAGGGAAAGTGGATTGAAGACAATACCCAAAGCATTTAAATTTCTCCATGAAAATAATATTAGGTTCCGGATCGCCCCGAAGAAAAGAATTACTACAGAGTTTAGGCTATGATTTTCAGGTCGTTTCCATTGATTGTGAGGAAATCTATCCAGAAAATTTAGAAGTTCCAAAGATTGCAGAATACTTGTCTGAATTAAAGGCTAATTCCTACACAGAATTGATCTCAGATGAAATCTTAATCACAGCAGATACGGTGGTTGCAATAAACAATGAAATTTTAGGAAAACCGAAAAGCGCCTCCGAAGCGAAGGAAATGCTTCAAAAATTATCCGGAAAAACCCACGAAGTTTATACGGCTTTTACACTCAAAAACGCTCAAAAATTAGTTTCTAAAACAGATGTTGCTTCCGTAGAAATTTCGGAATTATCCGAAGAAGAAATTGATTTTTACATTAAAAATTATCAACCGTTTGATAAAGCAGGGAGTTACGGAATTCAGGAATGGTTGGGAATGGCAAAAGTCACCAAAATTTCAGGGAGTTATTACACGATCATGGGACTTCCAACGCATTTACTTTACGCCAGCTTAAAAGATTTTCAATAAGGCCATTTCAAAAATAAAAAATCATTATTTTTACACAAATTAATTTGTCTTTTAATACTAAAAGCCGGATTTGAAAGTTATTATGAAATAATGAAAAAAACTATATTCTTCCTTCTGTCTGTCGTGGTTTTCAATTCGTGTTCTACCCGAAAAAAGACCAATGATTCTACTTTTATGAAAGGTTTTTTCTCCTATTACAATACGCTCTTTAATGGAAAAGAGGCTTTGGAAACGGAATTAAAAAATCGTGATACCTCGCACAAGGATAACTTTTACGCTCCATATATTCAACTTTTAACCTCAGATGAACAACCTTTGGGAAGTGATTTGTCCGGTGGATTGCTTACGGACGATTCTGCTCCCGGAAATATGGGGAATAACAACAGCGGTGTTCCTGGACCTCCAGGAAATTTTGGTAATTCAGGAGCCAAAAACGGCGCTTCCATTTTAGAGATTTCCGAGGCTAAAGCTTTAAAAACCATTGCAAAATATTCCGTTTTAAAATCTGGCGAAGAAAAAAATAAGAAAATATTTGATGCGCATATTTTACTGGCACAATCCAGACTTTACCGCAATAAACCTTTAGAAGCACTCGATGGATTGAACTATGTGTTTTCTAATATGCGAAAAGACAAAAGAATTCCTTTAGCAAGAATTTACCAAGGTTTGGCTTTCGAAAAAATGGCAGATTATATCCGTGCTGAAGAAGTTTTTTCGGATTTGAACAAAGCGAAACTGAAAAAAGATCAGCGAAAATTATTGAGCATCTATTATTCGGAAATGCTGCTTCATTCTGGACAAAAAGAGAAGGCGATAGAAGAATTAGAAAACGCATATGCTGTAAACAAAAACCGTAAACTTCGCAGCAGAATTGCATTTTTACGTGGACAAATTTTAGCCAATCTCGGTAAAAATGAAGAAGCGAGAGAAAGTTTTGTATCCGCTTATAAAAATTCCAACAACTTCGAATTTGAAGTGAAATCCCAAATTGAAATCGCAAAAACCTTTAATGGAGGAGGTGATGATTATGATGGAGCCAAAGAATATTTAGAGAAAATAAGCAAAAAAGGAACCTACGCTTCCAGAAAAAACGAATTTTATTATGCATTGGGTTTAATGGCCAACAAAGCCGGTAAAAAAGAGGAAGCGAAAGCATTTTTTGCCCAATCTTTAACAGAAAAAGTTTCTGATCCACAAATCCGCGGTCTTAATTATTTTGAAATTGGAAAAGGTTATTTTGAGGAAAGCGATTACCTTTCTGCAGGTGCTTTTTATGATTCCGCTTTGGCAGTGATGACTTATGAACCCTCGAAAATTTTACTGAAAGAACAATCTCAAAACATCAAACAAGTTTCTGCAAATTACTATCTTATCAAGAAAAACGACAGTATTTTAGCCCTTACCAAAATGGCAGAACCGGAAAGAATTGCCTTTTTCAACAAGTACATTGAGGCCATAAAAGTGAAAGAGCAAAAAGAAGAATTGCAGAAAAGAAGAGATGAAAGAAGCAAAGGTTTTGACACTGGAGATTTTGCTGCCAATTCAATTTTCGCTGGAAACACGGGTGGATTTCAAGATTTTGGGCAGGGAAAAGGTGGTTTTTATTTTGCCAATAACAGTACGGTGGCAAAAGGCGAATCCAGCTTTAAACAATTATGGGGAAATCGTTCTTTAAATGACAACTGGCGAACTTCTACCCGCAGCAATTCCATAGAAGATTTAAAAAGTGTAGCCATGGGAATTGGAACTGCACCGGATCCCAGAAGACTGGAACCAGAATTTTATATTGAAAAAATACCCACCAATGCCACAGATATTGCCGCCTTGAAAAAAGCACGCGATACCGCAAGTTTAGGCTTGGGAAGGATGTATGAAAATTATTTTTCGGATACCGCACTTGCAACTAAAACGCTCTATACTTTGGTAGATTCTCCGCCGGAAGAAGAAATTAAATTGCAGGCACTGTATCAGATCTTTGCCTTTAATTATGAAAAAAATCCTAGCGCTGCGGAACGTGCAAAGCAGATGATTCTAACCGAATTTCCCTACACCTCTTACGCAGAATTTGTAAAAAACCCAAAGAATAATTCATTTTCTAAATCTTCTGAAGAAGTTGAAAAGATTTATTCAGATGCCTTCGATCTGTACAGCCAGGAAAAATATGAACAGAGCAAATCCACCATAGAAAACGCCTTGGAGAAATATCCGAACGACGGATTGGTCCCGAAATTTTCTTTGTTGAACGCCTTTAATTCTGGTAAAATTGCAGGAAAAGAAATCATGATTCTTCAGTTGGAACAAATTGCGTTGAATTATGCAAAAACCCGCGAAGGAGAAAAAGCCAGAGAAATGCTGAAATATTTGCAAAGTGATCTGCAAATTGAAACTACGGATGCAGCCGGAAATAAAGTCAATGATGAACCGAAACCACCAGAAATCGTAGAAGAAATGAAGGTTAAAAATCCACAAGACATCAAAGTGGAAGAAACGAAATATCAAGGTCCACCAAGACCGGGAGAACCACAAAAAAATGACGGTTTGATCCCTCCAAATCAAATACAAATGCCACAATCTGAATTGAAACTATAAAAAAAAGCGAAGAATGATCTTCGCTTTTTTAGTAAGTCTATTTCGGATCACTTTTTCTTTTTAATTCCCTGAAAATCTTTTAAATAAAAAGGTTCAAAGTAGGCTATATCTTCAAAGTCTTTTTCTTTAAATTTCTCTACCGCTTTCTTGATCAGATACTTTGCAGAAGGAAAAACATGCTCTTCATATTGCGCATTTGGGAGTTTTAAAATTTCTTTTGCTTTTGTTGCGCCATCGCCTACAAATAATACTTTTTTCTCCTGAAAATCCTGAAAAGAAAATTCATCTAAAATCTTCGCTTCCGTTTCAGAAAGTTTTTCCCCAGTTTTTCCCTGGAAAACTGCGGTATAGACTTCCATTCTTCGGGCATCGAGGAGTGGAATAATAAAGTCGAAATCTCTATTTAAAAAAGGCTCGACCATTGCTTCCAATGATTCTACAGCCAAAAGAGGAATTTGCAACCCGAAACAAAAACCCTTCGCAGAAGAAGCTCCGATTCGCAATCCTGTATAGGATCCAGGACCTTTTCCCACACAAACTGCATCCAAATCATTTAACGTGATTTCTGCACCTTCTAAAGCCCACTCTACAAAAGTGTGTAAACTTTCGGATTGTTTATAATTTTCGGAAACTTCTTCGCATAAACACAGTAATTCATCACCATCAGAAATAGCAACTGAACAATTTTTGGAGGAAGTTTCTAGGTGGAGGATTTTCATTTTCGAAAATAAATTTTAGCGTAAAATACTACAGTCCGGCATTTTTATACACTGTTCTTGATTCACTTTGTGCACTTGGATAAATGGTAAGATCAGAAATACAAACGTGTTTTGGGGCATTGATACAATAAGAAATCGCATCTGCAATATCGGTTGGTTTTAGGGCTTGAAATCCTTCGTAAACCGTTTTCGCGCGTTCTTCATCCCCTTTGAAACGAATTTTGGAGAAATCTGTTTCCGTTAAACCGGGTTGCAGATTGGTTACTTTAATGCCGAATTCTGTAAGTTCCAAACGCATTCCTTCGGAAATTACATCTACGGCTTTTTTGGAGGCGCAATAGACCACTCCATTTGCGTAAGTTTGCCTTGCAGCGGTAGAAGAAATATTCACAATGTGTCCGGATTTCTGACTTTTCATTCCGGGAATTAAGAGTTTAGAAATGTAGAGAATTCCTTTCACGTTTCCATCCATCATCGCATCCCAATCGTCCACATTTCCGTTTTCCAAAGAATCCATTCCATGGGCGTTTCCGGCATTATTTACTAAAACATCAATCTTTTTCCAGTCTTCTGGGAGGGATTTGATGGCGTCTTCAACTTGAGAAAATTCCCGAATATCAAAATTTAAACTTCTTATCTCGGTGGTTGCAGAAAGATCGGTTTTCATTTGGCTTAAAACCCCTACATTCCGCCCACAAATAATAAGTCGGAAATTATTTTTTGCTAAAAGTTCTGCGGTGGCTTTTCCTATTCCAGAAGTTGCTCCGGTAATTAAAACTGTTTTCATTTCCTTTCTGTTTAATTGGCATCAAAGGATTGAAAGGCATCTTCGATGTGTGTAATTTGTAATTTTTTCTTCTCGTCTGGAACTACCGTGATAATATCAAAACGGACTTCTTTGTCTATATTATTGATTTGCAGGTAGAAATCGGCACATTTTACAATGGATTTAATTTTGCCTTTGGTAACAGCTTCTTGCGGTTCCATAAAAAAGTCGGTGCGTCTGGCTTTCACTTCTACGATAACTAATAGATCATCATATTCTGCAATAATATCGATTTCCGCTTTTTGGTAGCGGTAATTCCGGCCCAGAATCTTGTAATTTTTCTGGATTAAAAAGTCAACAGCTAAATCTTCTGCGAGATTTCCAAAATCATTGTGTTCTGCCATTATTTTACGAATTGTAAAGCCCACCAAATAAGAACTAACTGCAAAGGTAATCGAAGAATCGTAAACCAAAACATCTTTTTATTGCGGGTGTAATATTTTCTGGACATTTCTACATTTGCGGGGAAAACCGCGACCAACACTGCAACGGTTGCATAGGCACCAATTGTTTGCGTAACGGGCAGAAGCAGTAAAATCCCCGAAATAATTTCTGCAGCGCCACTTAATAAAACCAGAAAACGATGCGCCGGAAGATAATCCGGCATAATTTTCATATAGATCGCAGGCTTCACGAAATGCATAATTCCGGCGAGGATAAGCAATCCGGCTAAAATAAATTTTGATAATTCTACAGTTTCCATTAAAATTCCAGGGTGCTATTTTCGGAAACATTCAATTTAATCTGCGCACCAATGATTAGAGGTCGGTTTTCATAGATATGACCATTTGGAAAGTTGAAAAGGGTAGGGAAGTGATAGTTAGAAAGTCTTTCCGAAATTATTTGATTGGCAAATTCATCAAAGCTTGCTCCGTAATTTTTATTTTCTTTTTCATCTCCCATTAAAGTCATTCCACCAATGATCAATCCCGTAATTTTGCGGAAAACTCCAGCCAAATCTAAGCTTATCATCATGCGATCCAACGCATAAAAATTTTCTCCAATATCTTCAATAAAAAGGATCTTATTTTTAAAATCGAAAGAGTAGGGAGTTCCTAATAAAGCATAAATCAAGGCTAAATTTCCACCCACCAATTCTCCTTCTACCTTTCCTTTTTTATTCAATTCATACGATGGAATGGTATATTTTGGAAATTTTCCTTCTAAAATACCAAAGGTTTGATCATAGCTTTCTGGTGATACTCCAAAACTGGAAGTTTTTATAGTTTGACCGTGAATTGAGGCGAAATTATTTTTCAGTAAATAGCTTTGTATCACTGTATTATCAGAATAACCGATACACCATTTCGGGTTTTTTCGGAATTTTGCTAATTTTAAGTGACGCAATAAATGTTGGCATCCGTATCCTCCTCTCGAAGCCCAGATCGCCGCGATATTTTCTTCGTTAAAAGCCCAGTTTAAATCAGAAATCCGTTCTTTTTCCGTTCCTGCATATCCGTAACCATGCACATATTTGGTGTAAAGATGTTTACCTAAAACAGCTTCATATCCATGATCTTCAATTAATTTTAAACCTTCTTTCAATTGGGATTCATCAACGGATCCGGCAGGAGAAATAATGGCTATTTTATCTCCTTTTTGTAATGATTTTGGAAAAATTACTTCGCTCATTCGTGAATATATTTTTGCTGAGTTTTTTCCGCGTCTTCTAATTTCTTGTCGAACTGATTAAACTTTTTAAAACTTTGAAGAAAAATAAAAATGCTGAAAGCGACAAGAATAAAACCCACTCCTTTTCTAATCTGATTGGTTAGTTTTTGCGTTAATTTATTGTGGAATTGTTTGGCTAAAGTAATTTTGAAAAAATCAATAATGAGATAAGTTCCTACAACCAAAGCCATATAGAGCAAAAAATCATTTAAATCTGGATACGCATTTCGCACCGAGATCACCGTGACCAACCAAAATAAAACGACACCGATATTGAGGATATTAAAGAAAAATCCATTCAGAAAGGTTTTTAAATAATTCTGATTGATTAGCTTTTCTTCGCCTGAAAGGTGCATTTTGGTCTTGGATAAGATCATGTAAAAAGCATAGATCAAAATTATAAAAGCGGTGATCCGATAAAAACCAGGATGTTTATCAATAATTTCTACCAAATCGCCACTCGCAAAATAGGCAGCGGCAATACATAAAATATCTGCTAAAATAACTCCCAAATCTAGGGTGAGTGCATGTTTTGGGCCACGAGAAAAACTTGTTTCAATCAGTAGAAAAAAGATAGGTCCAATAAAAACAAGACTCAGCATAATTCCTAAACCAATTGCTGAGAAGATGAGTTCCAACATTCTGCTAAATTAGGAATTTAAAAATATTTGCATTTTAAAAGGTCGTTCACTCATTAAAAATCAATTTAATTGTTCAAATATAAATAATTTAGGGATTGATAATCTTAAAGTCCAGCTGTTTCTGCGTTAAGTTTGCTTTCATCACTTTAATCGTTACTTTATCACCTAATTGATATTGATTCCCGGTTCTGCTTCCTTGAACCGAGTGATTTTTCGCATCATAACTGTAGGAATCATCCATTAAATCCCGCAATTTAATCAAACCTTCGGAACCGTTTTCTGGAATTTGAACCCAAAAACCGAAATCTGCCACACCGGAAATTACACCCTGAAATTCTTCTCCCACATGTTTTTCCATAAATTTAACCTGCATAAACTTAATGGAATCTCTTTCTGCATCTGCAGCTAATCTTTCCATGGCACTGCAGTGTTTGGATTTTACTTCGTATTCTTCTTTATTTGGAGATTTTCCACCGTCGATATAATGCTGTAACAATCGGTGTGCAATTAAATCAGGATATCGTCTAATCGGGGAAGTGAAGTGGGAATAGTAGTCGAATCCTAATCCATAATGTCCAATGGGATTGGTAGAATAAACCGCTTTGCTCATGGAACGCATCGCTAAAGTTTCGATCATATTCTCTTCGCCTTTTCCTTTTACCTCACTCAATAATTTATTTAAGGATTGCGCGACTTTTTTCGTGTTTGCCAGATCCATTTTGTACCCGAAAGTTCCTACAAAATCACGCAAAGCTTCTAATTTTGCGGGATCTGGATCATCGTGGATTCTATAAATAAAAGTATCATTTGTAGGTTCTCCGCCTTTTTTCAAGGAGACAAATTCGGAAACTTTTCTGTTGGCCAAAAGCATAAATTCCTCGATCAAATGGTTAGAATCTTTGCTCACTTTAAAATAAACGCCAATTGGCTCACTGTTTTCGTCTAAATTAAAACGGACTTCGCTGCGATCAAAGGTAATTGCTCCATTTTCGATTCTTTCTTTTCTCAAGATTTTTGCGAGTTTATCTAAAGCTAAAATTTCTTCTGTTAAATCTCCTTCGCCAGTTTCAATCCTTTCCTGTGCATCTTCATACGCAAATCTGCGGTCAGAATGAGTGACTGTTCTGCCAAACCATTCCTTTTTAACTTTTGCATTCTCATCCATTTCGAAAACTGCAGAAAAGGTATATTTATCTTCATTCGGACGAAGCGAACAAACGTCATTACTCAAAACTTCTGGTAACATAGGAACTACACGATCTACTAAATACACAGAAGTAGCGCGATTATAGGCTTCATCATCCAGCAAAGTTCCAGGAACTACATAATGGGAAACATCTGCAATGTGAACCCCGATTTCCCAGTTTCCATTCTCTAATTTTTGGATAGAAAGTGCATCATCAAAATCTTTTGCATCTTTCGGATCGATGGTAAAAGTGCAGATATTTCGCATATCGCGGCGTTTTGCAACCTCTTCCTCTTTAATATTTCGGTCAATGTCTTCAGCTTCCTGTTCTACTTCCGGGGGAAAACTGTAGGGCAATCCGTATTCTGCTAAAATGGAGTGGATTTCTGTTTCATGGTCACCTGGAGCTCCTAAAACGCGAACAATTTCTCCTTCTGGATTTTTTTCGCCGGGTTTCCAGTCTGTCATTTTTACCACAACTTTATCCCCATCTTCGGCACCACCAATTTTTCCTCTCGGAACAAAGATATCGGTGCTCATGGATTTTTTATCACTTACCACAAATCCAAAATCCTTGTGTTTAATCAGTTGAAAAGTTCCCACAAATTGGTCTCTTTTCCGCTCCAAAACATCTACAACAGACCCTTCTAGTTTTTTTCCCTTAAAATTGTAGGTAACAATGAGAACTTTGTCGCCTTGCATTGCATCTTTTACATTTTTGGAATGGATAAAAACATCATCATCCATGTCTTCTATCCTTACATAAGCATTTCCGGCTTGGTTAAAATCAATGGTTCCGGTAAGTGTTCCTTCTATATTGAGATTAATTATATATTTTCCCTGCTCCGTTTCTTTAATTTTCTTGTCTGCCAAAAGTTTGTGCAAAGACTGAATCACTTGCTCTCTTTGACGGGGATTTTTATAATCAATTCCTTCTGCAATTTGTTTGTAATTGTAGATTTTATCTGATTTTTCATTCATAAAATTCAAGATCAACCGTCCAATTTGTTGGAGTTTATGATCATTTTTATGAGATATAAATTTACTTTTTTTAGCCATTTAGTTTTGAGTTTATTTTATCAATTTTACTTGATTGTCTGTATAATATTGTGTTTCATTGTAGAAAAAATCTACAATTATTTAGGTATATATGTAGAAACCAAAGATCAAGTTACGCAAAGTCAAAACTAACATTCACTTGTCTTTGTGCCTGTGTTTTGAAATAGGTTTGCGTATTCCCAATTAAGGATACTAAATCTTCTAACTTTTGCATTTATTTTTCAAAAATTTAGCAAGACTTAATTTTATCTACTCTGTTTTGATGTCTTCCGCCTTCAAAATTGATGGTCAGAAATTTTTCTACAATATCTACTGCGAGTTCTACAGCAATAAATCTTGCTGGAATTGCAATCATATTTGCATCATTGTGTTTGCGGGCCAATTCTGCCAGTTCTGGCATCCAACAAAGTGCACATCTTATATTTTGATGTTTATTTGCGGTTATTTGAACACCATTCCCACTTCCACAAATCAAAATTCCCAGTTCATTTTCTCCTTTTTCAACAGAATCTGCAGCGGGATGAACAAAATCTGGGTAATCCACAGAATCGGCAGAAAATGTTCCAAAATCTTGAATTT
>Ga0136636_10001550_pt1 | contig 13519 bp, 9 predicted proteins | sample AntDrymUQ8522106_2_FD_104653 | JGI IMG/M metagenome (GOLD analysis project Ga0136636, IMG submission 104653) | Polar desert sand microbial communities from Dry Valleys, Antarctica - metaG UQ852 (21.06) | ecosystem: Environmental > Terrestrial > Soil > Desert | place: Antarctica: Dry Valley... | reverse complement strand
GCGGAATGGCAACACAAGCGGCAGTAAAAAGTAATGGTGATACAACATCTATTGCTTTGCCTGATGAAGGTGTTTTTTCGGCTACCGAATTTCATCCCAAAGTCGTGCTGAACTATAGTAACGCAAAGGCAACAGGATTTCAGGCACGTCGTTCAATTGGTGTGGATTCGTTTACCATTGTTACCCCTAAAAAGAAATACGAAAAAGTTTTTCTGTTCTGTATGAGTGGTAATGGAAAATCAAATTTGTCTATTCAATTAATATATTCCGACAAAACTGTTGAAAGCTGCGAAAGATACGTACCCGATTGGTTTTTCGATTTAAAACCAACCGATACAAACTTATGTGTACTTGCCAAAAACATGGGAAAATGGGATAAAACAAATAAGCTGATGGAAGCGGATCACCATTATATTCATGGGGTTATATTGCAACCAAATCCGTCTAAAAAGCTTGTAAGTATTTCTGTCAAAAAAGAGAAAGAAGCGGTACTTACTCTTTGGGGTGTTACCTTACAAACTAAATAAACTTGTAGTATTCATTTAAATTTCAATAATCAATTTTATACTATCGGAACCATTGAAGTGAAATAAATTTATAAAATATAAAAAAAGTGATTAAGCAGCCGATTAGTATATGATTCTCCTGTTGTTTTTATTTATAAATCTAAACACTTAAATTTTAATTACCTAAGACCTTTTTTTTATTATATTTTGAAGATGAAATGCATAACATAGCGGGCGAATATCTTGCCGACCCATTATTGTTGCTATGTCTATTGATTCAAAAGTAGCAGATTTTAGATTAAAGAGTTCAGAATTTAATAGGTGTAACAGCCATTGATTTGGAAGTGGAGATGCCAGATAAAAAGCACTTTGGTAGTGGAGTACTTCAGAAGAACAATTGACCAGAGGAATTTAAAATCCTCAATTATTTATTCAGATTTAATTAATCGACATTCATTGTAATAGTTCCATTAAATCAAAAAAATTAACTAATAAAAAATAATTACCATGAAAATAAAAAAGTTTATCGCACTTTGCCTTTTTGCCAATTTCCTAGCTGTGATATCTGCGCAAACCATTCCACCACTTAGTCCATCATTAACGGCATTAAATCCGGAAAATATTTTTCCTACAAATTCCGATACTCAGTTTGAGTTTAAAGACAACAATAAAAGTAGCAAATCAAGCTTGTTTACGGTTCATGCTGTCAACAAAAACAATCCCATTTTTACTGCGGAAGTTCTTGCTCCATATCCGTCTCATTTCGATGTGAGTACCACTTGGAAAAGTGTAGGTGCCATAAAAAAAGACGATGTCATATTAGCACGCTTTGCAATGCGTGCTCTTTATGCCAAACAAGAATCAGGCGAAGCATTTGTCTCTCTTTTCTTCCAAGAAATAAAAGGGGATAGGTTGGTGAATATTCAACTTGGAACAGGGCAAGAATGGAAAGTATTCGATGTTCCCTTTGTAGCCAAGCATGATATGAAAGCAGGTGAGTCAGAAATTACCCTTACATTTGGACAGTTTGCTCAAAAGGTTGAAATTACAGGACTTCAGGTATTGAATTTTGGTCAAAAAACTACTTTGGCTCAACTTCCCACTACGCGGTTCACTTATGCTGGTAGAGAAGCCAATGCTCCTTGGCGAGTAGCAGCTCTCAAACGTATTGACAAAGTAAGAACCGCTCCACTGATTATTCAAGTGAATGATACCAAAGGCAAGCCTTTAAAAGGAGTGAGTGTTACTGCAAAGTTGGTTAATCCCGAGTTTTTATTTGGGAGTGAGGTTGATGTAAAAATGATTAATAGCAACACTCCAGATGGTGAAAAATATAGAAAAACGGTGACCGAGTGTTTCAATGCTGTAACCATTGGCAATGGTCTAAAATGGGGAGGGTGGAGAAACATCAAAGGTCGAGAAGAAACTAAAAAAACAGTTAATTGGATTCTTAGTCACGGGCTTAAACTTAGAGGGCATAATTTAGTATGGCCAGGAAAACAATTTACACCTTCCACCTTTGCCAAACAAACCGATTATGGTCCAGGATTCTCTGATACCATCACCAAGCATATTGAAGAAATTGCTACCTACGCTAAAGGCAAAGTCTATGGCTGGGATGTAATCAACGAAATGATGTACGAAAAAGATTATTTTAAGGTAATGCCACGTACGCAAGCTGCCGAATGGTTTAAACAAGCCAAACGCATCGACCCTCAAGCGACCTTGTTTATCAACGAATATTCAATGCTTAACGGTATTGCAAGTCCTAAAAATATTAAAAGCTTTTTGGATTTAATTGCCGAACTTCAAGGTTATGGCGCACCAATAGATGCCATTGGGGTGCAAGGACATGTGGGCAGACAGCCCCGCAATCCCGAGCAAGTGCTCACGGATTTGGATCTTTTTCTTCCAATAGGGCTTCCTGTCCAAATTACAGAATTTGATGTCAATACTCCTGATGATGAGTTACAAGCCGATTATACCCGCGATTTTCTGATTGCTTGTTATAGTCATCCTGCAGTAGATGGATTTACTATGTGGGGGTTTTGGGAAAGTGCGCATTGGAAACCTGACGCAGCATTGTTCCGTAAGGATTGGACTGCCAAGCCTAATGCCGCCGTGTGGAGAGATTTGGTAACTAAACAATGGAGAACAATCATTACAACACAATCCAACGAAAAAGGAATAGTGACCTCACGCGGACATTTGGGTTTGTATGAAATTACGGTAACCAAAGGTAAAAAGCAAGTGAAATCGACCTATCAACTTACCAAAACGAGTAACTATGTAATTATAAAACTGTAACTAATAAAAGATAAAAGGGTTTTATGATGTTAAGCTAAGCGCAACTAGTCGTACACATTCATATTATTGAGTAACATCCAACCGACTCATAAACTTAAAAAAAATAAACGAAGCAAAGCATTCCCTAAATAGTTTTACCCAAAATCACCAATTTTCAATATTAGTGTAGTTGCGCATCAATGATGGGAAAATTTGGACGATAGGGAGTTTTATCAGAACCGAAAATCATTCTTGAAATATTTATATTATCGTTTTAAAGAAAATATTTCGTTAAGTAAAAACATGAATAAGAATGAGTTTGCTAAATTCATAATAATAAATACTTACAAAATAATACAATCATGAAAAAAAAGTTTTTTATTGCGTCTTTTATGCTCCATATTACTCTGTTTGTTTCGGCAAGTAATTGGTATGTAACTGGATTGGGAAACGATTCTAACGATGGAAAATCAGTTTCAAAAGCATTCCTCACCTTGCAAAAAGCAGCTGATTTGGTTCAACCTGGTGATACAGTTTTTGTTGGAAACGGGGTTTACTCAAATACAAATCAATCGGATGGAAGTGCTGTACTAGATATTCACACTTCCGGTCTTGCCAATGCTTGGATTACTTGGAAAGCCATTAGTGGAGAAAAACCTGTAGTTAATCCTCAAGGATGGACTGGAATTCAAATTACGGGTTCCTACAATATTATTGATGGAATTAATGTCATTGGCAATAATGACTCCATTTTTTTGCTGGAAGCACAGGAAGACGCAAAAAAACCAACCGCCAATCCTTTTTTTAATACGAATGGAATTTGTTTCGACGGTCGGAGGATGCCAGCTGACAAAAAACCACATCATTTAATTGTTCGCAATTGCGAAGTTGCCAAATGTGCTGGAGGGGGTATAACGGGTTTAGAAATAGATTATCTAACCATTGAAGACTGCAAAATATATAACAATGCCTGGTTTATGCGTTTTGGCGGTTCGGGAATTACCACTTTGAATAACTGGTCATTTGATGATGCTCCAGGTTATCACATTGTAATTCAACGCAATTATGTTTGGAATAATAAAACAATGGTACCCTGGGATAGAATTCAAAAATTGAGCGATGGTAACGGAATCCTTCTCGATGTTACTGACCAAAAACGACAAGGCGCAACAAATCCCAATGCCGATGCAGTAGTAAAATCGGATGCAAATCAAAAATCAACTTCAGCTCAAACCACACAAAATTCAACGCCAAAGACTGTTATAGAATCTCCAAAATCACAACGTCCTGAATGGAAAAGCAGAGCCTTGATTGCTAATAACCTAAGTGCGTATAATGGCGGTTCAGGTATACATGTCTTTCGTACAAAGCATGTTGACATTATCAATAATACAACTTATTGCAATGGTACAATTGTGGGTTATCAGGAACTTTTTCCAAACAATAGTGAAGATATTGTTATTTTGAACAATGTGATTGTTCCTCGTCCAGGCGGAAAAGTAACTTCAAACAGTAAAAATACTAATATTCGTTGGGACTACAACATATATCCAATTGCACAAAATATTTTCAAGGGCGAACATGACATTGTCGCAGATACTAAATTTATTGATATTCAGCTTGATGTGATTAAAGGAAATTTCAAACAAGCTAAGGGCAGTGATGGTATTAATTCAGGTAGCAATGATGTACCACAGCCAACCGATATTAATGGAAAAAAACGTCCAAATAAAGGTCGTGATCGGGGCGCTTTTGAACAATAATTAATTCATTTCTCCAAAAATTTAAATTATATGAAACAAATACAGCTGTTATTCTACATAGTTTTTTTACTCTCACTGTAAGTGCACAAAATGAAAAACTACCCGATTTCACGAAAGATAAAACACTTTATCTGATAGCTAATGCTCATTTTGATACCCAGTGGAACTGGACGGTACAAACTAGTATTAACCCGTTGGGTGTAATTACTTAAAGTAAAATAAGTTGATTAAATATTGGTCAAAATATTGAAATTCAGTATCTTGAAGTCGCTAAACAAACCAATATTCATGTCAAATATAGTGAAAAATTATTTTAGATTTTTTAGAACTTTTAAGTTCTTTGAATATTGATTTTGATACAACTTTCCGAGCTGAAAGAAAGTTTAAAATGTCTGATATAGAAGTGGTTGCGTTAAGTTTGATTGCTGAATATATGTCGATTAAGAGCGAGAGTGCATTATTTAAACAGTTGAATAATTCACCTATTCATAACTTAATTGAGCGAATTCAGTTCAATAAAAAAAGAAAAAGGTTGTTTGAGTTTCCGAGTATGTTAGAGTAAAATTGGCTTCGTTTTTTTTAGAATATGAAGACTGTTTTGTCATTGATAGTATGCCGCACGAGATTTGTAAAAAGGCAAGACAGAACAGGATTAAAATCTGTAAAGAAGAATTTGAAACTGCACCATCAAAAGGGTTTTGTGCCTCACAAAATTCTTGGTTTTATGGATACAAATTACATGGAGTTTGTTCCGTTTCAGGTGTTTTTCATTCATTGGATATTACAAAAGCAAACGTTAATGAAATACAAATTTTGAAAGATATAAAACATCAACTGTCTGGTTGTTTATTACTTGGAGATAGAGGGTATTTGTCTTCAACACAACAATTAGATTTGTTTCAAACAGTCAATATAGTTTTAGAAATACCAATGAGAATGAATCAAAAAGGTTATAAAAAGCAACCTTACATATTTAGAAAGTCAAGAAAAAGAATAGAAACTTTATTCTCTCAATTGTGTGACCAATTCATGATTAGAAGAAATTATGTAAAATCATTTTCAAGGCTTTAAAACAAGAATTCTAGCTAAAATAACAGCTTTAACATTGGTTCAATATATTAATAAATTTATCTTTGATAGACCAATTAATAATATCAAAATTCAAATCACTTAATTACACCCAACGGGTTGGTATTAATATAGATATGCAAATTGCCACCATAATTCCCAAGTCTTTTCGCACAGGAGAATAATCCCAGCAGCATCTTGTGAATTTGTCTGAAAGGATATATACTTTTGCTCCGTATGTCAAAACTTCTTGCAACGTCAGTCTGTGAAAAAACATCCGTTTATATTTTTCAAAAATAGCAAAAAAATTTGAATTTAAGCAAGAAAAGTTGTATATTTAGTAATGCAACACATCACAGGAATACCGCGCAATCAAATGTGTTTTTCGAGTTTAGAAGACACAATTTTACAGGAGAATCCTCCCGAAGCCTCGGGACGATTCATCGATGCTTTTGTAGAGCATCTCTCGCTCCAAGCAGTTGGTTTTATTGTCCAAACCATTAAGACTGAGGGTTGGCCTAGTTTCGATACTAAAGTCTTTCTTAAAATCTATTTATATGGTTATTTAAATGGCCTTAGAAGCTCGAGGAAGTTAGAGAAAGAGTGCATGCGTATATAGAATTGCAATGGCTTTGGTGTGGAATTGTGCCTAATTACCATAGTATTTCCGATTTTAGAAAAGAGAATTCGTCGGGATTAAAAAAAATCTTCAAACTCTTTGTCACTTTCCTTAAAGATGCCGACTTGATTGCTGGAGAAATTATCGCTATTGATGGCACCAAAAGTAGAGCGCACAACAGCAAGAATGCTAATTTCAATCAAAAGAAAATTGATAGACATTTAGCTTACATTGAAGAAATACTGAAGAATACTTAGGACAATTAGCCCAAAACGATTTACAAGATAATAGTATTCAAGTAAACAATATCCAAGAAAAAATAGCGCGTTTAGAAAAGAACAAAATAGGTTATGATTCGCTTGAAGAAAAACTAAAAGCCAGTGGAGAACCCCAAATAAGCACCACAGATGAAGATGCTCGAGCACTTTTGGTACAAGGAGTCGTAGTGGAGATAAGTTACAATATTCAGGCAGCTGTAGATAGCAAACACAATTTAGTTGTAGCCACTCATACCATAAATCGCAACGACTTAAACGCATTAGGAGCAATTGCGCTCGAGGCAAAAGAAAATTTGGGTGTAGATACTTTCACCGTTTTGGTGGATAAAGGCTACCATAATGGAAGGGAAATAGCTTTGTGCAAAGACAATAATATCACCACTATTGTAGCCCATCCTACGCCAGGAACAAGTAAAGAAAGCGTTACACAACCGGATTATTTGGTAGCTAAGTTCAGCTACAATGAAGCTGATGACACTTACACTTGTCCGCAAGGAGAAACTTTAAAAACCACAGGAAGATGGCATAAAAAAACAGGTCGAACAGAAAACAGCGGCTACCAATTTAAAAAATACCGAACACCAGCCTGCAAAGAATGTCCCGTAAAACACCTTTGCACCGCAAGACCTGCCGGGAGAGAAATAGATCGAAGCGAGTATGCCAATGCCGTTGAAGAAAACAACAAACGCTATCAGGATAACCCACAATTGTACCGAAAACGCCAAGAGATAAACGAACATATCTTTGGCACCATTAAAAGACTTTGGGGATATAATCACACTAATTTAACGGGACTCACAAAAGTAAATGGCGAACACAGTTTAATTATGCTAGTTTATAACATCAAACGTGTCGTAAATATACTGGGAGTACCAGATTTGATTGCCAAAATCAAGAAATGGAAGTCACCTTACAAGACATCAGTCTGTTTTGTTTTTAGAACGACCTATTTTAAGCTTTATAAAGGTATTATTGAAAATGAGTTGCAAATTGCTGCCTGAAAAATAGCTTTCCTTACTGTGGCTATATTGTAGTTTATAGCGGTGATTTTTCCTTAAATCATGTGGAAATGGAGTTTTTTCGCAGCCTGACGGTTTGTTGCCTTATGATTATTTGTAAAATAATAACTTAAGTTGCAAGGTTATATAATTTTGCAGTAATTGCCTTGTGAATTTAGCGAGAGATGAACCTGTTGTCAAAACTTATCTTAACTAATTGCAAAAAATTGGTTTATTATAATTTTATATTAAAAAATATTATTTTATGTAAAAAAATCAATATTTTGAATTATATTTGCAATTACTCTATTTCAATTATAACTATAAATTATTGATTAATGATAAAATTCACGAAACTCCTACCTGTTTTAATTACGAAAAGCAATTTAATTTACATATTAATTTTTTTTCTTTTTACAGCATGTAGTTCTACCGACAAAAAATATCAAACATGGGAGATATACGGAGGAGATAACAGCAGGAGTCAATATTCGTCGTTAACGCAGATTGATACCAATAATGTTAAAAATTTAAAAGTAGCCTGGATTCACAATACAAAAGACTTTACGTCAGGCAGCCAGATACAGGTAAATTCTATTGTAATCAATAATATTTTGTATGGTGTATCTCCGCAATTAAAAGTGTTTGCATTAGATGCAACCACAGGAAAGCAAAAGTGGGTATTCGACCCAGCTACCCAGAAAGTAAAAGGTACGGAAGGCGAGGCATTATCCATCAACAGCTGTCGTGGGGTAGCTTATTACAAAGATGAAGATGACAATGAAGGTCGGATTTTTTATACCACAGGTTCATCACTTTATTGTATTGATGCGGTTAACGGAAAACCGATTTCATCTTTTGGAAAAAATGGTACTATTGATTTGCATGATGGTTTGGGCCGCGACGTCCATGATCAATATATAACCTCTACCACTCCGGGAATTATCTATAAAGACATTATTATGGGAACTCGCGTTGCCGAAGAAGCAGGCGGTGCTCCAGGACATATTAGGGGGTATGATGTGCATACCGGAAAAATCCGCTGGATTTTTTACGCCATTCCCCGTCCGGGTCAGCCGGGATTTGAATCGTGGGAAGATAAAGAAGCTTACAAACATGCAGGCGGTGCAAATGCTTGGGCCGGATTTTGTTTAGATGCAGAAAAAGGAGTTGTTTTTGCTCCTATCGGTTCGGCTACCTATGATTTTTACGACGGTAAACGCAAAGGCAACAACTTATTCGCTAATTGTGTGCTGGCGCTAGATGCCCAAACAGGGAAACGCATTTGGCATTATCAAACGGTGCATCATGATGTTTGGGACAGGGATCCACCAACCGCACCTGTGCTAGTTACTGTCACTAAATTAGGTAAAAAAGTAGAAGCTGTTGTGCAGGTAACTAAAACAGGTTTTATATTTTTACTGGATCGATATACCGGAGAACCATTATACCCGATTAAAGAAATGCCTGTTCCTGTAACTTCTGATTTAAAAGGCGAACAACTTTCCGCTACCCAGCCTGTACCAACATCCTTTGAGCCGTTTTCACGCCAAACGTTTACAGAAAAAGATTTAAACAATCTTGTCTCCAAAGAATCATACCAGGAAATCAAAAAACAATACCAAGGCTTTTTAAAACAGGGGTTGTACACGCTACCATCTAAACAAGGTTCGCTGGTTTTTCCGGGTACTTTAGGAGGTGCAGAGTGGGGCGGACCGGCTATAGACCCCGAAACGAGCATACTCTATATCAACTCCAATGAAATTGCCAATGTTATTACTATGGTGGATGTGGAAGATGTGAGCGTAACAGCCAAGCAGAATAATCTAGAAGCAGGAATGCTTTTATATAAATCCAACTGTATGGGTTGCAATGCAAGCGATAGAAAAGGTGGCAACAACTATCCTTCGCTAATTGGCGTTAACAAAAAATACAACCAGGAATCTTTTTTGCAATTGGTAAATGCTGGCAGAAGAATGATGCCTGCGTTTAAACATTTAAGTGCCGAGGAAAAAGATGCTATCGCTTCGTACATATTAGATTTAAAAGACAAGCAGAAAGAGCCATATTTCGGCACCGGAAAGCCAAAGGATTTTTATACTAAAATGCCTTATTCTGCCACTGGCTATAATCGATTTTATACCAAGGAAGGCTATCCCGCAAATACACCACCTTGGGGCACACTAACTGCCATAAGTTTAAACACTGGCAAAATAATTTGGAGAGATGCGCTTGGTGATTATCCAGAATTTAAAGCGAAAGGCATCCGTACAGGCACCTTAAATTTTGGCGGCCCGGTAGTAACCGCAGGTGGTTTGCTATTTATAGCTGCTACAAAAGATTCTAAATTCAGGGCATTCAATAAAAAAAGCGGCAAATTGCTTTGGGAAGTTGATTTACCTGCAGCCGGAATTGCCACACCTTCTATTTATCAGGTTAACGGAAAACAATTCGTTGTAATAGCCTGTGGCGGTGGCGGTAAAGGTGGGGCTAAATCTGGCGATGCTTATGTCGCTTTTGCTTTGTCAGATGAAAAATAAGTATAACCTTAATTAATACAACATGAGCAAACTAAATAGTTCTTTAATCATAATATGCTTCTTTTTTCTGAATGCTTCTGCAAACAGTTTAACTCAGCAAACAAAGATTCAGGATGATTATGATGCCTTAAGAATAAAGTGGAAAAACACATTAATTGGTTCAGGTGCTAGTTCTTCCGACAAATACATCGCTGCAAAGAAAAAAGCAATTACAACAGAAGCGCAAACGCAATGGAATAATCTTGATAAAAGTAAAGGGCGCACTTTTTTATGGCCTGATCTTACCAGCACTAAAATTTCGGCCGAAATAACCTACGCTTACCGCAGTATTTATTCGATGGCACTGGCCTATAATACCGAAGGTTCCCCGCTTCAAGGCAATAAAGCCTTAAGGGATGATGTTATTGATGCTTTGCTCTGGATGAATGAAAACCGCTATGTTAAACTATATAACGATTGGTGGGATTTCCAAATTGGTGCCCCGCTTGAATTAAACAATTGCATTACCTTGATGTATGATGATCTTTCAGAACCCCAACGTATTGTTTTAAATGATAGAGTAGCAAAACTAACCGGAAACCCAACTACAGATAAGGGTGCCAACCGGGCTTGGAGGGCATTTGTTTTTGCTTTAAATGGTATACTGAAGAAGGATTCTTCCAAAATAGAAATTGCAAAAAATTCCTTAAGTGACATTTTTGAGTATGTAGAAAAAGGAGAAGGTTTTTTTAGGGACGGTTCTTTCGTCCAGCATGCCAATCATCCTTATAATTTGGGCTACGGAATTGATGCCATCGCTAAACTTTCAGACCTGATGAACCTCCTTGATGGTTCGACATGGAAGGTTACCGATGCAAATAACAAGAATTTATACACCTGGATTTACCAATCTTTCGAGCCCTTCATTTATAAAGGCGTAGCTATGGATATGGTTAGAGGAAGAGAAATGGCCAGGCATTATAAAGAAGATTATGTAGCGGGTTTCACCATGATTGGTATTGTGGCAAAACTAGCCCAATTTGCGCCATTGGCAGATGCCACTGCCTTTAAAAAAATGGTTGACTATTGGGTTAGGGCTAATAGGCAACGTGATTATTTTTCTTTTGCTTCAAAGGCTAAATCAATCTCTCTAAACACTATTATAATGGTTCAAAACATCGTAAAAAATGCAAACAGTTCTCCAAAAAACAGACCTGATTTGTATAAGCAGTACCCGATGATGGATAGAGCCATAAAACGTGGGTCGGGTTTTGCTTTTGGCATAAGCATGTACTCTACCCGCATTGCCAACTACGAGGCTGATATTAAAAGTGAAAATATAAAAGGTTGGCACACCGGAAGTGGTATGACGTATTTATATAACGATGACGTAAATCAATATAGTAATAACTTTTGGCCAACTGTAGATAACTACCGGTTGCCAGGAACAACCGTGTTGCAAGCCGGCCAAATTGCTAACGATAAAACCAGCGACAGAAACTGGGTGGGTGGCGTTTCGCTGGCAGATCTTTATGGTGTAACGGGTATGGATTATCATGCTATTGGTTACAACCTTCAGGCAAAAAAATCGTGGTTTATGTTTGATAATGAGATTGTAGCCTTAGGTGCGGGGATATCAGGCATGGACAATAAGGACGTAGAAACTATAGTAGAAAACCGGAAGCTTAGCACTAAAGGAACTAATCAATTATTGATAAACGGAAAACGGCAACCAGCTAACATTGGCTGGGAGGCCAATGCCATTAATGGAGTAAAACATGCTCATTTGGCTGGCAATGTATCAGGTTCGGATATTGGATATTATTTCCCGGAAGGCGCAAAATTAAACGCCGTCCGAGAAGCTAGAACGGCCAACTGGAAATCTATAAATGCTAATCCCGCAACTGAGGATACCATTAATCACACGAATAATTTCTTTACGCTTTGGTTTAACCATGGAAGAAATCCTGTTTCGGCAAATTACGCCTACGTAGTGCTGCCAAGTTTTACACCCAAACAAGTAAATAAGTATGCCGCTAAGCCTCAGATAAAAATTTTAAGAAATGATTCGCTTGTACAGGCAGTTAAAGAAACCGGCCTTAACATAACCGGAGCCAATTTCTGGTCAGATACCGAGCAGTCGGTTGATATGATTAGCTGTAATAAAAAAGCTTCTGTAATTTTGCAGCAAAAAAATCAGGAATTGTTGGTTTCCGTTTCAGATCCAACTATGTTGAACGAAAAATTCATCCGGCTTACTATCAATAAATCCGCAAAAGAGGTGATTTTAAAAGATAACGCAGTTGAAGTAATACAACTCCACCCAACTATTATAGTAAACATTAATGTTAAAGGTGCTTTTGGCACCACATTCAAAGCAATATTCAAATATGATTAATTTAAAACGAAATTTACAAAATAGTATGCTGCTTATTGTCTTATTATTCAGTCTTTCTGTACAGGGCAAACCTCAAAAACGAGTACTGGTATTTTACAAGACGGCAGGCTTCTATCATACCTCTATCCCAACTGCCTTAAAAGCACTGCAAGCACTGGGCAAAGAAAATAATATCGGTGTTGATACTACCACAAATGCAAATTGGTTTAGAAAATCTAAACTCAAAAAATATCATGCGGTAGTTTTTTTAAGTACTACAGGAGATGTGCTAAACGAAAAGCAACAATTAGCTTTCCAAAATTACATTCGCTCGGACAATGGTTTTGTAGGTATTCATTCCGCAACTTCCACCGAAAGGGATTGGCTTTGGTATTGCAAACTAGTTGGTGCTTATCTTGATTATCACCCTGAAATACAAAAAGCAACAATAAATGTTATTGATAAAACCCATCCGGCTACCTCATTTCTGCCTGCAAGGTGGGATCGTATAGATGAATGGTACAATTTCAAAAGTATTTCCCCCAATATTAAGGTATTGGCAACACTAGATGAAAGCAGTTACAAAGGCGGAATTAACGGATCCAATCATCCAATAGCTTGGTATCAGGAATTTGAAGGAGGTCGGGCTTTTTACACTGCCGGAGGCCATACTGATGACTCCTTTTCTGAACCGCTCTTCCTAAAGCATTTGTTGGGAGGAATTGTTTATGCAATAAATAAGAATACACGAGAAAGTTCTGCTCAAAAACGCTGATTTTCAACATTTGACGTTGGTTTTTTTGTAGAATTCAAGATTCTGAATTTCAGTATCTTGGCCAATATTTTTACTTTAATTGCTTGCAACAATAGAATTATAAATAGTAAAATCTAATTTTTACTCTGCCTACATAAGCAAGTTCGTCTTATTTGCACTAATATTTTGTAACAGCTATGTAAAAAAAAGTTTTTATGTTGGTATTAATGGTGGATTCAAGTAATAAATGCAACTTTAGGCTGATTGTATAAATTTTTGTTCAAATATTTCATTCGGACTTTTATATCCAAATCTTTTCCTGGGTCTGTTATTTAATTTATTCGTTACTCT
>Ga0136636_10001549_pt1 | contig 13521 bp, 5 predicted proteins | sample AntDrymUQ8522106_2_FD_104653 | JGI IMG/M metagenome (GOLD analysis project Ga0136636, IMG submission 104653) | Polar desert sand microbial communities from Dry Valleys, Antarctica - metaG UQ852 (21.06) | ecosystem: Environmental > Terrestrial > Soil > Desert | place: Antarctica: Dry Valley... | reverse complement strand
TCTACTCTCACTACTTCATTATATATCAATAAATTATATCATTATTTTCATATAATAAGGGTAGTGAAAAGTAGTGAGTAGTAGTCGGGGTAGTGAAAGTAGAGAAGGTTGCGAAAAATACACCGCCCGTTGTGGCGAGAAAAAAAAATTAAATTGAAAATTTTGTGAAGAGTCATTAAAGTGAAAATGCAAATTGTTTTTACTTCTTGCAAGGCAGTTAGCTAAACCAGTAAACTGTTTTGCATCCCGATACAGAAATTTAATCTGAAAACGTGCCTGTTAATGGCGAACAATTTTTTCGCCTGCCAGCATCAAATCAGTAGAGAAGTATAGTTTTCTTGCCATCTCTAAGCCTTCTTTATAAAAGTTCGCAATGGCCAACTTGATGCCCATTTTGAATGCTTTGGAATAAACAACTAAAGAGTAGATTGTTATCTCCTCGTTAAACAGGTCTAATGAAAAGCGATTGACGTTTAAATTGAAAACGTCCACCAAACCAACAAATTTTTTCGGAGCCCCTTTTTACCCATTTGTTCACCTGTAAACTTGCACTTCAAAACACTGTCATCTCTTAAACAGCTAATGAACTCGAGTCCTGATGAATTTAAGGCTGTAACCATTGGTTTTTTGGATAAATAGGCAACAGCTACGATCTAATTAGATTTACCGAACCATTGATTAGGACATAGCTCAATTATTTTTCGTTTATTTTATTGATATCCTATTAATTAAATTTAAATTTGCCGAACCATTTCTTACTGAACACATGAGAAAATTAACTATCATATTAATAATTGTTTTTTTTTCACTGGACTTAAAAGCTCAGGACATTATTTTTGAGAAGATAACCACACGCCAAGGCTTGTCGCAAAATGATGTAAATTGTATTTTTCAGGATCACAATGGGTTTTTATGGGTTGGCACAAATGATGGATTAAATCGATATGATGGATATAGTTTTAAGACTTTTCAAATTGATTTAGACAACTCAAGTAAAACAGGACTTTCAAGCAATTTGATATGGAGAGTTAAAGAAGATAAAAAGGGAAATCTTTGGATTGCAACATTAAATGAAGGAGTATGTAAATTTAATGTAGAAAAGGAATTGTTTATTCCTGTTTGCAATAATATTGAGAAACAAAATGAACAAACTGATAATCGTATGCTTGATTTAGAATGCATGGATGACGGTTCGGTTTGGGTTGCTTCTGTTCAAGGAATTAATATTATTTCGGAAAAAAACGGGAAATTCAACATTAAATCACTGAACAAGACTAGTAATATTGTTGCTTCAGAATTAAGGTATTGCATTGCTAAAGATGTTTATCAAAGAAAATGGATTGGATCCACCAACGGTCTTGTAGTTTATAACGCTGATGGAAACAATCTTGAATTCAGGATTATTCCTGAATTTAAAGATGTCGCAATAAATACTTTATTATCTTTGCGTGATGGCATTATTGTTGGCACTAGTTCTGGGGTTTATTATCTCCGGTATGATGGTCAAAATTTAGATCGTTATCTTGTAGATAAGTTTTCTGACTTGAATTGCCGGGCGATTCTTTTTGATAAAAATCAAGATCTTTTTGTTGCTACAAATCAGGGATTATATACCTTTTCATACGATCTTACCAATAAGTCAAGTTTTGTAGAAAAAGCACATTACACAAGTGGTTTAACCGAAAATGAATTAAACAGTGACATTTTGACCTGTTTATTTGAAGATGAATCTGGAATTGTTTGGATCGGCACCAATGGTGGTGGGTTAAACAAGTACAATCCTAAACATAAGAAGTTTAATCACTATAAGCACACAACCCAGACTGGAAGTTTATCTCATAACAAAATCAGAGCAATATATGAGGACAGTGATGACAATATTTGGATTGGCACAGAGGGTGGGGGAATGAATTACCTGAGTAGTACAAAAAACAAAAATTTCAGTACAGGATTTATTAACTACTATTTTGACACGAAAAGATTTGATAATATTGTCTATTCCATTGCCGAGGTTAATATTGAAAATTCAAAGAAAATATGGGCTGGGGTAGGTTATCCTTTGTATATAGTTCAGTTTATTTTAAATAGGAATTCAGATCAGGTCTTCAAAAGACCAGATATACCCATTCTTAAGAATTCCGTATTTACATTATTAAAAGACAAAGATGAAAACATTTGGGTGGGTACTTACGGTACAACCGGATTGTTTAAATATGAAAAAACTATCGATGGATACCAATTATTGAATTATAAAGCAGGTGACCAACCAGATGGATTATCATCAAATATAATCCGGAGTTTATTGCAGGATAAACAAGGAAATGTCTGGATTGGAACTGATTCTGGCTTAAATTTGTTAAGTGCAACTGAACTAGGAAAAAAAAATCCAAAATTTAAGGTCTTTCGCAACAAACCCGGCGATAAAAGTTCATTGAGCCACAATTATATATTGCCACTATTCGAGTCAAACGATGGTGATTTATGGTTAGGGACCATGGGGGGTGGATTAAATAAAATCAATTACAAAAATGATATTGATTCGATTACTTTTATTAGCTATACTACAAAGGACGGTCTTCCTAATAATATAATAAAGGGCATTTTGGAAGACGATTACGGATTTTTATGGATATCATCAAACAAAGGGTTATCCCGATTTGATCCCAGTAGTAAAAATTTTATGAATTACGATATATCCGATGGTTTACAGGATTTTGAATTCGGGGAACTTGCCTGTTGCAGGTTGAGGGATGGAATGATGATTTTTGGTGGGGTAAACGGATTCAATACCTTTTATCCTGAACAGATTACTGGGGATATGTCAGTACCAAAAGTTGTTTTTACTGATCTTCAGATTTTAAATCAGTCGGTTCTAGTAGGCGAACGAATACATAACCGGGTTGTTTTGGATAAAGTTATTAATCATTCTGAAAAAATCAATCTCAAATACTCAGAAAATAGTTTCGCCATTTATTATTCTGCGCTCCACTTTTCTGCACCGGGCAAGAACATGTATAAATATATGTTGGAGGGTTTTGATCAGGATTGGATTAAGAAAAGTTCAAATGAGCGATTTGCCAAGTACACTAATCTAAAGCCTGGCAAATACATCTTTAAGATAACCGCTTCGAATAATGATGGGGTCTGGTCAGGTTCCAACAAGCAAATAGAAATTACGATTGTTCCACCCTGGTGGCAAAGTAATTTGTTCCTAATCGCCTGTGTTATGTCAATTGTCTGGATGGTTTGGCTAATGCAAAAGTATTCTATTATACGGATTAAGCAAAAAAATGAATTGCTGATGGAGCACTTTGAAAAAGAAAAGATAGAAGAGCTCTCACAAATGAAATTTCAATTTTTCACCAACATTTCACATGAATTCAGAACCCCGCTTACCTTGATTATCGGGTCAATTGAAAAATTATTAAAACGAGGGGATGAATTTCCTAATGATTTGCAAAACAAACATTCTGTAATTCATCGCAACGCATCAATTCTTCTGCGTCTGATCAATCAACTTGTTGATTTTAGAAAATTTGAACGTGGGAAAACTGAATTAAGAGTATCTCAAGAAAATATTGTGTCTTTTCTGGAAAACATTTTCTCATCATTTAGCGATTGTGCCACTATCAAGAATATTAAGTTTAATCTCACTTGCCCAAAAGATGAAATCTATTTGTGGATCGATACTGACAAAATGGAAAAGATCATTTATAATCTTCTTTCAAATGCATTCAAATTTACCCTAAGTGGTGGTCAAATTGATCTGGAGTTGAAAGATAAGCACGAAGTCATTACAATTTGTGTAATAGATACTGGAATTGGAATCCCTAAGGATTTACACGAACATATTTTCGAACGTTTTTATCAGGCAACAAAAATCAATCAAAATAATCTTGGGGGAACAGGTATTGGTCTCTCCTATGCTAAAGGTTTGGCTAAGTTGCACCACGGCGATATCAGCTTCACAAGCATTGAAGGGGAAGGTAGTTGTTTTGAATTACTACTAAAAAAAGGCAATTCCCATTTTGAAGCATCAGAACTTATAATCAATCAGGAAACGTATGAGCCAGTAGAAAAACCTTCGTTAAGAATATTCAATGAGATTATTGCTGACGAGTCAATTGTATCTGATACAGTAAATCAGAACAAATCTACGTTATTGATAGTTGAAGATAATTTTGAACTCCGTCAGTTTTTACACGAAAGTTTTTGCGATGAATACAATATTATAAACGCTGAAAATGGAGAAATCGGACTGTCTCTTGCACATGAGTATAATCCGAATTTGGTGATCAGCGATATAATGATGCCACTCAAAAACGGCTTTGAATTATGTCATAATATAAAAAATGATGAGCGATTAAGCCATATTCCTGTCATCCTACTCACTGCCAGAACTTCTACTGAAGATACAATAAAGGGCTTTGCAAATGGAGCGGATGCTTATATTCCCAAACCGTTTGATATTGAAATTCTTGCAGCACAAGTAAAAAGCATTATTTTGACGCACGAAAAACTTAGAAAAAAACTACGCAAATCGATTGAAGTCATTCCTTCTGAAGTAACAACAACCTCAATGGATGAAAAGTTTTTGAGCCGAATGCTGAAAATAATTGAAGAACACATTTCTGATTCTGAATTCAGTGTTGAACGACTATCAGATTTGTATGGTATGTCGCAAATTAGTATGAATAAAAAACTGAAATCCCTGACCGGGATGACAACGAATGTTTTTATTCGAAATATAAGACTTAAAAGAGCAGCTCAATTGTTAAAAACTGGAAGATATTCAGTCGCTGATGTAACCTACGAAGTTGGATTTTCGGATTTAAAATATTTCCGGTCATGCTTTAAAACAGAGTTTACATCTTCTCCATCAGATTACATCCGACAACATAAAGAATTGCACCAAGACTAAAATAAATATTGCAATTCTGGCAAAAGTAAGAATACACCCGATTTAAAAGCGAATTTACCCCCCACAGTATAAATCTGCCCCCGAAAATACAACTTATTATCACCCCATTAAAAAAAAGATTTGGGGTTATTTTTGTTATGTTTAAAAATGACTAAATCATGTTAAAAAATTACTCAAATGTTAGATTTATGAAAAAAACGATTAGTTGTGTCTACAAAAAATTATTGCTTTCAATTTTTTTAGTAATGTTGCTTTGGGGTGGAGTCTATGCTCAAAATGCAACAGTATCTGGGAAGATTACAAGTAGTAGTGGTGAATCTATTCCCGGTGTTAACGTAGTTGTTAAAGGAACACAGATTGGAATCATTTCCAATTCGGAAGGGATGTATAAAATTAGTGCGCCGTTAAACGGAACGTTGGTTTTTTCGTTCATTGGTTTTGAAACAATTCAGGTTCAGGTAAAAGGGAAAACTAAATTGGATATTGTTCTCAGAGAAAGTACTATCGGATTGGAAGAGGTAGTGGCAATTGGATACGGTACTCAAAAGAAAAAGGAAATAACCGGTGCTGTAGTCCAGGTATCTTCAGATGTTTTGTCCCGGTCATCATCGATTGACCTGGGTACAGCTCTCCAAGGTCAGGTCGCTGGGGTAAACGTTCAGGCAAGTTCCGGCAGACCCGGAGATGATTCAAATATACAAATCCGTGGATTGAACTCGGTCACAGGTACAAATGCACCGCTTTTTGTCGTTGATGGTATTCCTTATGAAAGCAATCCAAGATTAAGCACCAGCGAAATTGAGACCGTTGATGTTTTGAAAGATGCTGCATCAGCAGCCATCTATGGTACCCGTGGTTCAGGTGGGGTCATCCTGATCACTACCAAAAAGGGAAAGGTTGGTGAGATGAAAATCAGTCTCGACAGTTATTATGGGATACAAAAAATTACTTCGGGTGTACCACTTATGAACTTTGAAGAGAGCATGTACGAAACATTTATTGTAGCTCAAAATGTAAATAATACTAACATGAGCACTTCCTGGACCTATCTTGAATCAGACAGATATGGTTTTACCAACAATACTTTTTTAAGCAAGGTTCTCGAAAACAACAATGCTCCAATACAGAGCCATAACTTAACTATTTCGGGCGGTAAACAGGATTTGACATATAATATAGTGGCCAGTTATTTTAGTCAGGAAGGAATGATGCTCCATTCAGGTTACGACAGGTTTAACGTCCGGGCCAATACATCGTATAAAAAAGGGAGATGGGCTATTAATACCGGGATTGGAATTCGCGTTGAAAACCAGCAATATGAACCCTGGCAACTGTTGTTGGAAGCATATAAATATAAACCCTACCAACAAGCAATTGACCCAAATGCAAATACGATTCAGGATGCAGGGCCCTATGGAAGTAATCAGCAAATCAATTTAGGTAACATGATGATAAAACTGAAACAAACAGATGTTCGTGATGGGGACAATTTCAGTGGAAATCTTCAGGCTGATTATAAGATTAATAAAAACTTCACCTATACTGGGCGTGTTGGAATTAATTATTCTGACAATAAACGCGTTCGTATTAATCCTTTATTCAAAACCTATGATTCAATGGGAAGTTTGATGCCAATGACAGAGCGTTCTGCTGTTTACAATGCCAGCGATAGGTCAAATAGTTTTACTTTTGAAAACTCCTTAAACTTCAGCAAAAGGTTTGGTAATCACCAATTGAAAGTTTTAGGTCTCTTTTCAATGGAGAAATATGTTTATACTTCCTTCTGGGCACAAAAATTTGATTTAGTAAGCAATGACATTACAGTTCTTAATGGTGCAACATTGGACCCCAATGCGGGATCAGGTGCAGGTTGGGGACAAGATCGCACCAATTCACTGATTGGAATTCTTGGTCGTGTTCAATATGATTATAAAGGTCGTTATTTGCTGAGTGTAAGTGCTCGACATGATGGTTCATCGCGTTTTTCCGAAAAGTACCGCTGGGGAACATTCCCTTCGGCATCGATTGGCTGGAATGTTGCTGATGAAAAATTCTGGTCATCAATTGCAAATATGATAAATGGATTTAAAATCAGGGGCAGTTATGGAACAACAGGTAATCAAAACTTCCTTGATTATAGTAATTCAGCCTCCATTACTCTGGCCAGAGACTACGTAATGGGGCCTGAATCTGGCGATAAACTGATTCTTGGTGCCACCCAAACTGCATTTGCCAATCAAAATGTGAAGTGGGAGACTACTGTACAACGCAATATAGGTATCGACCTCGCTTTTTTCAAAAGCAAATTGACTTTTACAGGCGATTATTATAACACCGATAAGAAAGATATGTTGTTCCCCATTTTACTACCCCCATCAACTGGAGTCGGCCAAAATGCTACCGTAATACTGAATGTGGGAGATATGAACAACAAGGGGATTGAATTTGCATCCAATTACAGGCATTTCGGGGAATTCTCATGGTCGGTTGGTGGAACATTCTCGAAAAATATCAACAACATTACCAAAATGAGTGGGGCAAACAAAACCAGTTATATGTCTGGAGGAACAGTTGCTGAGGGAGTTCCAAACGTTGATCGTGTAACTGTACTGAAAGAAGGATATGAAGCTGGGGCATTTTTTGTGATGCCAACAAATGGACTCGTAAAGAATGCTGACGAATTAGCTATATACAAAACACTTGTCCCGACTGCAAAGTTGGGTGACTTAAGGTATGTTGATACGAATATTGATGGAAAACTGGATGACAAAGACCGGGTTTATGCCGGAAGTGGAGCTCCTGAGTTTGAATTGGGTTTAAACCTTTCATTTGATTACAAACGGTTTGATTTCTCGATGCAATGGTATGGATCATTTGGCAACAATGTTATAAATGGAAGTAAGTTATATTCATACATGTTTGGAACTAATAAAGATCTTATTTATCAGTGGTCTCCACAAAATACGAATGCAGTGATTTCTGCTGACAGGGGCCGTGACCACGCGAATGCCAGGGGATACACTGACATTTGGGTTGAGGACGGTACTTTTGTACGCCTAAGGAACTTGACGCTTGGTTATTCATTACCAGCAATTTTGATCAAAAAAGCAGGGATTTCAAAATTACGGGTTTATATAGCTGCCCAAAATCCATTGACGATAACTAAATACGATGGATTTGATCCCGAAGTAGGGAACGATGGATTGCAATCCCGAGGTCTTGACAGGGGTAGTTATCCTATTAGTTCACAATACAGGGTAGGAATTCAATTAGATTTTTAATTAAAAAATGTTAAAATTATGAAGAAGATATTTTTAAAATATTTGGCTATTGGTTTAGCACTATTTTTACCATCTGCCTGTACAGATTTTCTCAATGAGAAAAATCCGAATCAACTTTCAACCGATAGCTTCTGGAATACGCTTGATGATTGTGATGCAGGTCTGACAGCCGTATACAATTCATTCAAAAATGGAAGTCTAATGGCAACCGCTGACGAATCTAACCGAAGTGATTTGACCTATCCTGGTTATGGTCGACCTAATACCACAAATGCATATTATAACATGACATTTACTGATGCTTCACCGACACCAAACAGCAAATGGGATGCATTATACAAAGGAATATTCAGGGCCAATCAGGTAATACAAGGAATTAACAAATTGACTTTTCCCACCGCCGACCAGCAGTTACGATCAGTAAAGATCCTTTCCCAGGCCAGATTCTTTCGTGGTTTATTTTATTTTTACCTTTATAACTCATTTAACGAAGGTTCAGTAATAATTTATGATTTTGTACCTCAGAATGAGTCAGAATTTTATAAAAGTGTAAGTCCGGCAACCGAAGTACAAAAATTCTTTTTGAATGATTTGGAATTCGCTTATGCCAATCTTCCTTCAAAATGGACTGGGGTAAATGATAAAGGTCGTGCTACTGCCGGAGCAGCGGCATCTGTTTTGGGACAAAACTACTTATATGCAAAAGACTATACCAAAGCAATTATATATTTTAAAGATGTGATCACCAATCCAGAATATAACTATTCATTAACCGAAAACATCGGCGATAACTTTACAACAAAAAATGAGCAAAACCAGGAATCTATACTTGAAGTCAACTATTCGGTCAATTACAAGGCTAATACTAATGCTTATGCTGAGGATCAAGTATCAAATACTCTTGCATTTAATCTTAGTCCAGTAGGCGGATGGAGAGGCGCTATTCCAAGTTGCTGGCTAATTATGGCCTACAAAAATGAAGTGATGGATGTTAATGATGCCCGCAATTATGTTGCCGATGCCACTGCTCCAGGTGCAAAACGACTAAGAAAGTATTCCTTAAGAACATCGTATTCAATAGCTTTACCCGATGATCCTGATCTTTCTTACTATTTGAAAACCTGCGCACAATCAGGTCCGTTTAGTAATGCCGAAACTTCATATTTCAGAAAATATACCAATTGGGACATTGTAACCAATGAAAAGGACATTGTACCAAATATACGATCAGGGATTAACTATCGTGTGATTCGTTTAGCCGATGTTTATTTGATGTATGCAGAATGTCTGATTAAGGGAGGAAGTGATAATGATGGAGTAGTTGAAGCAATGAAATATATCAACAAAGTACGGCAACGTTCAGCATTGCAGTTAATTGGCTTGTCTGGTACTGGCGACTACCCAATCGCTGGTCATGATGGTTTTGTATACAATGCAACAACCTTGATGAATCATCTAATGTATGTTGAAAGGCCTTTGGAACTTTCAATAGAAGGCCATGCTATCCGAATGATTGATATGAGAAGATGGGGTATTACCAAGGCACGCTTTACTGAACTTTCACAAAAGAAATATTATGGCATAAATTATGTGACTGTTGATGTGCTCGGAAAACCGCTTACAAAGTGGAGTGCAGTATTAATAGAAGGTGTATTGGCAGGAAAAACGGTTATAACCGACTATCAACAAGCTGCCGCTAATTATAACGAGAAGGCACATGCATACTGGCCTCTTCCAAATAGTGAAACGATCGCAAATCCTGTTCTGACAAAATAATCCTGTTTTGACACTTTTGATAGAAGTTAAATAAGCATTAGTACAGGAATATAACTCTTTTTAACGCGTTATACTGAAGTCTTTAATTAAAAATGAAATAAAAATGAAAAGTTACATAATAATATTAGCAATATTTCTTATCGCCGTTTTTACAGGTTGTGAAAAGGAATGGATCAAGCCCAACAACCTTGTTGATGTGAGTTTTTACACCAGTCAGTTTAGAAATACTGGTAAGTTCAATGTTGGGATAAATGACTTTATGTCATTCTCAGATCTCTCACAAGGAGAATTAACCCATAAATGGATGATTACTGAAGGGAGCATTTTCTTGGAGGGTTCAATTACAAGGAACGATTCAGTTTTTGATAAATTCAAAATTGCAGGATTGGAAACAGACAAAAAAACGATCAATGTTCTTTTTACACGTGGTGGACTTCAACCGGTCCGCTTATATGATACATTCCCTGATTCTGTTGCCTATCGTGGTTTAACAACTTTCCCGGCTAAGAAAATAGGTAATGTTTGGGTAATTGATACTACATTTATGGTTGACGTCTACGATACGATTGTTCCCGTTTACAATATTACACAGAATGGTATTCTGATACCGCCAACAAAAGACACCATCTATGTAGAAGCAGGAAGTTCGCTTACATTTACTGATATGACGATTATTGGAAGACCGAATACCCGTCAGTGGAATGTTGCAGGAATAAGCGGAAAAGATTCTGCATCTGTACTTATGTTTAAAAAACTTGGAACTTTTACTGGATATTTTTTGATAAGCAGAACAGGACAGAATATTCCAGGGAATTACAAAAGTGTGAAAATTTCAAGCGTTATTAAAGTAATTCCATCTTCAAAACCATTTATTCAATATGGAGTTATTCAGGAACAAGCGACTAGCGAAACGATTCAAATACCATTCAATGGCGAATTTAAACCTTTTCTGAATCAGGAAACCTTCTTCACAGTTAAGGTAAATGGTATTAACTTTGCCGTTAATAAGGTAGCTTTGAATGCAAATGATGCAACAGTCCTGGATATGACATTAGCTGCTAAAATTTATCGTCCTGATGTTATTGCGATATCTTATGCTGGTGGACTTTTACAATCTACGGATAACCGGAATTTGGTTCCTTTTACTGATGTTCCGGTAAAGATGCATAATGTTAACCTTATAAATACATCAGTAAACTCATTTGAAGATGGTGGTACATGGATTCCAGTATGGAACAATGCTGGAACGTTCTCATTCGTAAAGGGTATTGGTGATAATGCCACCACTTGTATGAAAATGGTCCGGGTTGGTATGAATAACTGTCTCACTGAAAGTTCTAAATCTAAATTCAATTTACCAAAAGGAGAATATATTTTTAGTTATAGGTTGTATATTGAATCTGCACCAGCTGGAGCCAGCATAAGTCCGTATGTTCTTAATGCATCCTGGGGATTTGCACAACAATTTTGGGAAAGCCTCAATGGATACGAAACTGGGAAATGGATAACTGTAAGCAAGAATTTGACAGTTGGAAGCAATACTTCCGATTTGTATATTCAGCTAGGACTGAACAACGACAATATGGTACTTTATTTTGACGATTTTTGGCTGGTTACGAAAGAAATCAGGCCATAAATAATTGAATATAAGCAGGGATGAGGCTTTTATACCTCATCCCTCTTACAATTTATTGCATATTGCTGATCCGCTTTAGAGGCATAAATATTAACTTTATCAATTCTTTGTTGATCAAATTAAAGAATTTTCCACTTTAACTCATTTAATATTTACATCACGAAAATACTTAAATATGAATAGCAAATTATCTTTCATATGTTTTATATTGATCAGCATATCTGCTTGCTCTTGTCAAAAAGGAAAAATTAACAATGATGCGGATGTAGTTAATGAAGACATTCCCGACGTTAAAAAAGACTCTACTGACGGATACAATAAACCATTTGAAACACGTCCTGGTTACGCCATGATACAAGATCTCTCCGACGAATTCAATGGTACGTCTCTTGACAAAACCAAATGGATCGATTATCACCCTTACTGGCAAGGAAGAGGTTCAACATTTTTACCGTCGAACATATCGGTTAGCGATGGCACTCTTAAACTTAAATCGAGTATTATTAATGAAGCTCAATTGAGTTCGGTTTATGCGAAAATTAACCAGATTCTTACTGGAGAAAAAAATATTATAAGTGCCAACACCTGGAATCCAAACATGTACGGAACCAATTGGAATTCCAGTAAAATTAATAGCCAAATTAAATCGCTAGATTCAATTGGTCTTAAAGCAATTGGTGCCGCTTGTGTCTCATCAAAAGGCAGAACAGCCCGATATGGCTATTACGAAGCAAGGGTAAAGGCATCTAAAACATCATTAAGTTCATCTTTCTGGTTTCAGGGACAGAAGTCCGAATTCGATTTAACCGAGAATATTGGTTATCCAACCTATACCACGCCCTATACAAATCTCGCGCCATTTAAAATGGCAACTAATACCTGGGATTTTTCCGTAACACCTAGTGCAGGAACTCCTTTTGAACACACACTTACCGAAAAAAACTGTGATAAATATTATGTCTTTGGTATGGAATGGACAGATAATGAGGTAATCTATTATTGCAATGATAAGGAAGTAAGGCGTATCGATTTGTCTGGAAAACCCATATTTCAACAGGACAAATATATTTTCTTCGACACCGAAGTACTAAATGCTCCATGGGTAGGTTGGCCATTGAAAAAAACCTTAACCGATACAAGTTTGAATACTTATTATATCGATTGGATTAGAGTTTGGAAGCCCGCACTTTAAATAGATTAAATTCTGTAAATTCCTAAATCATTCAGGTTGATTTTGCAGAATGAAGATGTGTATTCAGGGCTGGGTGAGTGGATTCTTTATAGTAGTAAATAAATTTTAGTAAATTAAATGAATATACGAATATCTCGTACCTCGCTCTTTTTGATTTTATTGTTTTGGGGCTGCAGTGAGACATCGCCTAAAACAAAAGAGAAAGGCAAATTTGAAGCCAACTGGGAATCATTACGTAATTATCAAACTCCTGAATGGTTTGCCGATGCCAAATTTGGAATCTTTATACATTGGGGGGTATACAGTGTACCAGAATTTGAATCAGAATGGTATCCCAGGTTGATGTATTCCAATAATGGGACTTACAGTGCCCAAGGTAAACTCGAAAAACAGGGACCATCAGATGTTTATAAACACCATCTGAAAACATATGGAGCACTGGATAAATTTGGCTATAAAAACTTCATTCCAATGTTTAAAGCCGAAAATTTCAATCCTGACCAATGGATGGCAATATTTAAAGAGGCTGGTGCAAAGTATGTAATATCAGTTGCAGACCATCACGATGGGTTTGCTATGTATAAATCAAACACTACAAGGTGGAATGCTGTTAATATGGGTCCCAAACGGGATGTAATTGGGGAGTTGAAAGTCGCTGCAAAAAAATTTGATCTTCACTTCGGCGTATCGTCTCACTATGCTTTTAACTGGGATT
>Ga0136636_10001548_pt1 | contig 13523 bp, 8 predicted proteins | sample AntDrymUQ8522106_2_FD_104653 | JGI IMG/M metagenome (GOLD analysis project Ga0136636, IMG submission 104653) | Polar desert sand microbial communities from Dry Valleys, Antarctica - metaG UQ852 (21.06) | ecosystem: Environmental > Terrestrial > Soil > Desert | place: Antarctica: Dry Valley... | reverse complement strand
GAAGAACGGAACTCTCTTCCCGTTTTTTAGTTCTTTCTTTATTTTTGTGCTATATATTGGGTGTATGTTTGCAGCATGCAAACTCTTTGGGATGCACCCACCCTTTGTAATGCTAATTAATTTGCGATAGTTACCCTATATTCTCTGTGCATTTCTCTACCTAAGTCTCCGTTTCCACTGTAGTAAATATCAAATATTGTATTATATTGGGCAAGTTTTTTTAACAACCATAGCCTTTAATCATATTGGTATCATCGTCTAAATTTTTGCTAAAGTTTACATTTACTTTTTTTGTTGACTACATTTAAAAGTTAATAAGCTAATTTTATGCAACTTAGAAAAACTTGTAGTTTAGTTTACTTTAACATCACTTGTAAATACTATTTTAAGCGTTTATACTTTCTCGACGTTATAATCGTTATTAAAGGTATTATCCATATATTTTATAAAATCAAATTTCGTCATGGCAATAACAATTAACAGACTTAAGCCTTTTTTTTCTCCTGATCCCAAAAGGGTTATCACACGTTTTTTTATGCCTGGCGGAGAAGCGAGGGCAAAAAAAATAATTAAAAGGATAGAAGCAATGAAGGAAGAAGATACCTTGCAGGTATTAAACCAAACGCTTCGTAACTTTAGCAATAGGCATAGAAATATTACAAGGGTATTTTTGAAACATTTTGAAAGAATATCGTTTCTATTTAATGAGCTCAATATTGATCCTAATCAATTTTCTAAAGAAAGAAAATTACTAACAGGGGCTTATTTTACCCATGAGTACTCAATTGAATCTGCAGCATTTTTTAATCCTTCTATGATAGAAGATCCAGATCAGTCGCATTTGCAAAAAGGGCAAAAAAGAGTGATTGTTAGTTTTAGAGCAACAGGCGAAGGGCATGTTTCATCCATAGGTTTTAGAGGTGCAATATTGGATAAAGACAATAATCTTGAATTTAATCCGGTAAGTAAATTGGTAGATGTTGCCGAAACAATTTTAATACACGAGTACTCCAAAGCAGACTTTCTTCATAAATTAAGTGATTTAAAATTTGATAATACTATAGTTGTTGATAAAATATTAGAGCCACTACAAGATACTTTTTTATTTAGGGAACTAAGAAATAGTATAACTAACTATGTAAATAATACTGAAGTAACTGTAGCAGATGATCTGGTATTGCAAGCTATAAAGTTTATAGCAAAAGCACAATATCAAATTAGTTTTTCCTTGGATACTTCCATTAGTGAGCGGGTAATTTTTCCTGTTACAGACTCTGAAAGCAACGGTATAGAAGATGCCCGGTTTGTGAAGTTTACAGATGATGATGGTACAGTAAAATACTATGCAACCTACACGGCTTATAATGGTCATGTTATAATGCCTCAGTTAATAGAAACCGTTGATTTCTATACTTTTAATATAATGCCAATTTATGGCAAAAATGCACAGAACAAGGGTATGGCACTCTTCCCAAAAAAAATAAATGGTAAGTATGCCATGCTTTCAAGGCATGATGGGGAAAACAATTTTATTATGTTTAGCGATCAGGTAAATAATTGGGATGAGGAAGCAATATTAATTCAGGAGCCTGTTTTTCCATGGGAATTTGTACAGCTAGGTAACTCAGGATCGCCAATAGAAACCAGTAAAGGCTGGCTGGTAATTACCCATGGAGTGGGAGCAATGCGCCGCTACGTGTTGGGTGCAATTTTACTTGATAAAAATATTCCATCAAAAGTATTAGCACAGCTAACCAATCCATTATTGGTGGCCAACGAAACTGAGCGGGAGGGCTATGTACCCAATGTAGTGTACTCCTGCGGATCTATACTGCATAATGATGATATTTTGATACCGTATGCAATGAGTGATACAAGCTCGGGCTTTGCACATGTAGCACTAAAAGAAATATTTGACAATATGGTTTATACTAATGCAGATGAAACAGATAAACAATCTGCAAACAGAAAAAAAATATTAATTGTAGAAGATGATATAGTAAATATTACTTTGCTTAATAAAATTTTAGAAGACGAAGGTTATCAGGTTGATGCAGCATCTGATGGATTAAATGCTTTAGTTGCAATTGGTAAAAATAAGTACGATCTTATTTTATCTGATATTACAATGCCCAACTTTACCGGATATCAATTACTGGAGTTTTTGCAGTTAAAAGAAATAAATATTCCAGTAGTTTTTTTAAGTGGGCATACCAGTGAAGATGATGAAATAAAGGGACTCAAACTGGGTGCAGTAGAGTATTTACGCAAACCAGTAAAGTCAGATTTGCTCAGGTTGCGGCTAAAAAATATTTTTAGTAATTAAAATAAGTTTCAACAATTTTAAAGAGGTAAAGAAACATGTTTCTTTACCTCTTTTTTATGCCTCTTTAGGTAATTGATGGCGATGCATAATTGGTATTTCTTTGTAGGTTTTATTAACAGCTACTTTTTTATTTGAATTGTTTTTAATTAATTTTATCGGTAAAATTAATTTTTGATTAAAAAAATGCCTGGCAATTTTACCAGGCACTTTTAATTTGCGTATTAATTTTTTTATTTTGTTTTAGCAGTAGCCATTTCTGGCTTTATAAGCGGTATTACATTGTTTACTACTTTATTATTTGCTGGCAGTACACTGGCGGGAAGTATATTTTCCAAATCTATTTCGGCTGCCCACACAGTAAGGTAACTTAACTGATAAGATATGGTACTTTCTGCCCCCTGGTTCCGGTTTACACTATGGTTTTCAAGCCCATCACAACAGCCCTTAGATTCTTCATCAAATAAAGGAATATACAAATCATTATTGCCCATAAACCAGCTAAAAGCGGTTAGCATTTTTTGATGGTATTTTACATTTTTAGTAACCAGAAATGCTTTGTGATACATCATTACCATGGCCATTGCATTTATAGGCTGCTGACCTTGCGATGGCCTTACCTCTCCTTTATGGTACCAGGTATTACCTACCAACGAAATATGGCCATTCTTACATGTTTCACTATCTAAAAAATTTGTACTTTCATTTGCAACCACATAAATGTCTTTATCTCTGGTAACAGCAAATGCATGCCATAGCGCAAGCGGTATTATGGCATTATCATAACATAAAATTGGCTCAAACCATTTCCAGTTAGCTTCCGATTCGTCATGGTATTGCCGCAGTAATTTATTGGTTAGTACGTTCAGCACATGCATTACTCTTTCATTGTCTGGATAGCGCTTTAAGAAATGGCAAAGCCCGATAATAATATTTGCAATTGCCCTGATTGATTGTACATTTTCAAAATGTGGAAACGATCTGAAAAATATATCTTTTGCAAATTGAAAATGACTATCGTTGGGGGCAAGTTTTATCAAATATCCCATAGCCCATATAGTTCTGCCAAAAGCATCTTCAGATCCGGTTTCATCTAAAAATTTTTTATCGTAGCTCATGTCATTATGAAAAAGTCCATCTTCTTTTTGCATGAGTTTTATATAACGTAAATAGGTATCAGCAAGGCCAATAGATTGCTTGTCAATATCAAGTTCATAAGCGGTTAATACCAATAGCAAGGCACGTGCATTGTCATCTAAACAATATCCTTCTTTATAATCTGGTACAGAATAGTTGGCATGTTCTAAAATACCGGTACTGTCTGTAAGTCTTTTAATATGATCAAGGCTAAATTTTGGTAAAGAAGCAATTTTTGTATTCCTGGTTTCATCAAGGTTTATTAATGGTGAAGAAATTATTTTCTCCAGCATCTTTTTATAATGTTGTCCAATTCTATTCCAATACATTTGTTTTCCATACTCAAATGCCTTTTCTTTAATTTCTTTTATTTCAGCAGGATTAGTTAATAATTGGCAAATAATTGCTGCTAACTCATCACTATCTCCAAAATCAAATGTTTTACCTCTTCCCTCAGCCAATAATTCTTTAGCATGCCAAAAAGGAGTAGATACAATACAGGCTCCCGCACCTACAGCATAAGATATTGTGCCGCTTGTTATTTGGCCTTCATTTAAATAAGGCGTTATGTAAACATCTAACCCTAAAAGAAAATTCTTTAATTCATCCTCCTCAAAAAAACCGTCTTCAAAAATTATATTAGCTGTTACTCCGTTTCTTTCTGCAAGATTTTTTAAATAGTTTCTGTATTCTTCACCACAATATTTTTTTACGTTTGGATGTGTTTGGCCGAGTACCACATACACCACATCCGGGTGCTTTGCAACAATCATTGGCAGCGCATTGATTACAGTTTCTATCCCTTTACTTCGCCCTAAAAAGCCAAATGTACTGAGTACTCTTTTACCCGGATACTGAAACCTTGAAGGGGCTCTTTTAAGGGCACTAAAATCTGGAACACCATGGTGTATAATAGCAATTTTTTGAAGAGGTATTTGATATATGGTACTTAAAAAATTTACGGCTAATTTACTCATCACCACCATTTTTTGAGATAGCTCTCCCATTTTTTTAATGATGTGTTTTTCATGATAGGAGGGTGTTTGTAAAACGGTATGTATTGTTGATACAACTGGCATGTTTAATTGATTCACCAGGTTGAGTATAAAAACACCACACTCACCACCATAAATCCCAAACTCATGCTGTACAATACAAATGTCAGCTTTACGCTCATTTATATATTTTGCCGCTGCTGTGTAATCTTCTGCCTCATGCTGCCGTATGGTGTGTTTTACAATTGCCGGATAATTATATTCCTGATCCCGGTCATTTATTGCTACTACAAAAACTTCTGTTGCCGTTTCTTTTTTGTTAATTGATGATAGTATTGCATTGGTAAGGTTGGTTGTAAATGTGGCAATACCACAGTGCCGGGGAAGAAAGTTTCCAAGAATTGCGACTCTCATGATTTTATTGTTTTGGATATGATGGAATAATAATTAAAGCAAAAAGTGGAAAAGGCAGATAAAATAAAGGCCCACATTATATCAGCGTCGTAATAATTGTTAACGGGTTAAAACTATTTTTATTGTTTTGTAGTTAAAGAAATATTATTGAGTTTGCGGATTATGTACTTATGTAGATAGGTTTACAGCTACATAGTAGTAAGAATATGGGGGCAACAATAGTAATGGGGTTAAGTAATAATTAAAAAAATTGCAAAACTCAACTTGTTTTTTTTTTATAAGATCAGCCTAAATAAAAAACCCACCCTGTTAACAATTAGAAGCTGCAATACCAGCAAATAATTATACAGGATGGGTTGTTAACTTCATTTAAATTGATGAAGTTGTAGTTTATTGGCGCATATTAAAATGCGACTACTTTTTTTATAATTTACTTAATACTACAGTTGGTACAATTTTGAAAGATGTGCTGAAATTATTTTTTCCAATTTGTAATTGAAAATTTAATTCCTGGTTTTCTCTCTTCTCAATTTTTAGTGTTTGAGTTTTGTTGTTGTTCACATTTGCACTGTAAATTTCTCCTTCAGTTTTATCTTTAATACTAAAAGATGCTTTGTTTGCTTCCGGGGTATTAAAAATTACCTTAAAAAGTATGTAGCCATCTTCTTCGCCCATGTATTGCACATTGAGCGGGTTTTCTGAAGTAGCTGTTACAGCAGGTACAGGGTTAATTACATTGGTTGCAAAACTGTTGCTTGCGAATAACACGGTTATTAATAGTGCTATTGCTGAGTTTTTGATTGTTGTCATTTTTTCTATTTTTAATTGTTATACAATACGTTGCCTTGTTATCAACTGATTTTTCAATTGATTTTATTTACTTCATACAGCAAGTGAAATAATATGCAATCGTTGTTAGAACTAACATTTGGCAGGCTTCGTAGAAAAACCATTTAAGGTTTTTTATAAAGTTGTTTTGCAGATAATTACTTTGATTCAACAACTTTATTTTTTTTGTTCATGTGTACTTCAGGAACGGCATCAATTTGATTTGATAACACAAAACTAAAGGCAGTTTTTTTGTTGAACTAATCAAAATATAGGTGGTTTGCTTATAGTAAAAAATTAAAAGAAATGTTAAAACACAGGCTGGTATTGTATTGTGTAAAATTAATTTTATGATGGCCAACTGCTTTTTTGGTATTGAAACTTTCTGTATTTATACTGGAATTAGTGAATTTTTATTTTATTTTAACACTATTTAAGGTTAATTATTCAAGATAATTGTGCTAACAATTTTATCTTTTAACTAAAATTAATGAAAATATTTATTGCCTTATTATTACTGCTTAGTGAAAAAAATATATACGGGCAGCATTTAAATATTGTTAATTCTCCTTTGGCTATTTATTGTAAAGAATGGAATGAGAATAAATTTTCTTTGTGTAATACCGGAGCCGGCTTTACCTACTTAAATGACAATGAAAAAGAGGTGAATTATATCATTAATTTAGTAAGAACATATCCTCAATTATTCTGTAAAACTGTGTTAAACAGCTATCCGAAATTTACTAAAAAGGAGTATTTGTTCAATAATAAATTATACTATCAATCTCTTATGAATGAGCTTTTAATGTTGCCGCAAAAGCAGTTATTACTGCCAGATAAATTATGTTTTGTAAGTGCTTTTTGCCATGCAGATACAGATGGAAAATCAGGCTAAACAGGGCATGACAGATTTGCAAATTCCTGCAAAGAAAATAAATATTATTTGGGAGAATTTTGTTCTTACAGATATGATAATCCACTAGAAATTGTACTACAATTATTGATAGATGAAGATTTTCCTTCACCTGGTAACCGCCGCATATTATTAAATGATTATCAAACAATTGGCGTAAGTATACTGCCATTTACCAAATACAGTTTTATTGCTGTACTTGATTTTCATTAGCATCTCATCTGTTTACATATTTCTTCTGTATTGGCCGCCTACTTCATATAGTGCCCCGGTTATTTGGCCGAGGCTACAGTGTTTTACAGTTTCCATCAACTCTTCAAAAAGATTGCCATTTGCAATTGCAACTGCTTGTAATTTCGTTAATAGATTAGCGGATTTGGTTAAATGTCTTTCTTTAAACGCCGCTAATGTTGCTATTTGAAATTCTTTTTCTTTACTGGTACTTCTTATTACCTCTGTGGGTAAAATTGTAGGAGAGCCATTTTTATTCAGAAATGTATTTACGCCTACTATGGGGTATTCGCCATTGTGTTTTAGCGTTTCATAATACAGGCTTTCTTCCTGAATTTTATTGCGCTGGTACATACGTTCCATCGCACCAAGCACACCTCCTCTTTCTGTAATGCGATTAAATTCTGCCAGTACAGCTTCTTCTACTAAATCTGTTAATGCCTCTGTTAAAAAAGACCCCTGTACCGGGTTTTCATTTTTGGCAGTGCCCAACTCCCTGTTGATGATTAACTGTATAGCCATAGCCCTTCGTACACTTTCTTCTGTAGGGGTTGTAATAGCTTCATCATAAGCGTTGGTGTGCAGGCTGTTGCAATTATCGTAAATGGCGTATAAAGCCTGCAGTGTAGTTCTTATGTCATTAAAATCAATTTCCTGCGCATGGAGACTTCTTCCACTTGTTTGTATATGATATTTTAGTTTTTGACTACGCTCATTGGCGTTGTATTTATGCTTCATTGCTTTTGCCCATATCTTTCTTGCTACCCTGCCAATTACACTGTACTCCGCATCCATACCATTGCTAAAAAAGAAAGAAAGATTGGGTGCAAAATCATCAATTTTCATTCCCCGGCTGAGATAGTATTCTACAAAAGTGAAACCATTAGCTAAGGTAAATGCTAATTGTGTAATAGGGTTTGCTCCGGCTTCAGCAATATGATACCCACTTATGCTAACACTATAAAAATTTTGCACTTTGTTTGTAATAAAATACTCTTGTACATCTCCCATTAACTTTAAGGCAAATTCAGTAGAAAATATACAAGTGTTTTGTGCCTGGTCTTCTTTTAATATATCTGCCTGCACAGTACCACGTACGGTTGAAAGTGTTTTTGCTTTTATTTGTTGATATACATCTGCCGGCAAAACATCTGCACCGCTAATGCCTAAGAGTCTAAGTCCTAATCCATCATTTCCTTCTGGTAAAATTTCCTCAATATTTGCAGTAATAGTAGTTTGGTCGGTTATCTCAAAATCAAATGGCCTTCTGGTATAAATACCGCTACATTCCTTTAATATATGCTTACTTTTTTCATTAATTATGTTTATTAAAGTACCTCTTTCCGCAGGGTTCAGGGAGGCTATGTATTTTTCACATTGCTGATCAATGGCAGCATTCATAAAAAAGGCAAGCAATATAGGCGCAGGACCATTTATCGTCATGCTTACAGATGTTTTAGAATCGCATAAGTCAAAGCCGCTGTAGAGTTTTTTAGCATCATCTACTGTGGCAATGCTTACACCGCTGTTGCCAACTTTTCCATAAATATCCGGACGATTCCCCGGATCTTCTCCATATAAAGTAACACTATCAAATGCAGTAGATAGCCGCTTTGCAGGCTGGCCAATACTTACATAGTGAAACCTTCTGTTCGTTCTTTCCGGGCCACCTTCTCCAGCAAACATTCTGGTAGGGTCTTCACCAGCTCGCTTTAATGGAAATACACCTGCTGTATATGGAAATTCTCCAGGCACATTCTCCTGTAATTGCCATTTTAATATATCTCCCCAATCTTTGTATTTTGGTAAATAAACTTTACTGATGGTAGTGCCTGTTAAACTTTTAAAAGTCAGGGGCTGTTTAATCACTTTATCCCTAACTGTAAATTCGTACCATTCTTTTTTATATCGGTCTGTAACTGTTTTCCAATTATGTATCAATGCAAGGTTTTCTGCAGATAGGTTTTTGGTTAAATGTTGCGTTGTTTCTGAAATGTATTTTGCTGCGTTGGGTAAAATTTTTTTTGCACCATCAAGCTGGTAATATTGAGTTGCAATTGCAGCCTGTTGATTTACCCAACTATCATAGGTGGCAATGGTTTCTGCTATCTCTGCCAGGTACCTTACTCTCTTTGGTGGAATAATGGTAGATTGGCTTGTTGTATTGTTTGTATGTGCCTGATGTTCTATATCACCTTTAAATTTTACACCTGTTTTTTCAGCTACCTTCTCCATCAGTTTTTCAAATAACTCATTAATGCCTGCATCATTAAATTGTGCTGCAATGGTTGCTATTACTGGCAGTTGCTCATCTTTGGCCTCCCATAAATTATGGTTTCGTTTGTACTGTTTGCGTATGTCGTGCAAGGCATCGAGTGCACCTGCTTTGTCAAATTTATTCAGGCAAATGATGTCTGCATAATCCAGCATATTTATTTTTTCCAGTTGGGTTGGTGCCCCATATTCTGGTGTCATTGCATATATGCTGATGTCTGCATAATCTAAAATACTTGCATCACTTTGTCCTACGCCGGCACTTTCGAGTATAATAAAATCATATTGTGCTGCTTTGCAAATGTCGAGTGCATTCTGTACATATTTGCTCAACGCTTTATCACTTTCCCTGGTTGCAAGACTACGCATATAAGCCCTTGGAGATGATATTGAGTTCATCCGAATTCTATCGCCTAGTAATGCGCCGCCAGTTTTTTTCTTAGATGGATCTACTGAAATTACAGCAATGGTTTTATCGGTATAAGTATGTAAAAACCTGCGGACAATTTCATCTGTAACAGACGATTTACCTGCCCCTCCTGTACCGGTAATACCGAGTACAGGCGTGTTTTTGCTGCTCTCTTCAGGTGTGTTTTTATTGCCTGCTTTTATAGCTGAAAGCAGCATGGAATAATCCTCTCCATTTTCTGCCAAAGTAATGGCACGTGCAATTAGTCTTATATCTTTTACCTCGTCAAATTTTAACGTACCCTCTATTAGTAAACTGTTATTTACTGCAAAATCCGATTGTGTTAGTAAATCCTCAATCATACCTTCGAGCCCCATTTTTCTGCCATCATCCGGACTGTAAATTTTTGAAATTCCATAGGCGTGTAACGCTGCTATTTCTGCTGGCAAAATGGTGCCACCACCGCCACCAAATATTTTTATATGGCCACAGCCATTTTCTACCAGTAAATCTCTCATGTATTTAAAAAACTCTACATGGCCGCCCTGGTAACTTGTAATGGCAATGCCCTGCACATCTTCCTCAATAGCACATTCTACAATTTCATGTACACTACGGTTATGCCCCAAATGTATTATTTCTGCACCCTTACTTTGTAATATACGGCGCATAATATTGATGGCTGCATCATGCCCATCAAAAAGAGATGCAGCAGTTACAATACGTACTTTATTTTTTAAAATAAAACTCATAAAATTTGTTTTATTCAGCATCATAACAAAACGCCAAAGGCTATTTTATTTTAGAAAAAATGCTGATGTATTTTTAGATGTAAGGTTCATTGGCACATTTTGTTTTAACCACACATTTTGGCAAAATAATGGGTGAAGATGGGCAAACAATCTTAACGTAAAAATACAGCTATTGTGGTTGTTAGTTCCTTTAAAAAAGTTGTTATAAAAATTGTGCCGCAAAAAAGTATTCTTAGCAAGTTTTTTTGTGTCGATGTACTATTTTCTCAAAAGCAATTTTAATCCATATTTTGCAGTTGAATTCATACTGAGGTTTTACTTTTAAATAGCGACAAGGGTTTCGGGTAATTTTATGACTAATAGAAAAGTAAATCATTGTGATGTAAAAAAAGCTTCTGAAAGCCATTTTATTTGAAGTTGATAAACTTTGCAATAGAATTACAGCATAAAATTTTGGAATAAAACTGTGCAAAATAAAATTGCAAGCCTTCAGGCTGCTATACCTTGGCATATACTCGTTGAAACTTTTTTTCAAGCTTTATTGCAGTGATTATTGAATTGATACATGCGCAAACAAGTATAAAAATATATCTTCGCAAAAAATACTACATGCTACCTAAATATAAAAGAATATTACTAAAGCTATCCGGTGAGGCTTTAATGGGCGATAAAAATTTTGGACTTGATAGCGATGTTATAGCAAGATATGCCCAGGATGTTAAAAGTATTACCGAGTTGGGTGTGCAGGTAGCAATAGTAATTGGTGGCGGTAATATTTACCGTGGTATGAATGAAGCTGAAACTGGTATTGAAAGGGCGCAAGGCGATTATATGGGTATGCTGGCAACAGTTATTAATGGAATGGCCCTGCAGAGTGGCCTTGAAAGAGCCGGTATTTATACCCGATTGCAGAGTGCAATTAAAATGGAACAGGTTGCAGAACCTTACATTCGCAGGCGAGCCATGCGGCATTTAGAAAAGGGACGTGTAGTTATATTTGGTGCTGGCACAGGCAATCCTTATTTTACTACTGATACCGCCGGTTCGCTAAGAGCTATTGAAATAAAAGCAGAAGTAATTTTAAAAGGTACAAGAGTTGATGGTATTTATAGTGCCGATCCAGAAAAAGATCCAACGGCTACAAAATATGGCCATATTACATTTGGTGACTGCATCAGCAAAAATTTAAAAGTGATGGATATGACAGCCTTTACACTTTGCAGAGAAAATGAGTTGCCTATTATTGTGTTTAATATGAATGAGCCTGGCAATTTATTAAAAGTAGTAACTGGCGAAAAGGTTGGCACATTGGTTAGAGGGTAATTTTTTCTATATATTATTAAAAAACTTCAGCACCTGGCTGGAGTTTTTTTAGTTTTAACCAGCTTTTAAAGTGGTGAGCTTTATCAGCTTTTCAACTGCAAAATCTTGTACTAAAGTGCATTGAGTTGCTGTTCTATTGCATTAATGGTAATTTTAACAGGTAATACGGTTACTATTTGGTTACTGATATTTCCAATACTGCTGTTGGTGGTAATTGTTTTAAAAGCTGCATAGTAATCGTTGCCCTGCTTAGATAAAACCACTACTGTAGCAGCTTTACCACCTGGTAAATTTGTACCGCCAAATTTTTTTATACTTGTATTGGCAGAGAGGTTAACAACCGATTTTGTATCGCTGTACACCAAATATGCAACGGCATTAGCATTGGTATATTGGGCTGGTAAAGAAATGGCAATATTGGTAAGGGCAAGCGTTTCAAGGGGTTTAGAAGCAGACATCCAGCCAAGCTTGTTCGTTTTTATATCGTAGCCATAATTATTGGGTACAATTTCATTTCTGCTCCCTGCAAAATCTTCCAGCCAATTAAATTCTCCCGTTGTATTAAATTCTTGAAAGTACAATTTATTTTGGCTTGTGGCTAACGGATTGTACACCTGTAAACTTAGTTTTTCATTTTGCCCTATAATTAAAGTAGAACCTGCCTTGCTTATTTTTACGTTTATAATGCCTGAAGATGAGAGTACTTTTCCATTTGCAACTGTTGGTTTATCCATGCGGATAAAATCTCCCTTTTTTGTCAACATCATCATTTCAACTTTTACTGTACCAGTTGCAAGATGCCCCAAAGTATCTGAAAAACTATTAGCAGTTATTGCACACTTAAGTCCGGCAGCGTTATCTGCGGTATCATTTTTTTGTAAGTCGAGGCTATCTGTAACCGGTTTTAACAATAATGTATTTTTTAAAAAAGATACTGGCATTGCGGTAGTAATATTGCTTACCCAATTGGTATCTGGCCCCATTACCTGCCCGGGGTCAGGTACAAAGTAGTCGATATTTTTATTGCAACTACTTATCATTAAAGCAAGGCTAAGCGGTAACACTGCTGCCCAACATTTTTGAAGTAAGTGTGTTTTAGTATCCATAATACCTGCGTTCATTTTTACTATTTTAAAAAGGAGCTTCAATGCTTGTTTTACATGAGTATGTTACCTACCTACTATTGTAAATCAATCCTTAAACCTATCCTTAGCCCAATAGTGGTAAATCGTTCTTGTAATGATAAAATTTCTTTACTAATGGGCGAAAAGTTATACCTGAAGTATGGTTCTGCCAGTATGTGAAGCCTGTCATTTAATTTATAATACGCAGATGCTGCTGCTGTAAAGCCAACGCCAGCATTGGTTTTGTAATGGAATGCATTATTACCTTTTCCGGTGGTAATGCTTACGGGTTGATAATTTGTATCCAGCAATTCGCCCTGTTGCCAGCTATATAAATTAACAATAGCACCTGCATTAAAATTAGCATGTAGCCGTCCATTGCCTACTTCGTATCCAAGCAGCAAAGGAATATCTACACTGCGGTATTTATTATAAGTTGTTTTGTAACGGGTACCCCTTACCGTAAAACTTCCGGTAGTGTCTCCATTTACTGCATCAATAATATAGGTGGTTTGTACAATATTGCTTTGGATAAAAGAAAATTTTTCATTTATCTGGCTATAGTTTAACCCTGTTCTAAAACTAATGCCATTATTAAAAACCCTTGTAAACCTAAACCCAGCACTGTAAGCAGATTGAAAAGATGTAGTGGCTTTTCTTTTTTCCTGAAAAACAGAATTGCTGGTATCACTGTACTTTTTTGATGCATAATCAATTCCTGAATATACTTCCCAATACATTTTATTGCCTGCTGCATCCTTTTCTGCCTTTGGGCACCCCGGTGGAAGAATGCCATTTAG
>Ga0136636_10001546_pt1 | contig 13527 bp, 12 predicted proteins | sample AntDrymUQ8522106_2_FD_104653 | JGI IMG/M metagenome (GOLD analysis project Ga0136636, IMG submission 104653) | Polar desert sand microbial communities from Dry Valleys, Antarctica - metaG UQ852 (21.06) | ecosystem: Environmental > Terrestrial > Soil > Desert | place: Antarctica: Dry Valley... | reverse complement strand
TGGTATTGTGCTGGCCTGGACGGTGATGTTCTTTCGGGTGGTGATCATGACGGCGCTGATCGACTGGGAGCTTGGTCGCCAGCTTGCCCCGGTGATTGGGCTTCTGTGCGTGGCGAGTCTGGGAGCCTGTTATTGGCTGTGGCGGAGCTACAGGCAACGCCAGCGTGGCGAGGTGAAACCCGGCAGCAATCCGTTTGAACTTCATGAAGCCATCAAGTTTGGCTTGCTGTTCGGCATGGTTGTTGTGATCTCCAAAGCGGCGCAGGTTTATTTCGGCGACGCAGGCCTTTATCTGGCGGCTGCAATTGCGGGGCTGACTGACGTGGATGCGATCACACTCGCCATGGCCAACATGGCCCAAAGTGATGCCGCCAACCAGCAAACTGCCGCACGCGCCATCGTTATCGCCGTGATGGCCAACACCCTGACGAAATGCGGCATGGCGATTGGTCTGGGTTCACCTAAGCTACGCCGTATCACCTTGCCGATTGCTGCATTGCTGCTCAGCACCGGCGCCATCGGCGCATTCATTCTGATATAAAAATAGTTCAATAATTCGCGGCCTTGGACACCGGATGTGATTCGAAGGTGTCCGAGTGCTCAACACCCGCTCAGGTTCCGCGACCAAGAGGCTTGATGCCAAGCCAGAACTTCTTTATGGCGTAAATGCGTCGATCGAGGAAATGTGGCTGCCCAGTCATGGCGCAATGAAAACGTTGAACCGATGCTGTGAGCTGCAGGTTCAAGCGCCAGTCCTGTCAGAACTGAGCCTCTTCGGGCGTGACAAACTTTGGGAGTTGTGGATGGCATTACCAAACCGTCACAACAATGTCACATGACCAATCTAAATTCAGCAAGCCGATATCTATCAATTCAACTTTTACAGATGTACTGATGAAAACCAGTATCCAACTTTCCCTGATCAGTGTGGCTGGCTTTGCCGCCATGTCTTTTGGCAACGTCGCCAACGCCCAAAGTATCACTGGCGCCGGTGCAACCTTTCCGGCCCCTATTTACGCCAAGTGGGCCGCCGAATACAGTTGAAGTGCAAAAATGAATCTCTGTCTCACTTTGAGGGTCAACGTGTCATGATGTCACATGCGAACAAATCCCTGCCACAAGAGATCGAACTGAAGCTGAGTTTGCCTGGGGCCAACAGGGCTGACCTGGCCAAGTGCCTGGCCCTGATGCCCTTATTGGCACGTCGTAAAGCGTCAAAGCAATCCTTGCACAACATCTATTACGACACGCCAGATCAATTTTTACGCCAGCAGCGTGCGGTGCTGCGCTTGCGCCGCGTCGGTAACGAATCCGATCCCCAATGGTTGCAGACGCTGAAAACCGGTGCAAGTGATTCATCTGCCTTGAGTCGACGTGGTGAGTGGGAAGTGGCCATTCCCGGCCCGGCGCTGAACCTGGAGGCCCTCAAACTGACAGCTTGGGCCGACATTGATCCGGAAGAAAGGCTGTTCAAAGACTTGGCACCCTGTTTCTCCACGAGTTTTGAGCGCACCAGTTGGCAGGTGAGAAAGCGTGACGGCACTTGGGTAGAAATTGCCCTGGACATCGGTCAGATAGCGGCTGATGGCAAACATGCCCCCATTTGTGAGATTGAACTGGAACTGAAAGCGGGAAAACCCGCCGCACTGTTTGACATCGCCCGGGAGATTGCTCAAGTGGTCTCGGTGCTGCCTGCCAACCAGAGCAAATCCGAGCGAGGTTTTCTTTTAGCGCAGGATAATCCGGATGAATCTCAACGCGTCCAAATCAGCCGCATCAACCCGCATGTGGCCAAAACTGAACTCGCACAGCTCCTGCTGCGTGACATGTTTGCCACCTTCACGACGAATCTCAATGTTCTATGCACCTCGGACGATCCGGAGGTTGTGCACCAAACCCGCGTGGGTTGGCGTCGTTTCAAATCGGGTTTGCGCCTCTTTGCCAAGATTGCCAGGAGGTCTGATGCACCGACCCAGCTTGACCTGAAGCCACTGCTTTTATGTTTGGGCAGACTGCGTAACCTGGAGGTCGCTTTGACCGAGACGCTGCCCTCTTTGAGCGAGCGCTACGGCGCGGGGAATACCCGGCGCACAAAGTCTTGGCAGGCGTTGACCAGTGAGTTGGCGCTGGCCGCCATAGCGGAGCGCAAAGCCGTGCGACAGGCCTTGCAGGAGCCAAGTGTGGGCGCGAATTTGCTGTCGATCCTCGAGTGGCTGGAACACCTGGCCTCGGCAAACACCCGGGCTGGTAAAAAAGGCAGTTTGCGTCACTGGGCCAAACGCCGGATTTTGCGCTTGCATGAACGGTTGAAAGTGGCACAGAAAGAGGCGAACACGCCAGAAGATCATCACCGCGTTCGCATCCTTGCCAAACGCCTGCGCTATGGTGTGGATGCGTTGCGTGACCTGTTGCCCAAACGGCTTGCCGCTTTTTGTCACAACTGGGCGACCAATATTCAAACCACTTTGGGGAATTCGCGGGACCTCTCCCAAGCCTGCATGCTGGTGGCTGCGCTGAATGTTGACCCAGGCATCGTCGCGTTCTTGCACGATGTCGCAGAGGGTGAAAGTGTCATGAAACGGACATCGAGTTGACTCAAACTACTTGAAGTGTTCCCATAGTCTTCAAGTCATTCGGCCAGCGCTGGCCGATCTTTCCGAAAGCGACGTTGTCCATGTCCAATCCACATTCATCAAAACCGGTGGGGTCATCTGGCTCGTTTTCGCGCCAGATTGCCATGGTGCTCACCTTGGTGCTGGCGGTTGCCATGCTGGGCGCCACGATTGGGTATTGGTCTTTGCACCGGGTAACCACCGACACTGAGCACATGGTCAAGGATGTCATGGCGACAGAGCGTCTGGCGAGTGAATTGCAACGCCATGTACTGGTCAACGTGGCACGTTCCAAAGCTTTTGCCTTAAGTTCCGAGCCGCAGGTAGGTGATGCCCTGATGCCGGAGATCAATGCGACATCACAGCAGATTGTCGCTTTGCTGCAAAAGTTGACCACCGTGTTGACGACTCCCGGTGACAGGTCCATTCTGGCGCGAATGACGCAGGCCAACACTGAGTTCGCCAAGGCCCGCCAGGAGTTGACTGCGGCGCGTGATGGTGGTGTCACTGCCCATATCGAGAAGGTTTACACCGAGCGATTCACCCCGACCAGCACGATGTTGCAGCAGACGGTGACACAACTCGGTGATGCCCAGCGCGCCCAGATTGAGGCATCGGCCACGGAAATCAGTCGCCTGAGCCTGAACGCGCAATGGGGGTTGGTGTTGTTCAGCCTGTGTGCCCTGCTCTTGGGGGGCATCTTGTCGGTGTGGCTGGTGCGCCGCATCACCCGGCCGATTCAACAGGCGGTGGACACGGCCAATCGCGTGGCCGAACTGGATCTGACCTTCAGCATTGATGGGCACCACCGGAACGAAGCGGGTCGACTGCTGATTGCCTTGGGTCAAATGCAAGCCTCTTTGCACACGCTGGTGGAGCAGGTGCAGGGCGCCAGCCACGGTGTCGCCGAGGGTGCCACGCAGATTGCAGCCGGCAACCTTGACTTCTCCAGCCGCACCGAGATGGCGGCGTCATTCCTGCAGCAAACTGCTGTATCCATCGAGGAAGTAGCGCAAACCATGCAGGCATCACTGCAAGCGGCTGCCCGGGGCGAGGCACTGGTCAGATCTGCCACACTGCAGGCCACCAGTGGCAGTGGGGTCATGTCCGACCTGATGCAGACCATGGAGGACATCCGTACATCTTCGAGCCAGATTGTGGAGATCACCGCCGTCATTGACAGCATTGCGTTTCAAACCAATATTCTGGCACTCAACGCAGCGGTCGAGGCCGCCCGTGCCGGTGAGCAGGGGCGTGGCTTCGCGGTGGTGGCGGCCGAGGTACGCACCTTGGCCAATCGGTCCGCCGTGGCCGCCCGCGAGATCAAAGCGCTGATTGGCGCATCCGCAGAAAACGTCAAGCTAGGCACGATCAAGGTGCAACAGGCGCGTGACACCATGAACACCATTGTTGAATCGGTCGAACGCGTGTCCGAAGTGATTGGTGAAATCCACGCCGGCAGCAACGCCCAGAGCAGCAGCATTGCAAGCATCAACGTGGCCGTCAGTCAACTGGACGAGATGACCCAGCAGAACGCCGCCGTGGTGGAAGAGTCCGCCGCGGCTGCGCAAAATTTGCAGGACCAGGCCAGTGGCTTGCGGGATGTGGCTGGCCGGTTCAGATTGCCCACGCTGGCCTTGGCGTTGCGGTGACCTATGCAAGGTGAGGCTCTCTTGATAAAACGTTCACCGATCCTGCTGGTGCTGGTCAGTTGGCGCCTGGGCCGCCTGGCCACACACATTGGGCTTGCCTTTGTGGCCGCTTGTGTGTACCCGTCCTTGAGCCATACGGCCCAGAGCAGTTTCATGTGCTGGTGGTCGCGGGCTTTGCTCAATTTGCTGAACGTGGCACACGAAACCTGCGGCCAGCCAGCGCCAGACGATCAGGTGGCCCGCCTGTTGGTGGCCAACCACATTTCGTGGCTGGACATTTTTGCTGTCAACAGTGTCACACCGGCCCAATTTGTGGCCAAGTCGGAGGTAAGTGGCTGGCCGGTGCTGGGCTGGTTGGTACAGCGCTCCGGCACCTTGTTCATCCGGCGCTCGGTACGCAGTGACACAGTGCGCGTGAACGACTGTATGGCTGGCTTGTTGCAGCAGGGCAGGGCAGTGGCGGTGTTTGCGCAAGGCACCTCGTCCACGCCCGAGCAAGCGGTGCGTTTTCATGCGCCCTTGCTGCAAAGTGCTGTGGCTGCAGGGGCACAGGTGCAACCCGTCGTCATTTTTTACCATGACAAACATGGCGTACCGCATGATGCCGTGGCGTTTGTGGGTGACATCACGTTCATGCAGTCGCTGTGGAAAATTGTCTGCTCACCGGGCATTCGGGTCGTGGTGACTTATTTGCGGCCGATGAATGCTCTTGGTCAAGACCGTCGTGCGCTGGCCGACATGGCGCAACACGCGGTGAATGCAAAATTGGCCGAGCACTGTCACCAAAATGTCATGAAAGCGCCATAAAGACGTCACGAGGCATTGTCAACATGGGACTTCATCAACGATGAAAGGACCCAGATATGAGAGAGTTACCCAATCCTACTTTTGCGCTGTCCCCGGTGACGCGGCCCAGGGGCTTTTTTCATCAATTCGTTGAACGGTTTTGGGGCAAGACCCGGTTGATCACACGCCGCGTTTAAAAACGATTTTCCAACTCTCGATCAGGTACCTTCATGTTTACAAATTCCCGTCGTGATTTCGTCATTCGTCTGGCCTCTCTGGCTGCCGTGGCCAGCGCAGGCTCGGTTTTGACCGCCTGTGGCGGCAGTGACTCCGAGCCGCCGCGTTTTGATTACGGCGTTGCCAGTGGCGACCCGTTGTCGGATCGCGTCATTTTGTGGACGCATGCGCAGTTCGCAGGCTTGGTTGATGACGTGCCGCTGACCTGGGAGGTCGCCAGCGATGCCAGCTTTACCAGCCTGGTGGCAAGTGGCAATGCCCGGGCTGTGGCTACCGCCGGGCACACGGTCAAGGTCGATTCGTTGGGTTTGAGTGCAGGCAAAGACTATTTCTTCAGGTTTCGCGACGGTCAGCACAGCTCGCCGGTGGGGCGCACGCGCACGCTGCCAGCAGCGGGGACTTCAAGCCTGTCAATGGCAGTGATGAGCTGCTCCAACTACCCGGCAGGGTACTTTCATGCCTACGCCGAGATCACCCGCACCGATGCCAAATACGCTGTGCATTTGGGTGACTTCATTTACGAATACGCTGCTGATGGTTATGCCAGCACCGATGCCGTGTCACTGAACCGGGTGTCGCAACCGGCCAATGAATGCCTGACACTTGGCGACTACCGCAAGCGTTATGCCCAGTACCGCTCGGACCCGGACAGCAAGACATTTCACGCTGCCATGCCGGTGATTGCGGTGTGGGATGACCATGAAATTGCCAACGACAGCTACAAGGACGGTGCCGAAAACCACACCGAAGGCACGGAAGGCAAGTTCATCGACCGTCGCGCGGCAGCACTGAAAGCCTGGCACGAATGGCTGCCGGTGCGCACCTCGGATGTGACTGATTTGCGCAAGATATATCGCAGCTTTGATTTTGGCGGCCTGGCCGCCCTGCACATGCTGGAAACACGCCTGATCGGGCGTGACAAACCAGTGGAGTTTGCCGAACTGCTGAACCCTGCGACGGCAAGCAGCGCCATGGCCTCATTGGCCTCGCCCACCCGCAGCTTGATGGGGACTGAGCAGCTGAAGTGGTTGCAGGGGCAAATGAGCGCATCCAAGGCGACCTGGCAGGTGCTGGGCCAGCAGGTGCTGATGGGCCGCATGAGTTTTCCGGTGAGTGTGCTGTCTGCACTCAACCCCGGCAACACCAGCCCTGACGCATTGGCCGCTGGGCAAAAGGCCATTACTGACTACCTGACGGCCAAGGCCACCGCAGTGCAGGCGCCGACTCAGTTGACCGAGACACAGAAAGCCTTGTTGAACCCCGCCCTAAATCCCTTGCTGGGCTACAACTTGGACGCCTGGGATGGCTACCCGGTCGAGCGTGAAGTGCTGCTCACAACGGCCAAACAGCTGGGCAAAAAGCTGGTGGTGCTGGCGGGTGACACCCATAACGCCTGGTCCAGCCAACTCACCTTGATGGACGGCAGTGTGGTCGGCCATGAGTTTGCCACCCAGAGCATCAGCTCACCTGGGCTGGAAGAGTATCTGGCCACCTTGCCACCAGCGCAGACAAAGGCAATTTTCATAGGTGTGGTGAACGACCTGAAATACGCCGACACAGCGCGGCGGGGCTTCATGCATATGTACTTCACGCTGACCGAAGCCAAAGCGACTTGGCACTTTGTTAGCACAGTAAAGACGCGAGCCTACACGGTGGACAGCAGTGCCAGTTTGAGTTTTAAGGCGTAGCAGTTGTGCTGTGATGGCGTTGACATATGTTTGACATGTTGCGCCGTTAACTTCAACGGATCAACCAGGAGTCATCATGGGCACGGCCATCCACATCAATGCATTGAACAAGACTTTTCGCGGCGGACGCAAGGCGCTGCAAGACATTCATCTGACCATCCACGCGGGTGAAATGGTGGCACTGATCGGTGCCTCCGGCTCCGGCAAATCGACCTTGCTGCGCCACATGGCCGGCTTGATGGTGGGAGACGGCGCGGGCAATGGCCTGATTCAAATCCACGGCAAGACCGTGCAACAGAGCGGAAAAATTGCGCGAGACATCCGCCAGACGCGTGCCAGCATCGGTTTTGTCTTTCAGCAATTCAACCTGGTGGACCGCTTGCCGGTGATCGTCAATGTGCTGGCGGGCACGCTGCACCGGGTGCCGTTGTGGCGCAGCCTGCTGCGCTGGTTCACGCCGGCTGAGCGCACCCGTGGCGTGGAGGCACTCAAACGTGTCGGCATTGCCGAATGTTGCGACCAGCGCGCCTCCACCCTGTCAGGTGGCCAGCAGCAGCGCGCTGCCATTGCCCGCGCCATGGTGCAGGGCGCCCAGGTGATCCTGGCGGATGAGCCAATTGCCTCGCTGGATCCGGAATCTTCGCGCAAGGTGATGGACATTCTGGCGCAGGTGAACCGCGAGGACAAATGCACCGTGGTGGTGTCGCTGCACCAGGTCAATGTGGCGATGAAATATTGTCCCCGCACTGTCGCCTTGCACCAGGGCCGTGTGGTGTACGACGGGCCGTCCGCTGCGCTCACTCCGGCCTTGCTGCGTGAACTTTATGGCGCCGAAGCGGACGACATTCTGGCACTGGGCGACCACATCTCCAGCCTGCAAGACCACAAACCGGCGCCTGTGCATCTGGTCTGGCCGGCGCCGCTTACGGCCATCAACCCGCAGGCCTGCGCCGCTTGATTCAATTTTTCTCTTTTCAAACTCCAAAGGAACTCCCCATGATCAAGAAACTGCTTGCCGGCCTGGCTGGCGCCACGCTCATCGTCCTCAACCCGGTGGCGGCCCAGGAATTGAAGGAAATCAATTTCGGCATCATCTCGACCGAATCGTCGCAAAATTTGAAATCCAGCTGGCAGCCAATTCTGGACGACATGGCTAAAAAGACCGGCATGAAGGTCAATCCTTTTTTTGCCCCGGACTACGCTGGCATCATTGAAGGCATGCGCTTCAACAAGGTGCATGTGGCTTGGCACGGGAACAAGTCGGCGATGGAGGCTGTGGACCGCGCCGGCGGCGAGGTGTTTGCCCAAATGGTGAACGCCGATGGCACGCAGGGCTATTACTCCCACCTGATCGTGCACAAGGACAGCCCGCTCAAGTCTCTCGACGACATGTTGAAACAGGGCAAAAACCTGTCGTTCGGCAATGGCGACCCCAACTCCACCTCTGGCTTTCTGGTGCCCAGCTATTACGTCTTTGCGCAAAACAAGATCGACCCCAAGACTTTCTTCAAGCTCACACGCAGTGCCAATCACGAAACCAACGCCTTGGCCGTGGCCAACAAGCAGGTGGATGTCGCGACCAACAACAGTGAAAACCTCGACAAAGTCAAAGACAAATTGCCCGAGAAGTTCAACGACATTCGAATCATCTGGACGTCCCCCTTGATTCCGCTGGATCCATTGGTGATTCGCAAAGACCTGCCAGAAGCCACCAAGGCCAAAGTGCGTGACTTTTTCTATACCTACGGGCAGGGCGGCCAGCAGGAAAAAGATGCCTTGTTCAAGCTTTCAAAACTCTCCGGCTTCAAGGCCTCCACCAATGACCAGCTGATTCCAATTCGTCAATTGGAGCTGTTCAAGGCACGCAACAAATTTGAAGCTGACACGACACTTGCCGCCAACGACAAGCAGTCCAAACTGGCCGACATTGATAAGCAACTGGCAGCACTGGACAAGGTGAAGTGATGCGACTGGCACCTCAAATCAGGTTGGATGTTCTTGAGGTGTCGGCATGAGCGCGCCGACCAGCATGCCGATGTTGCGTGTCGTTTCTGACTCGCAAGTGCCGCGTACCAATTTGCTGGGCCTGTTCGCCTGGGGCATTTTGCTGGCGCTGCTTGCCGGTTCATGGCAAGGTGCCGACATGCGCCCGCTTGACCTGGTGCGCGACGGTGGCAACATGGCCACCTATGCCGCCGACTTCTTTCCACCAAAGTTCACTGACTGGCGCATGTACCTGCAGGAGATGGTGGTCACCCTGCAAATTGCGCTGTGGGGCACCGCGCTGGCCGTGTTGTTTGCGGTACCGCTGGGCTTGTTGTCGTCGGTCAACATCACACCGTGGTGGATTCATCAGCCGATCCGCCGCCTGATGGATGCGGCGCGTGCCATCAATGAGATGGTGTTTGCCATGCTGTTCATTGTGGCGGTGGGTCTGGGGCCTTTTGCGGGGGTGCTGGCGCTGTTTGTGCACACCACCGGCATTCTCGCCAAGCTGTTTTCTGAAGCAGTGGAATCAATTGATACCCAGCCGGTGGAAGGCATTCGCGCCACCGGTGCCAATGCGCTGGAAGAAATTGTCTACGGTGTCATTCCGCAGGTGTTGCCGCTGTGGATTTCTTATGCGCTGTATCGGTTTGAGTCAAACGTGCGCTCCGCCTCGGTGGTCGGGATGGTCGGCGCGGGCGGCATTGGCGTGATCTTATGGGAAATCATTCGCGGCTTTCAATACGCCGAAACCTGTGCCGTGATGATCATCATCATTGTCTCGGTGACGCTGATTGATGTGATTTCAGCGCGTATCCGCAAATCGCTGATTTGAGACTGAGCGTTGAGGGTACCGAACTCCAGGCCGGTCACTCAGCATTCAGCCTGGGTTGAAAGCTACGCGGCCAGCGTCGCGCAGTCAATGACGAACCGGTACTTCACATCACCCTTGAGCATGCGCTCATAGGCTTCGTTGATCTCATCCATGCGGATCATTTCAATGTCGGAGACGATGCCGTGCTCGGCGCAGAAATCCAGCATCTCCTGCGTCTCGGGAATGCCACCGATCATCGAACCCGCCAGGCTGCGGCGCCTCATGATCAGGTTGAACACGTTGGGAGCCGGATGTGGCGTGGCTGGCGCACCGACAAGTGTCATCTTGCCATCGCGCTTGAGCAGGACCAGAAACGCATCCAGATCATGCGGCGCAGCAACCGTGTTCAGAATGAAGTCGAAGCTCTTGACCTGTTTGGCCATTTCATCGGCATTGCGTGAAACCACGACCTCATCCGCGCCCAGCGCCTTGGCCGCTTCGCGTTTGGACTCAGACGTGGTGAAAGCCACCACGTGCGCACCCATCGCGTGCGCCAGCTTGATGCCCATGTGGCCCAGGCCACCAATGCCCACCACGCCGACCTTCTGACCTGGCCCCGCTTTCCAATGCCTTAGAGGCGAAAAGGTGGTGATACCGGCGCAAAGCAGCGGCGCCACGGCAGCCAATTGCGCCTCGGGGTGGCGGATGCGCAGCACGTAACGTTCGTGCACCACGACTTGCTGCGAATACCCACCCAGCGTGTGGCCTGGCGCGTCCTGGGTTGGGCCGTTGTAGGTGCCGACCATGTGGTCGCAGTAGTTCTCTAGGCCGTCGTCACAGTCCTCGCAGTGCTTGCAGCTGTCAACAATGCAGCCGACACCCACCAAATCACCGACCTGGACGCCGGACACGTGTGCGCCCAAGGCAGTCACGCGGCCAACAATTTCGTGGCCGGGCACGCAAGGATAGAGCGTGCCCGGCCACTCGGAGCGCACCTGGTGAAGGTCCGAGTGGCACACGCCGCAGAAAGCGATGGCAATCTGCACGTCGTGTGCGCCGGGCGCGCGCCGGGTGATGTCCATGGGTTCGAGAGGCAGGTCACCCGCATGGGCGCCGAAGGCTTTGATGGTCATGGTGTGTCGACTTTCGAGAATTGAAAATGAATGACTGGGTGGAAAAGCTGATCCGCACAGCGCGCTGTCCCGGCGTCAGCGCAAGACCGGCAGGATCGTCCACGCGACCGAGGCGGGTGAGGGTGTAGGACGAGTCAAATGTCAAAAAGAAGACGACCCGTGTGTCTGAGCCGTAGGGCGTGTGCTTGCCATTGTGGATCGTTCCTGCACACCGTGCGCACGCAAGGTATATGCACGACGGTTCCGGAAAAGTGAACGTCAATTAAGCAGTGCCCGGCACGCGTGCGCAACGGAAGACCCACGCCCACTCACCAGATAGTCCACCAACTGGCGGCCAGCGTCGGCCAGCGTGTCTTGGTTGAAAATGGTGTGGTCGACACGCAGGTTCGCGAAACGTGCGTTACGCGCCAGCCGTTGGCTGACCTCGTGCGGCGCGTCGCGGCCGCGCTTTTCCAGCCGACTTGCAAGCTGCGTGGCATCAGTCACGATTTGCACCACCCGCGTGCGCGCTGTGACTCCCTGTGCGTCCACATGATCACGCGAGCCATTCACCACCACCACCCGGCCCGCTGTGACCTGGTCCGCGTAACGTGCCGCAATGCCGTAGTGAAACCCGTGCGCCTGCCAGTGCCATGCCAGGCCGTCGTTGTCCATCAGGCGCGCAAACTGTTCGGGGCTGACCTCATCATGGTCGGAACCCAGGTGTGCCGCACGGGTGACCACGCGGCGGGCAAACACAATGTCCTGCTGTTCGGCAAGCTCTTGTGCGGCCCAGCCCAGCACACTGTCCTTGCCCGCGCCCGAGGGGCCACACACAAACACCCACAGGCCGCTCATGCCAGCAACTCCGCATCGGCCAGGCGTTTGAAAGGCTGCCCTGGCGATGATTCAACAAACAGGCAGAGCCGGTCCAGCACCAACGGCGCTTTTTTATTCAGTTCGGACACCGGGCCCGCCGCCGCTTGCAGGATGCGTTCTGCCATGGTCGGCGCCACCGGTCCGCTCAGGGTAAGGTGCAAACGGTAACGCTCCAGCACATAGGGGTAGCCGTACTGGGCCAGCAGCGCCTGTTCACGCGTATCCAGTTGTTCCGCCTTGCGGCGCAGGAGGTCAGCCGCCGACAAAGGGGCACGCAAATCGTCCAGCCCGGTCACGCAGGCGCTGGCCAGTTCCATCAGTTCATCGCGCACCGTGACTGGCATCAGTGCGACAAAGTCGCCTAGCATGGCTGCTTGCATTGGCCCCAGCGCCACCGGCCTGAGTGTGCCGGCCAGTGCTTGCATGCGTGTCATCAGGTCGTCCTGGGTGTGGCCGCCACTCAAGGCGAACGGTGCCTTCAAGGTGGCGTGAAAGCCGTAGCGGCGTGGCTGGGCGGTGGCCTCATACAACTCCTCAGTCGTAATTTGCGCGAGGGCAGGCTGGGCAATTTGAAGGTCCAGGCATTCATCACGACCAAGCCAGTGGGTGCCGAATTCCCACCAAGATGAGTGGTGTGCGGGTGCAAAATAGATGGCGTAGCGTGGTGTCATGTCTCGTCCCCGTTGTTGACCAGCAATTGCACGCGGTCGCCGCAAAAAACGGTTTCACCATACTTGATGGGTGTGCCCTGCATGTCCACATCCAGACATTCCACGCACAACAGTGGCCGGGTGGCGGGCTGTTTTAACAGGCGCGCGGTTTCGTCGCTGGGCATTTGGGTGGTGATGCGGCTTTGCGCGCGCACATAGTCCTGCACGCCAAAATGTTTCAGGATGTCGGTGCTGCGCATGCCCTCAGCCAGCATCTCCAGCAAACCGGTAAACCGCTGCGCCGGGTAATACGCGGTGGCCAGGCCGATGGGTGTGTCATTGGCCTCGTCCAACGTCTCGACCATCAACACCTTGGCGCCCTTGTCGAGCTTGAGTTCGTGTGCGGCACGCTCGGGTGCTGGCATCTCGCGTGCGGTCAGCAGCTGTTTGCTTGGCAGCAAGCCCTGGCGCAGCAGGTTTTCGCTGAAGCGGGTGCGCCTAGAGAGCGCGTAGTCCAGCAACTCATGCTGCACAAACATGCCGCGCCCGGGTTCAACTCGCACCAGGCCATCGCTTTGCAACGCAGCCACCGCCTGGCGCAAGGTGTGGCGATTCACGGCGAAGCGTGCCGACAGCTCAACTTCACCGGGCAGGCGGCCGGTAGCTGCGTAGGCACGGTCGCGAATCTCGGTGGTCAGGGTGTCGGCAATCTGGCGCCACACGGCCACACCGCTGCGCCGCCCCGGGCTGCTGGAAATGAGTTGTCCAAATGTCATAAGTCGCCTTGGTCAATGAAATGAGAGACGTGTCATGCCCACTGGCTTGGGGCCAAAGGTGTGCGCCTTTTCCGACTTTAGTGACTGATTTAGACATCTGTATGACAAAACCGGCTTTTGATGCTAATTTATAAAAAAACAGCCCGTAGCCCTCGTCTAACATGCGCTAATAGCTATATTTTATATAGCGTTTAAAGTGCACAGGTACTTGGCTGAGCCGCATCGGGAACGGACAGCCTGAAGCATGAAGCATGAAGCATGAAGCATGAAGCATGAAGCATGAAGCATGAAGCATGAAGCATGAAGCATGAAGCATGAAGCATGAAGCATGAAGC
>Ga0136636_10001545_pt1 | contig 13528 bp, 11 predicted proteins | sample AntDrymUQ8522106_2_FD_104653 | JGI IMG/M metagenome (GOLD analysis project Ga0136636, IMG submission 104653) | Polar desert sand microbial communities from Dry Valleys, Antarctica - metaG UQ852 (21.06) | ecosystem: Environmental > Terrestrial > Soil > Desert | place: Antarctica: Dry Valley... | reverse complement strand
TTTCGGATTTTATCTACATAATCGTTACTGTTTTCAATTGCTAGAATTAAATGCTCCGGAGCATAGATATTGCTAAATTCAATACATTCCCCAAGTGATTTGAAAACAATTGAGAAACTATTAACCAATGCTTTTTCGGCGATAGCAGCTCTAGGCAGAACAGTTATTTGTTTTTCCAATTCTATTTTTACCTGATCCACCAGTGCATGACCATCTGTGAGAAACACCACTTGACTGTCTGGACCGTGTTCTGCTTGCGAAAGTAAATCGGCAGCGACAAAACTGGCGTCTGCGTTTTTATCAGCAATTACTAAAACTTCACTAGGGCCGGCAGGTAGGTCGATGGCAATTCCATGTTTCTGCACCAATTCTTTGGCCTTGTTTACATACTGATTTCCCGGTCCAAAAATCTTATCAACCTTACTAATACTTTCCGTGCCATAGGCTAGTGCGGCAATGGCTTGTGCACCACCAACTTTATAAATTTCAGTAATGCCTAAAAATGAAGCGGTAAATAAAATTGCAGGATGGATGTTTCCGTTTTTATCTGATGGTGTACATAACGCAATTCTTTTGCATCCTGCAATTTGTGCGGGAATGGTGAGCATCAAAATTGTCGAAAATAGAGGTGCTGAACCACCGGGAATATATAATCCCACATTCTCTATGGCGATGCTTTTTCTCCAACAACTAACGCCAGGCATAGTTTCTACAGGCGTTTCATTGCTTTTTTGAGCGATGTGAAAGGTTCGAATGTTATTGGCTGCGATTGCAATAGCTTTTTTTAATTCTGTAGAAACCTGACTAATTGCAATTTCAATTTCAGACGCAGCGACCAAGAAATTTTCAAGATTTACCTGATCGAATTGTAAAGAAAATTCTTTTAAGGCAATATCTCCTTTAGATGCTACGCGATTAATAATATTTAGCACTTTTTCTTCCAAATAATCATCGGGTAAATTGGGTCTTTTGCAAAGTCCTTCAAAATCTGCGAATGGAGGATTGATAATTGTTTTCATTCGTTATTATTTTCTTTTTAGAGTATCATTTTTTCAATCGGAACCACTAAAATTCCTTCTGCTCCCGCTTCTTTCAATTCGTCTATTATGTCCCAGAATTTGTCTCCCCTTATTACCGAGTGTAAACTGCACCAACCTTCTTTTGCAAGTGGCAGTATGGTTGGACTGTTCATTCCCGGAAGAATTTTTTCGATTGTACTCAATTTATCGTTCGGAGCATTTAGTAAAATATATTTATTCTCCTTGGCATTGTTTACCGCTCTTAAACGAAATAACAACTTTTTTAAGATGAGTTGTTTGGCTGGGTCCAAACTTCCGGAAGAAACTAAAACTGCCTGACTAGTAAATACTTTTTCAACTTCTTTTAAACCGTTTGACCGAAGCGTACTTCCACTGCTTACAATATCACATATTCCCTCTGCCAACCCAACACTTGGGGCAATTTCAACACTGCCAGAAATGACTTCGATGGTAGCTTTAATGTTATGCAGATTAAAATAGTCTTCTAGGATATTGGGGTAGGAAGTAGCTACTCTTTTGTTCATGAAATAACTTAAACCAGGATAATCGATTTCTTTTGGAACTGCGAGACTTAGCCGACAACTAGAAAATCCTAATTTTTCAACTATGGCTAGGTTTTTCTTGCTTTCTGTCAGTACATTCTCACCTATAATTCCAATATCAGCCACGCCTTGCTCGACATATTGTGGAATGTCGTCATCTCGCAGAAATAATATTTCAATAGGGAAATTAGGAGATTCCGTAATGAGTTTTCCGCCTCCATTTGGAAATTTAATACCACATTCTTCTAAAATGCCAATCGATTGTTCACTTAGTCTTCCGCTTTTTTGCAGGGCAATTCTCAGTTTATTCATTTTGATTTGTGTTAACCTTTGAGTAAATCTGAGACCGGAATGGATACAAAAAAAAATCCCGTTAGATTTACTCAAACGGGATTAGATATAATTATGTACATATCATCTCAGCTCACTTGAGTGCAAGTATGGTGATGATGATGTACTTGGTTAAACATGTTGTTTTTTAATTTTAGTAAGGCAAATATACGCAGATTTTCCACTTTCGACTCATAGCTTTTAAACATTTAACGAAATTTTGAGACAAAGTCGGGTAAATTTTGAGTGCCTTGCTCTTTAAGATGCTTAACAAACGTGCTTCCGATGATACCGCCTTTCGCATATTTCAATGCTTGCAGTAATGTTTCTCTACTATTAATTCCGAATCCTATTATTTGAGGATTTTTTAAATTCATCTTGGAAATGCGCTCGAAATACAGCTCTTGCGTGTTATTAAATCCTAAATCCGATCCCGTAACGCTTGCCGAACTAACCATGTAAATAAAACCATTTGAAATTGAGTCGATCAATTGAATGCGATTCTCAGCTGTTTGCGGCGTAATTAAAAACACATTAATTAACTGATGCTTATCGAAAATTGATTGGTATTCTTCTAGATAAACTTCGATAGGTAAATCGGGGATTATTACGCCATCAATTCCAACTTCGGCACAAATCCGACAGAAATTTTCAACGCCGAATTGTAAAATAGGATTGAAGTAACCCATTATTAATAGCGGAATTGAAACGGTTTTTCGAATATCTTTAAGCTGGTTAAAAAGCACTTGTGTTGTCATTCCGTTCTGCAACGCCTGGGTAGAACTCGCTTGAATTGTAGGTCCATCAGCTAGCGGATCACTAAATGGCAATCCGATTTCAACCATGTCGACACCGCTCTTTTCGAGTGCTTCGAGGATTACCACTGTGTCGTCCAACTTTGGATATCCAGCGGTAAAATAAATAGAAAGTAACTTTTTGTCTTGCTGTAATGACTGATTGATGCGGTTCATCTGTATTTGCAATTATAGATTTGTAATAAACTAATTTTAATGGTGTTGCTAGCTGCAATTCTCCTCATGAAAAACCAAGGCAACTACAATTTGAAATAATCGATATAGGTTGCCAAATCCTTGTCGCCGCGCCCCGACAAGTTAATTACTACAACGTCGTCGCGTTTAAACTGCATTTGATCTAATACAGCAAAAGAGTGCGCGGTCTCGATTGCAGGAATAATCCCTTCTAGTTTTGACAGTTTGAGGCCCCAATTCATCGCTTGTTCATCGGTTATTGAGATAAATTGCGCTCTGCCCGAGGTGAATAAGTGCGCATGCATTGGTCCGACGCCTGGATAATCTAATCCAGCCGAAATGGAATAGGGTTCGGTGATTTGACCATCTGCTGTTTGCATCAGCAACGTTTTACTGCCGTGGATGATTCCTATTTTTCCCAATGCCGATGTAGCAGCGCTTTCGCCCGAATCGATTCCAAGTCCTGCAGCTTCTACCGCAATAAGTTTTACATCCGAATCATCTAAAAAATGATAATACGCACCTGCCGCATTACTACCGCCGCCCACACAGGCAATCACATAATCAGGATTTTCACGCCCTTCTTTTTCGGCTAACTGCATTTTTATTTCTTTAGAAATTACACTTTGAAAACGCGCCACCATGTCGGGATAAGGGTGCGGACCAACAACAGAACCAATGATATAGTAGGTGTCTTTGGGATTGCTGATCCAATCGCGAATGGCTTCATTAGTTGCATCTTTAAGTGTTTTGGATCCTGATCGTGCGGGGCGAACCTCGGCACCTAACATTTGCATTCTCGCGACATTCGGCGCTTGACGTTTAATATCGATTTCACCCATGTAGACAATACATTGCAAACCCATTAAAGCGCAAACCGTGGCGGTCGCAACGCCGTGCTGACCAGCGCCAGTTTCAGCAATGATGCGCTTTTTGCCCAATCGCTTGGCTACTAATATTTGCCCGATTGTATTATTGACTTTGTGCACACCAGTGTGACATAAATCTTCTCTTTTGAGATAGATTCTGGTGTTGTACTGATCTGAGATATTTTTTGCAAAATACAAAGGTGTCGGACGTCCGACATAATTTTGAAGCAAGGCGTCAAATTCGATTTGAAAGTCGGGATCTGAGGTAATCCGCAAATAATTTTGACGTAATTCTTCTACATTAGGATACAACATTTCTGGAATATAGGCACCACCAAACTCACCGTAGTATCCGTTCTGATTAACGTGATAGGTCATAACTTTTTTATTTATTTTATTATTGAATGCTGTAAACAACTTTTTGCACAGTTCCATATTTTTTAATCCTGGTTCATTCTCAAGTTTGCTGTTGCAATCAATGGCACGAATCGGCAATTTGGTTTGTAGTAAATTGTTGATATCATCGACTTCATCAAATCCGATCCCGCCGCTTAAGAAAAATGGCTTGGTAGATTCATATTTTTTAAGAATAGTCCAGTCGAATATAGTGCCGTTGCCGCCTGGAAGTTTTCCTTTTGTATCGAATAGATAGTAATCGCATACCAATTCATATGGCTTAAGATCGTCAAAATTAAAATCATTATCTACAGAAAATGCTTTTATGATTTCGATATTTTTAGACAAATTCACTCGAAGTTGACTACAGAAATCGGCTGATTCATTTCCGTGTAGTTGCACCACTTGCAAATCGTGACGATAAACGAGTGCAACAATACCTTCAATCGCTTCATCCACAAAAACGCCTGTTTTCTTTATTGAATTTGGCAGTTGCGGAATCGTGCCTTCAAAAAAGCGCGAAGATGCTTTCGAAAAAATAAAGCCCATATAGTCGGGTAGGAGTGGCGCCATTTCCAAAATATTGTCGCCATGTTTCATACCGCAAATTTTAATCATGACCGATCTCTGTTGCGATTTGAGATTTTGAATATTGTCCTTAGCTAAAGCCATTTTTAATTTTCCGTTTGTTTGTAGTTTGATTGAAGGGCCAGTATAAAGTCGCGAGCTGCCTTGCCGGCATTTTCGGTTTTCATAAAATGCTCACCAATCAGGAAACCTTTATAGTCATACTCTAAAAGCGAAATGACGTCACGAACGGATGAGATTCCACTTTCGGAAATTTTCACAAATTCACGCGGAATTTCTTCTGAAAGCTTTTTGCTAGTTGATAGACTGACTTCAAAAGTATCCAGGTTTCGATTGTTGACGCCGATCATGTCTATCGTTGGCATAATAGATTTTTGAAGTTCTTTTAGATTGTGGACTTCGAGCAATACGTCTAACTGAAGACTTTTGGCAAACTCCGACAAGCTTTTGATTTCGCCTCTCGTCAAAATCGCCGCAATCAGCAAAATGACATCCGCGCCGTGTGCTTTGGCTTCCAAAATCTGGTATTCGTCGATGATAAATTCTTTTCGCAGAATCGGAATGGATACGCAAGCGCGAGCCAACAATAGATCATCCACTGATCCGCCAAAATATTTAGCGTCGGTTAAAACAGAAACTCCGAAAACTCCCGCATTTTCATAACCTGAGACTACTTCTTCCACCGTAAAACTATGATTGACACTAATTTTTGAAGGTGAACGGCGTTTGTGTTCGGCAATAATTCCAAAATTTGCATTACGCAATTTGTCACTTAATGAAATTGTTGGCCTTAAAAAAAGAGTTGAGGTTTCCAGTTGTGCGGTTGGGATAATCAATTTTTTGAGATAAACTTCTCTTATTTTGTCGGCCACTATTTTGTCGAGTATCGTCATTTGTTTTTTTGTAATTGATGATGGAACTTAGTCATATGATAATTATTTAGAACTATAATCTTTGCTAAGTTCTTGTAAAATATGTAGAGATTTATTCGCTTTTCCGGAGAACAAACTTTCTTTAGCCAGATCAAATGCGTCTAAAAGAGTACATCTGGTTACTGTTGAAATTGCCAGCGCTGCATTGGCGCAAACTACGTGATTCTGTTGGGTGGTTCCGTTGCCGCTAATAATGGTGGTAAATATTTGTACCGAATCGTCAATTGTTTTGCCTCCTTCAATGTCACTTTGCGCTAAAGCGGTAATTCCAAAATCAGTTGAATCGAACATACCTTCTGAGTGATTCCGTATTATTTTTGTTGGACCTGTGAGGGAAATTTCGTCGTAACCGTCGAGCGAATGAACAATCGCAAAATTGACATTGGTATTCTGATATAAATAAGCATACATTCTCGCAATTTCGAGGTTGAAAACACCAACCAACTGGTTTTTCGGGAAAGACGGATTGACCATTGGCCCCAGCATATTAAAAAAGGTTTTGACTGCTAATTCTTTTCTAATTGGAGCGACGTTCTTCATCGCTGGATGAAACAGCGGCGCATGCAACACGCAGATTCCGGCTTTGTCGATACTACGTTCGAGAAAATCGGAGTCATTGGTGAATTTAATTCCGAGTTTCTCCATTACATTGCTCGAACCGGAGATTGAAGAAACGCCGTAATTCCCGTGTTTGGCGACTTTTATTCCGGCACCTGCGGCCACAAACGATGCCAGTGTTGAAATGTTGAATGTATCTTTTCCATCGCCACCGGTTCCGCATAAATCAATGGTGTTGTAGTGTGACAAATCAATACGAATACACAGCTCCAACAGGGCATCACGAAATCCAGTAAGTTCGTCAATCGTAATATTTCGCATCATAAAAACGGTCAGAAATGCTGCAATCTGACTCGGATTATACGTTCCATGGGAAATGTTAACCAAAACATTTTTTGCTTCGTCTTTGGTCAGCGTCTCATGATTTATAAGTCGGTTTAAAATATTTTTCATCGCAATGTGAGTGAGTTATGGGTCATTTGTATCGTTATGATTCTCATGTATATTTGCTCCATTAAGTTCTAGTATTTACGACGTTAGCCAATTTTGCAACATCTTTTTTCCATTTGGCGTCAGCACACTTTCGGGATGAAATTGCACAGCGCGAACGTTGTACAATCGGTGACGCAAAGACATGATTTGTCCGTTTTCATCTATAGAAGTCGCTTCCAAAACTTCAGGCAATGGCGCTTGCACCACCCAAGAATGATAGCGACCTACGTCAAATTGCGAATCGAAGTCTTGAAATAGCATCTCATCATTTACAATAGTCGTAATTTGAGTCGCAACGCCATGGTATACGCGATCCAAATTAATTAGCTTGGCACCGAAAACTTCAGCAATCGCCTGTTGTCCTAAACATATTCCCAGTATATTTTTGCTCGGCGCATATACTCGGATTACCTCCTTTAACAAGCCGGCTTCATCAGGAATTCCGGGTCCGGGAGAAAGGACAATCCAATCGAAATGCGCAATTTCATCGACATCAAATTCGTCATTTCGATATACAGTGACTTCACAATCTAGGGCTTCCAAGTAGTGAACAAGATTGTAGGTAAAACTGTCGTAATTGTCTATAACTAGTATTTTCTTCATTTTGTTTAATGGTAAAATATTAAATGGAAATTTAAATGGTTTCTGCCAGATCTAGTGCTTTATTCAATGCTTGTAATTTATGATAGACCTCCTGCATTTCAGATTCTGCATTAGAGCTTGCTACAATTCCGGCACCTGCTTGCGAATGCAGTTGATGATTTTTACTAAGAAATGTGCGAATCATAATCGCGTGATTAAAGTTACCTTCAAAATCCATAAAACCGATGGCGCCACCATAGTAATTACGGCTGGTTTTTTCGTAATCCTCAATAAGTTGCATCGCACGGTATTTTGGCGCGCCACTTAATGTTCCGGCAGGAAAAGTATCGGCCACAACTTGCATCGTTTTTGCATTTTTTTTTAAAAGTGCGGATACTTTTGAAACCAAATGAATGACATGCGAGAAAAATTGGACTTCACGATACTGCTCCACTTTTACATGCTCGCCATGCCGACTAAGATCATTTCGAGCCAGATCGACCAGCATAACATGTTCGCTGTTCTCTTTCGCATCTTCTGATAATTTTCTGGCGAGTAGCGCATCTTGTTCGTCATTTCCTGTTCTTTTGAACGTTCCCGCTATCGGATGGATTGCTGCTTTTCTATCTTTCACAATAATTTGAGCCTCCGGCGATGAACCAAATATTTTAAAATCACCATAGTCAAAAAAGAATAGGTAAGGTGACGGATTTATACTTCTCAATGCCCGATAAACATTGAATTCGTCTCCTTTAAATCCTTGCGTGAACCGTCTGGATAAGACCATTTGAAACACATCTCCACGAAAACAATGTTTTTTTGCCAGATTGATATTGGCTTTAAATTCGGTATCAGTTAAATTGGAAGTGCCTTCTCCTTCTTTCAAAAATTTATACGTACCAATATTCCGAGACTGCAGTAGTTGTTCAATTTCGGCTATATTGTTTCTATTGTCGATGCTATGGCAAAAGATATAGGCTTCATTTTTAAAATGATTGATAGCGATAATATTTTGGTAGACTTGATAGTGTACATCTGGAATAGAAATGCTATTGTCCTTTTTCGATATTTTTATTTTTTCAAAATACCGTACCGAGTCGTATGAAATGTAACCGAATAATCCGCTATTAATAAATTTGAAGTTATTTTCATCGGATTTAAAACTTTCGGAAAACGACTGGATTTCGCTGGAAACAATTGTGGTTTCATCGATGTCTACAATCTCGCGACTGCCGTCGGGAAACAACTTATAAATTTTTTCGTTTTCGATTTTAATCGACGCAATTGGATTGCAACAGATGTATGAAAAACTATTGTCATTCGCGTGATAGTCACTACTTTCGAGCAAAAGACTGTTTGGAAACTTGTCGCGAAGTTTCAGATAAACACTTACCGGCGTTATGGTGTCGGCAAGAATTTGCTTGTATTTTGTATTTAAGATAAATTTTTTCAACGGACAATATTTTGAATTCATAAATTTTTATTGCAAAAAAAAAGACTTGTCGTAATGACAAGCCTTTTATATTTTTTGATTAAATAATACGAGGAGCTAGTTCACGACAACTGACGTAAAGAATTCCACCACCAAGTATTGTTTAATATTGTGTACATGTTTTTTATTTAATACAAATGTAGAAGGAAATTTCAAGCGTTGTTGTTTTTTTTGAATTTTTTTTTAAAAAACAGCATTCAACTGTTGGAAACCGTTATAACTAAAACCGCATAAGTGACTAATTTTTCGCAAGTTATTAAATAGAAACTACTCGATAATATTGACGAAAAAGATAGCAGTGTTTTGTTCAGAAGCGATCATACTGATGAATATTAGTAGCTATTCCTGCTGTTCGTTCTAGCTTTGTCGGCTTAAAGAAAGCCAACAAAGGCTGCCACTTCCATCAGGGCTAGGGGATTTTCATTACAAACAACGCTACCGTTTCCAATTTTTCATTTTTATCGTTGTCATGCTATTTTAAATTAAAAAAGCGGCTTTTCAATGACGATCACTTACAACTTATCAAGTTTAAAATTTATTCCAATTTTTTTAATAATATTTCAGCCACTAATTCGGATGAGGCGGGATTTTGACCGGTGATTAGCATGCCATCTTCAATCGCATACGCACTCCAATCTGCTTTTTTGGAATAAATACCGCCATTAGCTTTTAGCATATCCTCTACCAAAAAGGGCACAACAGCAGTCAATTGCACGGCATCTTCTTCTGTGTTTGTAAATCCGGTCACTTTTTTTCCTTTAACTAGCGGTGTTCCATCGGCATTTTTTGTGTGCTTAAAAACAGCAGGTGCGTGGCAGACTGCCGCTACCGGTTTGTCGTTTGCATAGAAAGCCTCAATCAAGGCAATTGAATTTTGATCTTCAGCCAAATCCCAAAGTGGTCCATGTCCGCCGGGAAAAAATACTGCGTCATAATCATTTTGATTTATAGTTTCTAGTTTTAGAGTATTGGAAAGCAATTCTAGCGTCTTTTGGTCATTTTTAAATCGTGTCGTTGCCGAAGTTTGCGCATTAGGTTCATTGCTTTTGGGATCAATTGGTGGCTGACCACCTTTTGGAGAGGCGAGGGTAATCTGAATGCCTTTATCTTTTAACAAATAATAAGGTGCGGCAAATTCCTCAATCCAAAAACCGGTTTTTTTATCGGTATTTCCTAAATCTTCGTGACTGGTCAGTACAAATAATACTTTTTTCATGTTTTTCATTTTTTACTTTATTATTTTTTAATTGGCCGCAAATTGGACCTTTTGTTTTTATTGGTCTTATCGTAGGCACCAATCAAGATGTTTGAGCGTTCAAATGTTATAAGGTTTATACCGACATTGATCTTGCATTATTAAAGTTAGCACCAAAAATCCGGAAAAACTACATCGTTAGTAAATAAGTTTCTCGTTGCGGTTTGTTAGAACAATGAATTTTAGGAATATTTATGGAAGAGCAAAGTTCTCAGTTTGAAAACAGCATGAATGGTAGTGTTAATTAAAATTTGCCTTTTAGATCCTCGATTGATTTTTTAAGAGCCATTATTTCTTGTTTTAATTCCGATATATCTTTTGCGCCAACAATTGGTGTATTATGTTCTTCGGCATCACGCCCAATGAAAAAAGTTGCAAATGTGGCGGTTACGTAACCAAAAATAGTGTACCCAAAAACAGCTATTAAAAATGCAAGACCTCTACCTTCAGGAGTTAAAGGATTATATTCATTTCCTGCCGTGATCACCCGCATCGCAGTCCACCATAGAGCCATGGAGTAACTATCAAAACCCTCATTGCGACTTTCAAACGCATACATACCGGCTGCTCCTGCAAAAATCACGATAAGAGTGATCATACAAACATAACTAAATGCTCTTCGTTTCATTGTTGCAGCAAGGCTTTTCATACTTCGGTTTAGTGAAGAAATGATCCGCAAGAGTCTAATGCCTCTCAAGCCTCGCAGCAAACGAACAAATCTAAAGAGACGAAATACTCTTAGGGCAGGAATAATCAATGAAATGGCTGTCAACCAATTCTTTTTTAAAAAAACTACTTTGGCCGGTGCTAAAATCAATTTTATAATAAAATCAATGATAAATATAATCCAGATCGTTACGCTTGCATACTCCAGTGATTTAAGCAATCCCCATATCAATTCAATAACCAACAAAACTAACCAGACAAAACCTAAAAAAATCATTGGACCTTCCAAAACTTTTTCGATTGACTTAAGTAGTTTTTTTCTTTCGTTAAATAGTTGCTCTGTCATGATTTGTGCATATTAAATGGCATCACCTATGTGAAATTTGTATAGCTATTGATAACTCAACGCTAAATTAATGAGGTAGTGCGTTGCGTCCCTTTCGTACGGCGTTACATCCGAAGACTTGTAAAGTCAATCGCTCTTATCGCGTTGCTTAATTTAAAAAAAGTTGATACCTATTCTGTTGCAGTTTTGGGTCGATCACTTTCTTCCTCAGAACCAGCTTCAATGATTTCATCTACCTCGTCTTCTTCTTCTTCTTCAAGCGATTTTGCATTTTGTTCTTGGACATCTTCGTTTTTATTTATGAAAAACCTACAGAAGAGCGGTAGGTGATCACTTCCAATATTCCGTAGGGTCTTAAAGTCATCGATAAAGATATCTGTGGAATGGAAAAAAAGATCAATAGGGAATCTAAGCATTCTATATTTTGCATGAAACGTAGATACAAATCCCCGCCCGATTCTTGGATCAATTAATTCTGATGTTTTTCTAAATAAGATTGACGATCTCGCCCAAGCAACATTATTAAAGTCGCCAACAACGATCACAGGACCTTTCGTCTCTTTAATTTTTTTTCCCACCGCAAGTAATTCTCCGTCTCTTTCTTTCGCATTCTCCTCTTCGGTAGGGCTTGGCGGTGGTGGATGAACCCCAAAAAAGGTAAATGGAATGCCGTTTTCTGTAAATAGTGAAGCCTCTATACTAGGTAAATCGTCTGCGATAAAATAGTTGGTTTTTATAGATTCCACTTGGAGCTTTGTATAAAAATGAATCCCATAGGTGTTTTCTAACGCAACCTTTTTAAAGTTGGGATATTCTTTCTCAATTACGGACAGCGCAGTCTCCCATGCCTGATTTGATTCCATTGTCAGGATGATATCGGGCTCTATTTCCCTAATCAACCCTATTAATTTCTCGTAACATTTATTAAATTGATACACATTTACCGAAATAATTGAGACTGGTTTAGAATCGTGGGCGGTATTTTGTACGGTATTTTTTCTATATATTATAGTATACGGAACTAAGATAATACCGTGATAAATTACAAGTCCTGTATGAATTAAAATTGTTCCCCAGAAAGTAAGGCTTTTTTCTTCTATAAAGATGAATCCTAATATCAGTATCGCGAGTTGAATTATCATCACTTGAATTCTTCCAAACTCCCAAATTCTAAAAATCCAGTGCGGATGTGTTATAAACGGCAACATACTAGCAGTGATACAAAATGCCGATAAAATATAATAAGCTACTAGCATATGTTATAGATATGTTTAGATCTCTTTACCCATCATAAGTATTTGACCTTTTTAGCACTAAAGATAACGAAATTATAGATGTATTTCGACCCATTAATCAAATACTCAACGTACTCGCGCAGATGATGGTGCCAATGAGGGCAAGCAAAGGCGAGCCGAAAAAAAATATAGCATTTCATTGATAGCAAAATGGTCCGAATAGTTATATACTTGGCAATGATCGCTTAGGGTGCGTTAAGCGTAAGGATATTTTTTTTCTTTTTAAAAAAAAAATCGAAACTGATAGTTTCGATTTTGTATAATTACTTTTTCTTTGATTTTTTCTTTTTTTCCGCTGCTTTTTTCTTAGCCTTTTTTTCTTTTAATTTCTTTTCAGCTTTTTCCTTTTTTGCTTTTTCCTTTTTCTTTTTCTTAGCTTTTTTCTCTTTTTCTTTTAGCTTCTCTTTCGCTTTTTTCTCTTTTTCTTTGTCTTTATCACTCATCTTTTTTATTTTTTTAAGGTTTTTTTTATCTAATGTATCTATCTCCTTAGCAGGTAGCGGTTCTTTATTATCTTTTTCAGTAAATTTAGAATCTTCAGTATTTGTTACTTCCATTTTATCACTAACTTCTGTAGGTGTTGTTACAGGCTTAACTTCTTTTTTGACAATGGGTCTTCGCACCGGAGTTTTTCTTACTATAGGAGCTTTTTTTACCGCTGGCTGAGGCACGTTTGGAGTTGCATTTTTTTCCTCTTGACTAGTGTTTTCGCTTTGCTTTTTCTCTTCCATTTTTAAGAATTAATTATTTTTTAATATTAATTTAATGTTAAGCAAATGTAAACTATTATAAAATAGTCCAATGTTAAGTTTTTAGTTTATCCAAAAACTTAACATTAGAAATCAAAGGTTCTTTTGTTAAGTTTTTACTATTGACTCAAAACGATATTGATCTTATTCGTTTAATCGATTTGCCTCTATGCTTGGTTGACCTTTCGAGTGCTTTTCTTCGTAAAAGGCCTTAATTTTAAAGGGAATTACGAACCATTTACGAAGGATTTACGAACAAGCTCTATATTAAAGCTAATTTTACACCGTAATGTTCGGTCATTTTTGCGCTTTTTTTTCCTGTTTTTATGACCGGTTTGATTTTCAAAATTAGATAAGAAAGCGATACAAAACTTACAATTACGGGTCGATTTAAGATGGTTTATTCG
>Ga0136636_10001544_pt1 | contig 13531 bp, 10 predicted proteins | sample AntDrymUQ8522106_2_FD_104653 | JGI IMG/M metagenome (GOLD analysis project Ga0136636, IMG submission 104653) | Polar desert sand microbial communities from Dry Valleys, Antarctica - metaG UQ852 (21.06) | ecosystem: Environmental > Terrestrial > Soil > Desert | place: Antarctica: Dry Valley... | reverse complement strand
TACGCGATGAAAACTGCTTTGGTAGATTAAAGCCCAAGAAGTAAGTGGCGGCGCGAAGCGCCGCCACTTACTTCTTAGGTTTTAAAAAAGCGCTGTAGGCATTACAGAGAAACAACGATCCATCATTAGCTTGCTATACTTTCTATAAATTGATTTGTTAGACTTGCTTAGTAAGCTTAGGGTTATACACACATGAGTCTGTTTCTGGAACGTCTTCACAGCAGCGATCGCCCCGTCATAGTCTTTGATGGTGCAATGGGTACAAATTTGCAGGTGCAAGACCTTACTGCCGAAGATTTTGGCGGTGCGGAGTATGAGGGCTGCAATGAGTATCTGGTGATGACGAAACCTGAAGCAGTAGCCAAGGTACATCGCGACTTTTTAGCCGCAGGTGCAGATGTGATTGAGACAGATACCTTTGGCGGTACATCGATTGTTTTGGCTGAGTATGACCTAGCTCACATGGCGTATGAGCTTAGTAAAAAAGCCACAGAACTAGCCAAGTCTGTCGCTGCGGAATTTTCCACACCTGAAAAGCCGCGTTTTGTCGCTGGCTCGATTGGTCCGACCACGAAGTTACCAACTTTGCTGCATATTGATTTTGACAGCATGAAGCAGTCATTTATTGAGCAGATTAGAGGACTGTACGATGGTGGCGCGGATTTGCTACTAGTCGAGACTTGTCAGGATGTGTTGCAAATTAAGGTCACATTGAGTGCGATCGAAGAATTTTTTGCAGAAATCGCAGTACAGAAAAAGCCCCGTATTCCTGTCATGGTATCGGTGACCATCGAAGCCACAGGCACAATGCTAGTTGGTTCGGATATCTCGGCAGTGGTCACAATTTTAGAACCCTATCCCATTGATATTTTAGGATTAAATTGTGCAACGGGGCCCGACTTGATGAAGGAGCATATGCGCTATTTGAGCGAGCATTCTCCCTTTGTCGTCTCCTGTGTCCCAAATGCTGGATTGCCTGAAAACGTTGGTGGTCACGCTTTCTATCGACTCACGCCTGAAGACTTAGGCGAACATCTCCAGCATTTTGTGGAAGATTTAGGCGTACAAGTGATTGGCGGTTGCTGTGGTACAACTCCTGCTCACATCCAAACACTTTCTGAAATATCAAAGAACTTTAAACCCAAGCAACGTAAGCCTCTTGTCGTTCCATCCGCAGCTTCCATTTATAGCTCGCAGCCCTATATTCAAGATAATTCTTTCTTGATTGTCGGTGAACGTCTCAATGCGAGCGGTTCAAAGAAAACTCGCGATTTATTGAATGCAGAAGATTGGGATGGGTTAGTGGCGATCGCGCGATCGCAAGTCAAGGAAGGCGCACATATTCTTGATGTGAATGTGGACTATGTGGGACGCGATGGCGTGCGCGATATGCATGAACTGGTATCGAGACTCGTAACTAATGTCACGATACCTCTAATGCTCGACTCCACCGAATGGGAAAAGATGGAAGCAGGGCTGAAAGTGGCGGGTGGTAAATGCATTCTCAATTCCACTAATTATGAAGATGGTGAAGAACGCTTTTGCAAAGTTGTGAAACTTGCCAAGCAATATGGAGCAGGGATCGTCATCGGGACAATTGATGAAGATGGCATGGCGCGAACTGCCGATAAGAAGTTTGAAATTGCCTCTCGTGCTTATAAACAAGCAACCGAAGAACTGGGAATGCCAGCTAGTGAAATCTTTTTTGATACTCTCGCGCTGCCGATTTCGACGGGTATCGCTGAAGATCGCCAGAATGCGGCGGCGACCATCGAATCGATTAGCCGCATTAAAAAAGCTATGCCTGAAACCCATATATTGCTGGGTGTTTCCAATGTGTCCTTTGGTTTAAATCCTGCTTCGCGAGTGGTTCTTAACTCGGTATTTTTGGATGAAGCGATCAAAGCGGGAATGGATTCATCGATTGTCCATGCCAGTAAAATCGTGCCGCTCAATCGTATTCCTGAAAGACAATTAGAAGTATCACGCCAATTGATTTACGATCAGCGTCAATTTGATGGCGATATCTGCATTTACGATCCGCTTGGTGAGTTTACGACCTTGTTTGAAGGTGTTTCGAGCAAGCGCGTTAAGGTGGACAAAGCTGATACGCCTATCGAAGAGCAACTCAAAAATCATATTATTGATGGCGATCGCATTGGCTTAGATGACGCACTTACGGAAGCGCTGAAGCAATACGAACCCTTGATCATCATCAATCAATTTTTGTTGGATGGTATGAAAGTAGTCGGCGAGCTATTCGGCTCAGGGCAGATGCAACTTCCCTTTGTACTGCAATCAGCAGAGACAATGAAGTCAGCAGTCGCTTTCCTAGAGAACTTTATGGATAAGGTCGAAGGGTCTAATAAAGGCGTATTTCTGATCGCAACCGTAAAGGGAGATGTCCATGATATTGGTAAGAACCTTGTCGATATCATCCTGTCCAATAATGGCTATAAAGTCGTCAACATTGGCATCAAACAGCCTGTCGATAACATCATCAAAGCTTATGAAGAGCATAAGGCTGACTGCATCGCCATGAGTGGATTGTTAGTGAAGTCCACGGCTTTCATGAAGGATAACTTGCAAGAGTTTAACAATCGTGGTATCAGCGTCCCTGTGATCCTCGGTGGCGCAGCCTTGACTCCTAAGTTTGTGTATACCGATTGTCAAAATGTTTACCAAGGCAGGGTAATTTACGGTAAGGATGCATTCTCAGACCTCAACTTTATGGACAAGTATATGCCCGCGAAAGTTGAAGGGAAATGGGAAGATAAGCAAGGCTTTTTGGATGCGAATCTTGTCGATGAAGTGAGTGGATCTGTAGATGCGGCTATCAGTGCCTCGGAAGAACAAGCTAAGCAAGATGCTCTTTTAGCAGAACGTTATCTGGATATCGAACGATCTGATGCCGTTGAAACTAACATTTCCCGTCCTACCCCTCCTTTTTGGGGAACGCAAATTTTCCATGAGCCTGATATTCCCTATGAAGAATTGTTTTGGAATCTAGATTTGCAAGCTTTAGTTGCAGGGCAATGGCAATTTCGCAAGCCTAAAGACCAGTCAAGAGGAGAATATGATGCTTTTCTGCAAGAGAAGGTTTACCCCATCTTGGAGCTTTGGAAAGAACGAATTATTAAAGAGAAGTTGCTATCGCCAACTTCTGTATATGGCTATTTCCCTGTGTTAGCTGAAGGAAATACAGTCTATGTCTATGACCATAAAGATATAGATCAAATTAATGCCCAAACACAACCGATTAATTCCTTTGTCTTTCCCCGCCAGAAATCCTTGCGCCGCCTCTGTATAGCCGATTTCTTCTCACCTAAAGAGTCAGGAATTATCGATGTTTTACCGTTGCAAGCAGTCACAGTGGGAAATATTGCGACAGAGTTTGCTCAGGGACTTTTTAAAGCGAATCAGTATACTGATTATCTCTACTTTCATGGTCTAGCCGTCCAGATGGCGGAAGCTATTGCCGAATGGACACATACGAGGATTCGTCATGAGTTAGGTTTTAGCGCTGAAGACCCTAACAATATTCGGGATATTCTTGCCCAGCGCTATCATGGCTCTCGCTATAGTTTTGGCTATCCTGCCTGTCCTAATATGCAAGATCAGTATAAGCTGCTGGACTTATTAGATGCGAAGCAGGTTGACTTGGTTATGGATGAGAGTGAACAACTTTATCCAGAGCAGTCAACAACCGCTCTAATTGTGCATCACCCGATCGCTAAATATTTCAGTGCTTAGTCTTCTCAATAAAAAATTTGGGAGAGTTGCTGAGCAACTCTCCCAAATTTTTTATTAGTTCTGGCTTGAGGCTAGGGCTTTTGGATAAAGGAATTACTGCGGTTAGATTTTTTATAAAAAGTCGCAAGACTGTCTTCATCACCAACAAAACGCCAATGCCAAGGCTCATACATCACACCTTGAGCGTTATTCGGTGTAAACGACATTTCAAACCCATATCTAGCTGCATTATTTTGTAACCATTGAAAAGCAGCAGTTTTCTCAAAGCTGATCGACAAGTTAGCACTAGGAACAGAGGCATCGCCGATATCTAGAGCATAGCCAGTATGGTGTTCGCTATGCCCTGGTGGGGCGCTAACTTTGGCTCTTTCAGCAGGAGTTTGATTGCGCTGCTTACTAATTTCAAAGAAAAGCTGCTGCTGCTCAGAGATCGTCCGAAATCCAGAAATAATCACAAAATCGATGCCGTCTGCTTTGGCATCAGATTCCATATTGAGATAACTTTTAGCCGCCGCCTCATGCAATCTAATTTCGTAACCATCACCAGCTCTACCAATAGTGCGTAATTTATTAGCAGGAGGCTCTGCAAAGGCATAATGTCCAAATAGATCAGAAGGAACTTCAGCTTCAGGCTGATCGGTATTTGTGATTGGCGCAGTAGCTATATTGGGAGATGGGGTGGGTGTAAATGTTATAGGCGTTGGTGCAGTACTAGGTGATGCAACTACTGCGGCGACGTTACTAGGATTTTGAGCAATCTTATCGGCATTTAGTGAAAACCAGATACGGGTGCTAACAATCGGTGATAAAAATGCTAAAAAAGCTAAAACATATGCCCACCAAGGCACTGACAAAAGCGATCGCAAGATCGAGCGTCTTTTTACGACAGGTTGCTTTTTAGGCGATCGTTCGGAATCGCTGATTCGCTGGGCAACAGGAATATCGTTTTGGGTAGGCATAGTTATTTAGGTGAGGCTTTAACCAAAATTAAATATAAGGCTAAATATATATTGTTTGGTAGTGTTGCAGATCTATGGAAGAAAATCTACGTCAATTGATGAATAGAATACAGCCTATTGAGGCTTTAAGAGGTATAGATAAACTTTCAAAAGTGGCGCTTCGCGCCACTTTTGAAAGTTTATCTGAGTTCTATAACAGCGCAAAGCGCTGTATGCCAATAGCTATAAATCAGGTAATGACTGCACGATTTCGATAATATTGCCATCAGGATCGCTTAAAAATAATATTTTTTGTCCCCAAGGCATCAGCTTGGGCGGTGCAATAATCACGCTATTCTCAATTGCTTCTTCATCATTAACCTTAGAACGATCGCCTATTTTGTCCAAGATTTGTTGATAGGTTTGGTCAAGGTCTGCCACAGACATCGATAGCAAAAATGGATGTCCACTAATTGCTTGCTTGCCGCGATCGCCAAATAATTTGGGTAGCCAACTGCGATCATAGATACCGATTTTCAACTTGCCACTGTAGCCCTCAACTCCATCGGGCTTTGTCGGCTTGTCGAAGCTAAAGCCTAACAAGTCGCGATAAAAAATTAGCGATCGCGCCACATCGGAAACAAACAAAGCTATGTAATCTATTTCCATATTTATAGCTCTCGCCAAGTGGACTTACTCTTTTCCCAGTGAAAGATTAGCGTTGCGGCGCGAAGCGCCGCAACTCGTCTTCTGGTTTTGTGTCCTAACAAGACTGGCTAAGCCTATCTCGAATAATTAATCTTGCAACACTACTTCAGGGCGATCGCTTAGAGAAGTATCGACATTATTATTAGATTTATAGTTAATTTCCTGCTCATCAGGTAGCCAATTTAATAGAGGCAGTGGTAGCAGACTAGTGACATTGGCAATCAAAACCAAGATCCAGAGATTATCAAAATTTGACTCGGTGACACCGAGTAAATAGGTTAGCCCAGCCCCCAACTGAAAGGAACATAGCGCCGAAATATTTAGTACCGACATTAGTAATGCAAATAATGTTGCCTCAATCCCCTCAGGGCATAACCTTGCGGCTAACACGAGTACAGGCATAAACGCAATACGACCAGCAATGGTCAAAATCAGACTGTCTCCGAGGCTAAACCAGCGATCATCAATGCCTAGCGATCGATTGACATGGGTAACTAGCAATAGACTCGTCAACCCTAGCGATGTAGAAATTATCGTTGTCCAAAAGAAAATTTTGCGGGTCGGTACACCTTTAAAAAAGCGCTGAAATAGCCATACCCCTAGTAGCCCAGCCCAACTAGCAAAAAATCTGATTGTTCCTAAAAATTCTGGGTTGAACTTAAGCTCATTGGTTGTGAAATAGAAAAAAGCAGTGTCCGCACTTGGCGTAGCTTGCCACAGGAATAGAAAAGCTGCGGGTAACCAAATCGCTTTGTTTTTAAAAGCTTGCTTTAGTTGGGTGAAATTGTACTTGAGCGATAGCCATACCTGTGAGTTGCGCGACAGGTTTGGCGTAGGTGCAGTCGGCGAACCATCAGGGTTAGGCGCAACAATAAAAATAGTAGACATCGGTGGATCAGCGATCGCAAAGGCAGCAATCCCCACCAGTAAGGGCAGAACGGCTGTGATTTCAAAAACTAATTTTGCGCCAAAATGCTCCAATAAGTAGCCACTTAGATAGGCGGAAATGATCGCGCCAATTGAAGATGCAATCCAGCTAAATGACTGTAATGAGCCAGCATCCCCTTCGGCTTCAAGTCTAGCGCGTTGGACAATCAGCGCATCGGTAATTGCATCAGAAAAAGCTAGAGACAGGGAGCCTGTCGCAATCATCGCGATCGCCCAAAATGGAGTCGTCACCCACGATCCCATACTGACCCATGCAAAGATTCCTAGCACACTAGATAGCAGTAAGTAAGGACGGCGGCGATAGCCAAATACAGGAAATCCGTCAGAAATCAGACCATACACAGGCTTAACCGTCCAAGGCAGCATGGTAATACCAACCATAGAGGCAACTTCCGCAGGGCTTAGTCCTAAGTCATCTTTTAAAAAGAAGCTTACGGCAAGCTGTGAAATTGTCATTGCGCCCTGCACAAAGTAAATTACTGCGATCGCTCCCAACTCAAAATCCAACGAACGTTCTCGCAAACTTTTGAGCCAGTCTGATTGAATTAGCACGATACGATTGCCCAAATATTAAGAAACTTTAATCTATCAAACTTGATTATAACCACAACGCCTCTCAAGGTATAACCGTAGACAACCCCCAAGAGAGGGTCGCGGCGCTTTGCGCCGCGACCCTCTCTTGGGGCTATAGCTTGGTAAGCGCGTATAGCCACACAAAAACAGAAGAGAGTTGCGGCGCGCCGCAACTCTCTTCTTGGTTTTTTGCCGAGCTAGTTGTATGAAGTATTCGGAAACTTTTTATAATCTAAAATAGTCATTTCGCCTTAGAAATATAATATTTAGAGGTCTCAATTCTCAGTCAGCAGAACCATTACAGCCTATTGAGGTTTTAAGAGGTACAGATAAAGCTTCGAGAGTGGCGCTTCGCGCCACTCTCGAAGCTTTATCTAGGTTCTATAACAGCGCAAAGCGCTATATGTGCGGTAGACAACTTAAACTATTTTTAGATTAAAACCTTCGGGGAATAATATGAACCGCTCTTTGAAATTTGGCTCTGCTCCGATCGCATTATTGCTAACAGCATTAGTTTCCTTTGCTACAGCAATGCCAGTGAGAGCAGCCGACCCTTTCCGTAGCAGCAATTCCAAAGCGATCGGTACCGAAACTCAAAAAGCCTTTGAATTGATGTTTAAAGAAGGCAACTATGCAGCGGCTGTCAAGCAATTGGATGTGGCAATTCGCACTGAAGCTAACGAGCCTTTACTATTTGCGCTAAGGGCTGCAACCTTTTATGCCCAAGACGACTACTTGGGAATGCAAGTCGCAGGCAAACGGGTACGTGCTAACGCAGAGGCTTTGAGAGGTAAGGACAACCTAAGGGCTCACATATATTTGGCTGCGAGCGACTTAATCGAAGCTGGATACATTGTCAAAGCTGAAGGGCTTTCTAGCGCCGCTAAAGCGCTACCTCTAGTCCAAGATGTTTTTGATAACATCAGAAAAGCTCAGGACATCGATCCTAAAGATCCAGAACTGAACTTGATCAAAGGGTATATCGATATGCTAATTGCGTCAGTACTACCTCTGTCAGATCTTGAGTCTGCCTTGGCTAGCCTCAAAACCTATGCAGCTCCCGATTATCTCAAATGGCGTGGTATTGCTCTAGCCTATCGCGATGCCCGCATTCCAAACCTAGCTTTGGAAGCAGTGAATAAGGCTCTAGCTGCGGCTCCTAATAATCCTGATTTAAACTATCTCAAAGGACAGATTTTGTGGATGCAGGGTGGTAGCAACATTCCTGAAGCAAAGAAGGAGTTTGAAGCAGCTTTGAAAAAAGCAAAACAATTAAATCCCTCCTTGTTAGCTGAGATTCGTCAACAATGTCAAAACTTGTCAGGCGGCGTAAAGTGCGCTGAGTAGATCAAAAAGGGGAGCTAAGCTCCCCTTTTTGATCTACAGCAATTTCCAATAAAATTTTTAAAAGGGTTGCTTCGCAATCCTTTTAAAAATTTTATTGGTTCGGGTTTGAGCGCAAAGCGCTGTAGATTCGGTTTTGAGTGGTGGCGCTTCGCACCGCTACTCACTAAAAAAGTGCTAAGTAGCTCAGCAAAAGAAACCCAAAAAGCTGTGGTGCACGCTGCGCGTGCGCCACAGCTTTTTGGGTTCTGGGTTTTATTTCGCTGAGCTACCTATAGCAAAGAAAGTTTTCAAGTTAGGAAATGGCGTTGCCATTTCCTAACTTGGTATTAGAACGCTGAGCGTAGCGCTGTTAAACTATTTGCCAAGGAGACAACTAACCAAGGCAATAAAAACTCATGGCACAAGATATTAGATTAGTCGTGGTGGATATCGACGGGACGATTAGTGGTGATGCCAATCAGGTCAACGAACCTGTCAAACAAGCAATTAAGGCTGCCCAAGCTAAAGGGGTAAAAGTTGCGATCGCTACAGGTCGGATGTATCGCTCGGCGGTTAGATTTCATGACTTAATTGGTTCCGATCTCCCCCTAATTTCCTATCAGGGAGCTTTGATTAAAGATCCACGAACTGACGAAATCGTGGGACATTGGCCAGTGGATATTGCTCAAGCTCTCTCTTTGCTAGATGATTTGGGTGAATATGCGGCTAACGATCAGTTGTCAATTCACATCTACATCAATGATGAGCTGTATGTCAGGAAAATGACAGCCCAAACTAAAGCCTATGCGGAAAGATCCAAAGTTGACGTAAAAGTAGTTGGAGATTTGCGCGAATTTTTGACCCAAGGAAATATGACACATCCACCGACTAAGATTTTGGCTTTAAGTGACACTGCCGAGCTAGTTACCGAGATGTTGCGCGTACTCAAAGATCGCTATACCCCACAGCAACTTTATCTCACCAAGTCAGTGGCAACTTTTTTTGAGGCAACCAATCCGATCGCCAATAAAGGTACTGCGGTTAAACACTTAGCCGAAAATATTCTTGGATTTGATCGATCGCAGGTTTTAGCGATCGGCGATAATTTCAACGATCTAGAAATGATCGAATATGCAGGAATTGGCGTAGTCATGGGAAATGGTGCAGAGGGGATGAAACCATTAGGCGATTGGATTGCGCCTAGTGTAGATCAAAATGGCGTTGCCGCCGCGATCCAAAAGTTTGTTTTATAACAAAGTTGCTTACAGCACTTTGCGTTGTTATAAAACCCAGAAATGACTTGGCGGGCGAAGCCCACCGAGTCATTTCTGGGTTTTATTTAATTTACGATCCTCAGCAACTTTGTTATGGGAGTCATGAGGCGGAAAACTTGAGTCAACTTATAATGAAAAAGTATTTCGTGGAGATTTCGGTGAAGCGTAATTTTATGCTCTCTTTTTTGAGTCGAGGACTAGCCGCAGCGATCGCCGTAGTGATGCTCGGTAATTTGTCCCTTAATTTGCCATCTTGGTTAAAGCTACCAAGCAGCTCAGCCTATGCCGCGCAACCCAATCTAGTTGCCAAAACCACAGATAGCTTAGCCCCTGAGTTGCTTACAGGAGATGTCGTTAAGACTGTCTTGGATAATGGTTTGACAGTTTTAACCAAGCAAGTAAATACTGCTCCTGTAGTTAGTGTGCAGATGTGGTATCGCGTTGGTTCCCAAAATGAGAAAGCGGGAATTACAGGTATTTCCCATCAACTTGAACATTTAATGTTTAAGGGTACGACCGAGCGACCAATTCAATTTGGAAGGCTGCTGAGTGCTTTGGGTAGTAACTCTAATGCTTTTACTAGCTATGACATGACTGCTTATTATGGAACGGTGGGCAGCGATAAGCTCGAAGCGATGTTACAGTTGGAAGCCGATCGCATGGTAAACACCGTAGCAGGGGAAAGTGAACTCAAGAGTGAACGCACTGTGGTTTTATCAGAGCTAGATGGCGGAGATAATAGTCCTGGTACGAGGCTATACCGCCAAGTTATGCTTGCCGCCTATCCCAATAGCTCCTATGGTTGGCCAGTGATTGGCTATCGCCCTGAAGTTGAGAACTATACGGTTGAGGATGTTCAAAATTATTACCGTACCTTCTATCGTCCAGACAATGCCACTTTGGTAATTGTTGGCAACTTTGAGACCGAAGCGACTCTTCAACAGGTTCGTAAAATTTACGGCGCGATCGCGGCTCCACCGAAGCCCCAAGCTTTAATTTCTCCAGAGGCCCAGCAGCTCAAGCCCAAACCTCCACAACCCCAGACACAGCGACCAATTTTACTAAAAGAACCAGGAAGTCTACCGTTTTTACAGGCGGTTTATCCCAACTTACCTAAAGTTAATGATCCTGATGTCGCAGCCATTGATGTGATGGATAGCATCCTGACATCGGGTAGAAGTTCTCGCTTCTATCAAGCATTGGTAGAGACAGGCTTAGCCAGCAGCGTTAGTGGTAGTGCTTCAGCAATGATTGGCACTGGTTGGTACTTTATGAGCGCGACTCCCACAGAGGGTAAGTCTCTAGCAGAACTTGATCGCCTCTTGCTAGCAGAAATTGACAAATTGAAGACCCAGCCAATTTTGCAATCGGAAATTGATCGCGCCAAGATAAATATGCGGTCAAGTTATATTCTCGGCAATCGCGATATTAATTCCCAAGCAATTCAAATTGGTTATAACCAAACTGTTGCTAAAGACTATCGCTACAGCGATCGCTACCTAGCCGCCGTTGATCAGGTCACAATTGCTGATGTTAAGCGGGTTGCTCAGAAGTATTTACAAAATGATCGGCGTGTAGTCGGCTACTTTGAGCCATCGGTAATCGCCGCAGGTGATAGCACCCCAACCAATGCCCATTCTTCCGATGCGTTCAAGCCTAGCTCACCTGTCGATCCATCTGAAGTCGCTAAGTATCTGCCAGAGAGCGCTTTGGTTGCTAGTGCAGGAGCGCCACCTGAAGTAGATCCTGACAAGTTTACGCTATCCAATGGCATCAAAGTTTTATTACTGCGCGATCGCAGCACACCGACAGTAACTCTAGTTGGTGAAATCAGTGCAGGATCTGGTTTTGACTCCGTAGCCAAAGCAGGACTAGCAGGAATTACAGCGCAAAATATTACCAATGGCACAACCACTAAAAATGCCCTTGCCCTTGCCTCACGCTTAGAAAATCTGGGTGCAAGTCTCGGCTTTGGCGCAGGACGGGAAAGTGTTGGCATATCTGGAATCGCTATGTCTAAAGATTTGCCCGTAGTCATCGATCAGCTAGCCGATTTATTACAAAATGCGAATTTTCCTGCTAAAGAATTTGGACTCAATAAACAGCGCAATCTGCTCTCCTTGAAGTCGGAAATGGATAGCCCCAATGCCTTAGTAAGGCGGATTTTCCAATCAACGCTCTATCCTCAAGGACATCCCTTCAATGTGATGCGAACAGAAGAAACGCTTAAATCCATTCAAAGAGAAGATCTAGTCAAGTTCTATCAAACCTATTACCGACCTGATAGTACGATTCTGACACTGATGGGTGATTTTGAACCTGCGGAAATTAGAAAGCTGCTCGAAGAGAAGCTAGGCAAATGGAAAGCGACAGGCAGATCACCAAAATTCCAATTCCCAAAAATTGCCAACCTTGACGCGACTCAAGAAAAACAGGTGTCCCTAGCGGGTAAAACCCAAGCCGTAACCTTGATGGGACATCCCAGCATTTCTCGATCTGACCCACAGTACTATCCTGCACTACTTCTCAATCAAGTATTGGGTGGTGATACCCTAGCTAGTCGTCTTGGCACGGAAATCCGCGATCGCCTTGGCTTGACCTATGGCATCTATAGTTTCTTCCAAGCTGGTAGACCGCCACAGGGAGCATTTATCATCCAAATGCAGACCAGTGGTAAGGATACAGAAAAGGCGATCGCCGCAACGGTTGCGCTACTCAGGGATGTCCGCGACAAGGGAATTACTCAAGCAGAGTTTAATTTCGCCCAAAAAAGTCTGATTAATAACTTCCCAACTGAATTCGCTGATCCTGATAGCATTGCTAGCTCCTTGCTCAGCGATGAAATCTACGGCTTCCCAGTTGGCGACTTTTACAAGTTCCCCCAACGGATTCAGGTTATAACTCTTGAACAGGTTAATCGCGCTGCAAAGGAGTTATTGCAGCCTGACAATTTACTCATTGTTTCTGTAGTACCTAAACCCTAATAGATAATGGGCTTGAATCCCATTGTCTTTAATACTAAACAAAAGGAACTTCTAAAAGTATTGCAAAGCAATACTTTTAGAAGTTCCTTTTCTTTGATGTTGATTTTTAGCTTTGAGAGAGGCGATCACGCAGCGTAAGTAGGCAAGCATAATTAAACCCAAAACCCAAAAAGCTGTAACGCACGCTGCGCGTGCGCTACAGCTTTTTGGGTTTTAAGGTTTCTTTTGCCCACACACTTACTCGTAATTCCGTAAAGTCTTTACCTAAAGGCGATCGCAGTATTCCTGAACCTAAGTCTATGAATATGGCGATCGATGAATTATTGCTACATCAGTAATCATGCCATAGGGTTAATATAGAATCTAGGATCAAAACTTGGCAAACAATAATGCTTAATTATTTGACTGTTGCTGAAGCTCAGCAAAAATTACCAGAACTATCTAACAATTTAGGCGAACCAGCGATAATCACTCAAGATGGAAAGCCTGTAATCGTTGCTTTGAGCATGAAGCAGTTTGCTTCTTTGATAGAGACAATTGAGATTTTAAGCGATCGCGAGTTTATGTCAGAGTTACGAGAAGGTATTCGTCAAGCAGATTTAGGTCAGACAGTTAGTTTAGAAGCCTTGAAATTAGAGTTGGGTTTCTAGGATGGGTATGGAATATAGAATTATTTTTTCTATTCAAGCGCAGAAACTCTTTACTGTCATCAAGGATCGGCGCGAACAGAGCGTGATTTTGATAAGGATTGAGAAACTCAAGGATGAGCCAGAAAAACAAGGTAAAGCGCTGTCAGAAGAACTATCGGGCTATCGAAGTATTCGGGCTGTGGGACAGACAGCACAAGCTTCGGCTAAGGTTGCACCAAATACGGGGGAGATTTCTGAGAAAGAATATCCCACTGGTAGATACTGTCTTGAGTAGGAAAAAGTCAAGAGGAAATTCGGACAAAATTAGGATCGAAAGAACGTTGAGACTTGAGAACGCCAAAGACCTGTCGCAATAGCTTGTGCATGACAGCACCAAT
>Ga0136636_10001543_pt1 | contig 13532 bp, 12 predicted proteins | sample AntDrymUQ8522106_2_FD_104653 | JGI IMG/M metagenome (GOLD analysis project Ga0136636, IMG submission 104653) | Polar desert sand microbial communities from Dry Valleys, Antarctica - metaG UQ852 (21.06) | ecosystem: Environmental > Terrestrial > Soil > Desert | place: Antarctica: Dry Valley... | reverse complement strand
TTAAGACGTAGGCTTCGACTCCGCTCAGCCCGACGAACTGGTATTAGTGTTACACTGAGCGGGGTCGAAGTGAATTAATCTCCGTAATCCATAGGCTTAAAGGAAACTAACAAATCTAAATCACTTTTATCATTGAATTTATCTGTGCATACTGATCCAAAAGCAAATAAAGTTTTAACATTATGAACCATACATGATGTTTTGATTTTATCCAATATTGTCTAGTATTAATCTTTGCATATCAATGTTTTGTGCAAATTTACATTTCCTTATGAATTTATACTAGTGCGTCTTTTTTCAATTGGCAACAACCTGAAGGTATTACACTTTTATCACATATACCTGACCTGTTTCGTATCTGGTAACACGCACCTTTTCTCCCGGATTGATATATCCTATTTCGGACATGGCATCGTATATTTCCCCGTCTATTTCTACTTTGCCCGATGGCCTAAGCATTGATAATACTTTTCCTTCTTTGCCAACCACAAACGCAAAATTGTCAACACCAATATATCCGGCTGAGCTTTTTTGTTCTGCCTGAAGGGTTAGGAAATCAAAACGATTTGAGGTTACTAATTTACTTGAAAAATATATGGAGAGGAGAAGTGAAAACAGCATTGAAAACAGCACCACAAAAAATGCCCTGAATATTTGGGTTAAAGCATATTGGAAATCGAGTTCAAAAACAATATTATTAAGAAGGCTTAAAGTTAAACCTGTAATTACGCAGATTATTCCTGCAATTCCCGTTATGCCAAAGCCGGGAATGGCAAATATTTCAACCCCAATGAGGACCAATCCGACTACAAAAATTAATATTTCCCAATGTTCAGCCAATCCTTCGAGATAAGCTGGGGCAAAATATAAAACTGCTGCAGTAGCTGCAGCCATGAGTGGAAACCCTATACCCGGTGTTTGCAATTCAAAGTAAATTCCTGCAATGATTAACATGATTAAAATGCTTCTGAAATATGGGTTAAGTAGAAATCCCATAATCGCATCAAATGATGTTTGCTTGTATTCTTTTATTTCGTAATTAGAAATGCCTGAAATTTTTATTACTTCCCGCACATTCGATGCCTGGCCCTCGCAATACCCGTTGGCAATTGCTTCTGAAGTAGTAAAAGTTATCACCTTGGAACTATCATCTATTCCCGGAACAACAACCCTCGGATCAACCATTCCTTCAGCAATTAGCGGATCACGTTTCCATTTATAAGTTGTGTCCTTTCCTGAAATTATCGTATCCTTCCCGTGGGCTTCTGCAGTCGACCGCATCATCGACCTCATAAACGACTGATACTTATCTGGCAAGGCTTCTCCGGTTTGATTAACCACGGTTGCAGCTCCAATGTTTGCACCGCTACGCATATAAATCCTGTCGGCAGCTATTGAAATAAGTGCGCCGGCTGATGCTGCATTGTTGTCAATAAAAACATACACCGGAATTGGGCTGTTTAAAATTATTGTTCTAATCGAATCGGCGGCATCCAGTAATCCACCGTAAGTATTCATACGAACTATTATTACATCAGCTTTAAGTTGATTGGCTTCAATAAAAGCTTTTTGTGTAATCCGCAGCATACTTGGTCCAATCTCCTTATTTATAGGAAAAACATAAACAAGTTGTTTATCATCCTTGCTGATTGTATCAGGCTGGCTTATATCGGTAAATGATATAAAAAGGAGTATGATTGGCAAGAAAAACCATATAAATTTCTTCATAATATTATAACTTAGATTAGAGCGGTTCACATGTAAAATTACCGAAAGATACTAAAATAGAACAATCGACAGATATATCAAATATAATAAGTTTGTTGGTTCCAATTGAATGGTTTTACAGGTTCGCTAATCAGCTTCTTTTTCATAGCTAACCGAAAAAAAAGCTGCATGGCTTTTACTTTTTGTTCATCCATCATATAGCTTATGTTATTCGATAAATAATTAAATATGAATTCAAATGGGAAATTCAATTTCTGATGCATTTTTATAGCTTCTTCTAAATGGTTGACTCCAAAACGCAATGCATTATCAAATTCTTCCTGGAATTCAGAATCTATTTTTTTTGGAGATACCCAACAGGCAAATACAAAAGGAAGATTTGTATAATCGCGCCAGGCTTCAGCCAAATCGATAGTAAATTTATATTTTAAATTAAAATTTTTATCGCCGGTTACTACAGCGCCATACCCTGCAGGTATATTCTCAAAATTAAAATCCAGATTGGTTTCAATCCATTCAGGTTCAATACGCCAGAATTTTTCGGCCAGAATTTTTGCCAAAACAGTTGAAGTTCGGGAAAAAGAATCGAGGTATATACCTTTAACTTTGTCGATAGGGGTATTGGATACCAGCAGAACAGTTTTTACCGGCCCATTCGAACCAATACAATAGTTGCTGATAATTTCACTATAAGGTAAACGGGCAATTTCAATAACCGGCATAAGGGCAAGGTCTACATCGCCTTTTACCAGCTTGTCGGCACATACAGCAGGAGTGGAGTCGAAACCAAGATTGATCCTTCCAACCATATCGGAATGTAATATACCATAAACAAACGGTAACGAATTGGTATATGATAAAACTGAAACGCTAACTTTCATCGCCATAATTATACCAATAAATTTAACAAAAATAAGCATGTAAAAAATCATTTTCCCTCTCTTACCGGCAAATAACAAGTAAACATTATTTTTCTACCTTTGTACATTTTAACAAAGAACAAATTTAAATTCAAAGAGTTGAATTTAAATATTATAAGCACATAGATTAGTCAATTTTGATATACCATATATGGATATTACATTGTTAACAGCCATTTCGCCAATTGACGGCAGATACAGGAATAAAGTAGATGAACTGGCAATTTATTTTTCGGAATTTGGTTTAATCCGCTATCGTGTATACGTTGAAGTTGAATATTTTATAGCTCTAGTAGAACTTCCTTTGCCACAGCTAAAAAATGTAAATCATGGTGTCTTTTCTGATTTAAGGAAAATCTATACCGATTTTTCAATTGAGGAAGCACAACGCGTAAAAGATATTGAAAATATTACCAATCACGACGTTAAGGCTGTTGAGTATTTTTTGAAGGAAAAATTTGATGTTTTAAAACTTGATGAGTACAAGGAATTTATCCATTTCGGACTTACTTCGCAGGATATCAACAATACTGCTATTCCGTATTCTCTTAAAATGGCTGCTACCGATGTTTATTTTCCCGCATTGGACGAGGTAATTAAAAAACTGCAGCTTTTGGCTACCGAATGGCAAAATATTCCAATGCTGGCTCATACCCACGGTCAACCGGCTTCTCCAACCCGTTTGGGAAAGGAAATTGAAGTTTTTGTAGAGCGTTTACAAATTCAGTATCAACAACTGCTCGCAATACCTTATTCTGCTAAATTTGGCGGGGCAACAGGTAATTTTAATGCGCATGTGGTAGCATATCCTTCTATCGATTGGAAAGCATTTGGAAATGCATTTGTTGATGGAGTGCTGGGATTAAACCGTAGTCAAACAACCACTCAAATTGAACATTACGATAACCTTGCTGCATTTTTCGATGCGATGAAACGCATCAATACTATACTTATTGATTTCAACCGCGATATATGGACTTATGTATCGATGGAATATTTTAAGCAAAGAATCAAGAAAAATGAAGTAGGTTCCTCTACCATGCCTCACAAAGTGAATCCTATCGATTTTGAAAATTCAGAGGGCAATTTAGGTTTGGCAAATGCCATTCTTGAACACCTTTCTGCAAAATTGCCTATTTCGCGTATGCAACGCGATTTAACGGATTCTACTGTTTTAAGAAATATTGGCGTTCCAATGGCGCATACCCTTCTTTCTATAAAGTCGTTGATGAAAGGACTTGATAAATTGGTACTTAACCAGGAAAAACTTAAGAAAGATCTTGATCATAACTGGGCAGTAGTTTCCGAAGGTATTCAAACTATATTGCGCCGCGAAGGATATCCCAATCCATACGAAGCTCTAAAAGAACTAACCAGAACCAATTCTTTTATCGATGCTGAAGCTATCAGGCAATTTGTATCTAATCTTAACGTTAATATTAAGGTAAAAGAAGAACTGAACAACATCACACCTTTTAACTATACTGGTATTTAAAATAGACTACAGTCGACAGTCGACTGTCGACAGTGGACTGTCGACTTTTTAATTGCTTCCTTAACTTATTGTTCGATTAAAATTTTATGAAAAAAATATTTTCACTTTATATTTACATTAAGCCTTATTGGAAAAATGCCGTTTTAAGTATTGGATCAAATTTAATTTCATCAGTATTTTCAATTTTTACAGTGGCAATGTTAAAGCCATTTTTGGAAATACTTCTTGGAACAGTAACCGAAAAAGTATCTAAACCATCAGGATCTTTTGAATTTTCGATGAGTTATATAAAAAATAACCTGAGTTATTTTTTTAATTCAATTATCGATAACTATGGTGCAGCAAAAGCTTTAATAATTGTTGCAAGTACATTGGCATTGTTCTCGATGTTCCGAAACTTGTTTGCATACCTGGGCCAGCATTTCCAATCGTTTATGCGTGCTCATATTTTACGGGATATCAGGAATAACTTATACACTAAAATTCTCAAATTGCCTTTGTCGTATTTTTCGAATGAGAAAAAGGGCGATCTGATGTCGCGAATGACTTCAGATGTTGCTGAAATAGAAGCTTCTATAGTAAGTTCACTCGAAATGGTTTTTCGCGACCCCATCATGATACTTCTTTATTTGGGCTATTTGCTGAGCATGAGCGTTCACCTGACTCTTTTTGTACTTATCATGTTACCAGTAAGTGGTTTACTTATTGGCAGAATTGGCCGGTCGCTTCGAAAAAAATCTTTTAAAAGCCAGGGAAAATTAGGCTTAATGATTGCATTAATTGAAGAAACGCTTTCGGGATTGAGGATCATAAAAGCTTTTAATGCCGAGAATACTACAAATGACCGGTTTCAAAAGATAAATGATGATTTCACTCATTTATCAATCAGAATTAATCGTAAAAGAGCTTTAGCAAGCCCAATCAGCGAGTTTTTAGGAACCTTGGTTATCCTTATTATTATGGTTTATGGTTCCACCCTTATACTTTCTAAAAGTATTGACATGAAACCCGCTGAGCTTGTTACTTTCATCACTGCTTTTTACCTTATCCTTGAACCTGCCAAACGACTTGCCACATCATATTCAAATATTATGAAAGGTATGGCTTCAGCCGAAAGGGTTGATTTTATTTTAAAAGCCGAAGATAAAATTCTGGAGAAGAAAAACGCTATGGCCAAACCTAATTTTGAGTCTACAATAGAATATGTAAATGTTAATTTTAAATACGACGAGCACTTACCTTTTGTCCTCAGAGATATTAATTTAAGGATTGAAAAAGGTAAAACTATCGCACTGGTTGGCCAGTCCGGATCGGGCAAATCAACACTGGTTGACTTGTTGCCACGTTTTTATGATATTGAAAGTGGCGAAATTCTGGTGGATGGTATTAATATTAAAGATTACAAGATCAAAGACCTCCGCTATTTAATCGGCATTGTAAACCAGGAAGCCATACTTTTTAATGATTCATTTTATAACAATATAGTTTTTGGCAGGGAAAATGTAAAACTTGCCGATGTTGAAGCTGCTGCTGATGTAGCACATGCCCATGAATTTATTTCTTCAACAAGTCAAAAATACGATCATGTTATTGGCGATCGTGGTGGCAGGTTAAGTGGCGGCCAGCGTCAAAGGGTAAGTATTGCCCGGGCTGTGTTGAGTAATCCTCCTATTCTTATTTTGGATGAAGCAACCTCTGCACTCGATACCGAATCGGAACGCCTGGTTCAGGATGCATTAACCAACCTGATGAAAAATCGTACTTCCATTGTAATTGCACACCGGCTTTCGACTGTTATTCATGCCGACGAAATATGCGTATTACATGAAGGAAAGATTGTTGAGCGTGGCAAACACGATAAACTGATCCAGATGAACGGTTATTATAAAAAGCTTAACGATTTACAGATGTTTTCGAGTTAAACGGGTTGCGGGGTTCCTAACCTGCAACCCGCATCTATTACCTACAGCTTTTAAAATAATCCTGTCAACAAGTTCTTTCGCGGTGATTGCTCATATATCAATGAAAGAACCCCAAAAAAGAAAAATAAATACTAAATATTTCATAACCGGTTATTTAAGGTTTACATCCAAAAGAGCAATATAATCCTGCATAATTTTAGCATCGCCAGTATTATAAACCCCACACAGGTATTTGCCTTTCCATAAAATCTTCATTATGCCATTATACTTATCTTTGATATCGAAAATCCCTGGCTGAAGATTGACGGGTTCTTTCCCGTTATTCTTCAGGAAACTTTCGAGCATCGTTTTTGTTTCTTCGGGCGTATTATTCGATATAATGAAAATATTGAAATTTGCTCCTTTTGCAGTATAATTTGCAATAAAAGCATTTCTTAAAAAGCTATAGCCAATAAAGTTTTCGTTGATGTATTGCTCCGAATTAGGGATTTTTCCTTCAATTGGAAATAAAGTCAATTGAGTGGGCAGTTTTGTTTCAGGATCAATTAAACTGGCAATTGTCTCACCAAGTTTACTTACAGAGTTAATTTCAAATGCTGTATTTCCAGAGCATCTGATTTTAACATAATATCTGCCTGCAAAAAAATTCATATTGGCAACTTCCTGATACCCCTGACCGCCAACTTCGTTATAAATAGCTTTCGAAGGTCTTTCCTGACTGTAAATGCCAAAAGCGTCTTCGGTCGATTGATGACGGTAAATTTCTAAGGTGATGTATTGTCCATTGTCCAGAGTATAATCGCCCATGGTCATTTGTTCAAAGTCGTACAGGAGATAACCATCAGCGGCTCCATCAATTATATCCCAAAGATTGTCGGCGGTATAATTGCTTAAACTATCAGGTTTTTTCCAGCCTTCCAGGTCGGGGAAAAGGTTTGCATTGTTCTGTCCAATTGCTAAAACAGAGAAAAGTAAAAAAGTTAAATTTGCCAAAATCTTTTTCATCGTATTGTTTTTTATAATATTCGGGAATTAAATTCCAAATTTATTAAAATTCGTCTTATCAATCCAGTTAACTCCTCAATATTAAGAAACGATAATAAAAAGATCCGATTTATGTTATATTTGAGACTTTTATTTGACAGCATAATCTTTAGTGAATGATTAAAAGTAAATATTATTACCTGCGCCATTCAGCACGTATTCTTGGCATTATTGCATGTGTATTTTACCTTTTTATTTCTTTTAAAGGTGGATTACCGCAGGTTTTGCAAGGTCGCGGAGATAATTTAATTCCATTTTTCCCTTATCTGGCCATTGCGGTCGCCGGATATTTAATTTCGTATGTTCAGGAAAGAAAAGGAGGGTATTTTATGTTGTTGGGAGGGGTGGCGCTTGTTATTTTCTTTTTGGTTTATTCCAGGGGTTTGGATTGGAAAAGTGCTGCTGTATATGGTATCCCCTTTATTTTATGCGGAGCGGTATTTGTTTATTGCAATCAAAAGGAATAAAAAATTTTTAAAAAAACCTTCTATTTAAAAATCTCCCCAAACATTTTTTTACTTTTGCAGCCTTATTGAAAGACCAGCGCAATCTCCTTGAAAATTGCAGTTGCTTCATAAAACTGGTTTCACTTATCCGATATAATTTTTTGTTTTTTATGAAACTCAATAAACTTTTATCAATTGGCATTCTTTTGGTGCTTTTGATTATATTTTATTTCGAAGGTCAGATGACCGGCTTTATGGATTCAAGTTTGAAAGCACGTCCGGATTTCCATGTAGTTAAAATTTTTATTACGATTTGCTCTTTATTTATAGGAGCTTTTTTATCGCTTTACCTTGCAAAGGAAATTAAGCTCCCTTCGTTTGTAGTAGCAATCATTATAGGAATCCTTGCTAAACCTTTGTTTCTGCCAATCATCGCAAATAATGATACTCTTGCTGTTATTATCAGTTTAGGAGCATCACTCATTCTATTTGGCGGAGGCTTGGAAACTGAGTTTGGTAATTTTAAAAAGACATTTTGGAAAATATTTTTTCTCGCTTTTCCGGGAGTCTTATTAACCGCTATTTTACTTACAAACACAATTCAAGTTGTGAGTATAGGTTTGGGTTATAAAATTTCAATTACTGCAGCTGTTTTATTGGGAGCGCTTCTTTCTTCTACTGATCCGGCAGCTATCATACCTGTTTTGAAAGGATTACGTTTTAAAAATGTGCTTACCAAAGACATAGTTGTTTCGGAAAGCGCTATGAATGATGTTACCGGCTCTCTTTTAACTCTGGTTTTCCTCTCAATTGCACTTACTTTAAAAACTGACATGGGATTAGGGGAATGGTATTCCAAACTGTTTTCTGCCGAAGGGGGTATTATTCTGTTTGAACAAATTGCTTTTGGAATTATCTTCGGCCTTTTAGGAACCATTGCATTGAGTTTTGTTAAAAAGATAAAGTCTATTCATAGTACAGAGTTTGTTGCTGATATGGTTGTACTTCTTTTTGTTCCTATTTTTGTTTATACTTTATCTTTATACTTTGAAGGGAGTGGTTTTCTTGCTGCATTTATCGCCGGTTTAATTTTCCAGATGAACGAAAATCTCAAAGAAACCGAATTGTTCTTTAATAATGTGGTGGATGGTTTTTGCAAACCTGTTATTTTTATATTATTAGGAGCCCTTGTGAATGTAGGTGAATTAATGAATTATGCAGTAGTTGGCCTGATAGTCTCATTTATTTTCATGTTTATTCTCCGCCCTTTAATGGTTTTTCTGATGTTGGGAGGATTTATGTATTATGGTTCAAATAAGTTTACAGTAAAAGAGCTTCTATTTATCTCATTTGTAAGGGAAACGGGTGCAATTCCTGCAGTACTTCTGGTTTCGGTATCTACAATGGGAATTGCCGGCCTGGATGGTTTGGTTTCGATAGGAATGTGGGTAATTCTTTCAACATTGGTTGTTCAGCCACTTCTTACTCCGTGGGTGGCTAAAAAACTCAAAGTTGCCGAACCTATAAATCGATTTTAACTGATTATTACGGTTTTTTTATTATGTTTACCTCAGTCAATTCATGATATATCTTATTGTTGCACTATAATTTATAACTATGAAAACCAGTGTTAATCTTATCTTTCTTTTTTCGATGCTCTTTCTTAGCGCATGTTCTAACAACACTCAAAAGGATTTTAGTATCAAAAGAGGAGTTAATATTTCGCATTGGCTTTCGCAAAGCGACAGGAGAGGGGCAGAAAGGGATTCCTTTTTTACAGAAAAGGATGTAGCATGGATAGCTTCATTAGGCTATGACCATATCCGTTTACCTGTGGATGAGGAACAAATGTGGGATACAACAATGAACAAAGAAAGCAAAGCATTTGATCTGATGCACAATTGTATTTCCTGGTGCAAAAAAAATAACCTGAATATTATCATCGATCTGCACATAATACGGTCACATCATTTTAATAATGCAATAAGGCCTTTATGGACTGATCCTAAAGAACAGGATAAGTTTATAGAAATGTGGAAGGTGCTGTCATCCGATCTTAAAAAGTACCCTGTACATTTTCTTGCATACGAATTAATGAATGAAGCTGTAACCGATAATGCCGAGCAATGGAACGATCTCCTTGCCCGGGCAACTGCCGAAATTCGTAAAACAGAACCTGACAGGAAAATTGTAATTGGCTCGAATATGTGGCAATCGGCAAATACTTTCGATGAATTGAAAATTCCTGAAAACGACCCTAATTTAATTTTAAGTTTCCATTTTTACTCACCATTCCCTTTAACACATCATCAGGCATCATGGACCAATATAAAGGATTATTCAGGTCCGGTAAATTATCCGGGACTGTTAATCGATACTGCAAACCTTAAAGGTCTAAGTCCTGAATTAACTCAAAGTTTGATAAGGGAAAGTAAAATTTACAATATTGATACTTTGGAAAAAATGATGCAAGAGCCAATCCGGGTAGCAAAATCAAAGCATTTGCCTCTTTATTGCGGGGAATTCGGTTGCTTACCGTCTGTATCCAAAAATGCCCGACTTGCATGGTATAAAGATATGGTTGAAATATTTGATAAAAACGGAATAGCTTGGGCCAATTGGGATTACCAGGGCGGATTTGGTATAAAGAACCGTACAACAGGTCCTATTCAGGAACTTATTGATGTTTTATTGTCAAAAAAACATTAATCGGTAAAGCCCATAATATTTCGGATGTGGTTGCAATTTGATTTAGAAGTTAGCATTTCTAATAAAATAAAAGCTACATCCATAGCTGTGGATGGATTCCAGCATGTTATTATATTTTCGTCGACAACTACCGGAGCATTGATTACATTTACCTCATAACTTCTAAGTGTCTCTTGTCGTATAGGTTTTTTATTGTAAGTGGTGCCTTTTCTACCTTTTAAAACTCCACTTTTTCCTAATGGCAATGCTGCAACGCAAACTGTAGCAATTATTTTATTGTTATCGTTAAATTTCCGAACTATATTCAGAAAATCTTCATGATAAGCGTCTTTGTAATAACCGTATTTTTCGAATCCTCCAGGAATGGCTAATGCGTCAAATTCATGCGGATTTATTTCATCAATAAGGTAGTCAACTACAAATTTCTGATCGAAGCTGCTCGTTACTTCTTTAGTAAAACCACAGGAAAACAGCCGGGTAGTTCCATCACCTTCAACCAGATTCCATCCTATAACATCTATAAAAACACTTGCTTCGTATGTTTCAAATCCTTTAGCAAGTAAAAGAAGAACCTTTTTCATTATTTTATTTCAATTAAATTAATGCTATAGTAATCAATTTGAAAAATAAAAACAAAAACCGGAGTCAATAGTTTAAGATTTTAAATTTTAACTTGTACGTACAAGTTATTTTTGGTTACTTTACCAAAATTATAATAGTGGAACCTCTCTACCGGCAGTTACAAAATAATATTAAATCTCAGATACTTTCAGGAGAATTAAAGGAAGGTGATTTGCTTCCCTCTGAATTTGAATTGCAGCAATTGCATAAAATTACTCGTTCTACGGTTCGTATGGCATTGAATCAATTAGTTAACGAAGGTTATATAATCAAAAAGCAGGGAAAAGGAAGTATTGTAGCGAAAATACAAAGGCGTACACTTGGTTTGCTTTCGGTAAAAGGATTTTCGCAAATTGTAGGTGAACACAAGCAAACTGTTCGCACGGTAATGATCGACAAACCGACTATAGTACAATGGGAGCCCGAATTTTTCTATATCATCAGCGAAATTGAACGGAAAGCAGGATGTATTTACATGAAACGCTTGCGTTGTGTGGAAGTTGAACCTGTAATGCTCGAAACTACTTTCATTTCCAATATTAATCTTCCCAGGTTTTGTTCAAGGCCATTTGTAAAAGACTCACTATTCGAAACATTAAACTCGCGCTATGAAATTGAAATTACACAAGTAGAGCAGGATTTGCGTGCGGTTTTGGCCGGTAAGGAAACTGCGTCACATCTGAATATTCAACCCGGTTCTCCCATATTGCAAATACTTTTGAAGTTTTACACAAACCGGGAAAAATTGTTTGTTTACAGTTCATTATTATGTAACACAACTAATTATTCTATAGGAAATAACTTATAAAAACTATGATTAGTACCCTCAAATTTTCAAGACGTAAATTTTTTAAAACTACTGCCATTGGTTCTTCAGCAATTTTGGGCAGTTCTGCTTTAGCTTCTTGTGGTGCAGGCAATCCAGCTTCTAAAAATGAATCGCTTCCACTCTTCAGCATTCCTGCATTTAAAAATGATGGTCCTGCCGGATTGCTTTTCTCACAGATAGGATATGAGTTGGGTTTACCTGTTCGGATAATTGTAAGATTACCTCAAAAAGAGCTATTATCTGCCAAATCAGTTTGTTTTTTACAAGCAGTTGAAAACGGAAAAAATTACAAAAGTGAATGTAAATATTGGGGCCAAATCTGGGAAAGTTATTGGTGGGTTGCTGAATTCACGAAAATTGACGAATCAGGTGAATGGAACATCGAAATTTCTGATAATGGTAAGATTGTCTTTTCCGACAGAGGACTAAAAGTGGCAAAAAATATACTTTGGAATTCAACTGTTGAGCTTGCTGCTGCTGATATGCTCGAGCGCCGTGTTCATTTCACAAAGGTGGGAGCCGGCTGGCAGGATGCCGGAACCCTTTGGGTTGAAAGTCCGGCCCAAAGTGCTATGATTATCTCTTTGCAGGAACTGCTCGAGAAAAGCAACGAACGGCTGGATAATTCACTTAAGGAAAGGATTTACAAACAGATTACCGTTGGATGCGATTACCTGGTAATGACGCAGAAAAAATCCAAAGAGCTGGGTTTTCCTGAAGGATCGTTCTCGCACGATTTGCATGGCCACGAAAAAGATGTGCTGCCCAACGATGCAGTAAAAGCTGTTATAGCTTTATCCCGGGCGGTTCGCTTGTTACCGTCTTCATTTAACGAAAAGGTTTCTGCTTATGGAACGGCAGCAAACCTAGCTTATAAATGGCTTACAACCACTGCAAAACCTGTGGGTGACCTGGGACTAAGCCGATTTCAGAGAGGTATTGCCGAAGGTATTCCCATTCCGGCTAACGAATGGCAAACGCGCGATTTGGTAAGTCTTTGCTGGGCATCGCTGGAGCAGTTCAGAATTGAGAACAAGCAGGCTAAGGATTTTGCTATTCATTATGCACGGGAGATTATAAGCAGGCAAATACCAAAAGCCAGAGCCGAAAGCGATTTTTTCGGTCATTTTCTGGAATATCCTTCCATGCTCCACAGTGAAAAATCGTGGATTCACGGTATTGTTGATAATAAATTCGGCGCCGATATAGGTGGTATTTACCCCAATTACCTTGTTCCAGTGGTTGAGATGCTTCAGTTGTGGCCTGAACATGCAGATGCCGCAAAGTGGAAACAAACGCTGAGCGATTTTACTTATCATTACCTTATTCCTGCTTGTGAAAAGAATCCGTTCTATCTTGTTCCTCAGGGCATTTTCGGGGAAGAAGGTCCCATATGGTTTTGCGGAACATTTCATGGCACTAATACCATTTACGGGTTTACAGCGGCCTTGGCTCTCGATCTTTATAAATTGTTCAAAGAAGAAAAACTGAAGCATATTGCATATGGAAATCTACAGTGGATTGCTGGTTTAAATGCAGGCATTACCAAAGAAAACCTCAAAGCCTGTGTGATATACAGTGCTGATGTTCCTGAAAATATGGCACTCCCTGCAAGCATGATGTGCGGTGTTGGAAGCCGCTGGGCCGGAACCTGGTTTCAAACTCGTGGAGTTGTTTGTAATGGATTTTCAACAGGCAAACAATTCGTTTATGATGTGGAGCCTAAACAGAAAAATGACGGTCCTTTTTCGTTAACTGACGAAGACTGGATTCCACACAGTGCTGCTTGGCTCACAGGTTTAACAAGACTATAATTTA
>Ga0136636_10001542_pt1 | contig 13535 bp, 14 predicted proteins | sample AntDrymUQ8522106_2_FD_104653 | JGI IMG/M metagenome (GOLD analysis project Ga0136636, IMG submission 104653) | Polar desert sand microbial communities from Dry Valleys, Antarctica - metaG UQ852 (21.06) | ecosystem: Environmental > Terrestrial > Soil > Desert | place: Antarctica: Dry Valley... | reverse complement strand
TAGTTCCTAAGAACTTAAGCTTCTTTCTTCAAACGCCCACGCTTATCGGCTGTATGTTTTTAATGAACTCTTCAAACAAGCACCAGATAAATCCAGCTTTTGTCTTTTTTTGTCTGCTTCGCCGTGATCAGCGAAGCCTTGTATTCTAGCACGCCTTTTTCGCGTTTTTCTTAAAAGTTTTTTGAAACTTCTAAGCCACTCTTGCTTGCCAAAGCAAGCTTACTGCTCTTTGCTACTGTGTGTCATCTGCCAGACAGCTCGTCGACTTGTAAAGATGTGTATTGTGGCAGCAAAAAGTGGTGTGGCGCCAGCAGCGACAATATTTATCTTGCAAGCGGCGCGCTGGCACCCCATTTTCAGACCGACCCATGACCGCTTCAATTGCTTTTGTTTTTGTTTTTGTGACCTTGCCTTGGCTTAACCCGTTTTCGCCTGGTCCCACGGCAGCGGTTTGGCCCTTTTTGGTTTCGTGGGCATCTGCCGCATTGCTGTTGCTGGCTATGGTCGCAGCCAATGCGCAGGGGAAGGCACGAACGATAGCGCGAGCCGTGGCGCTGGCATGGCTGACCGCAACTTGCATGAATGCATTGATCGGTTTGCTGCAATACTTTGGCGTCACAGCTTGGGCTGGTCAATGGATAAACCACACAGGCTTTGGTGAAGCTTATGGCAATTTGAGGCAGCGAAATCAATTTGCCACACTGATGAACATAGGCTTGGCATCCCTGTTGTGGTGGGTCGCTGCCGCGCCACCATACGCTTCCAGGTCAAAAGGCCCATTTAGCCGGGTTAGCGCGTCAAACCTGCTGCCGTTTTTGGTTGGCTCGCTGATAGGACTGGGCAATGCCGCGTCGTCTTCAAGAACCGGCTTGATCCAACTCATCTTGATTGCTGCACTGACCTGGTGGTGGCAACGTCAAATAGCCACCAACCAAGACAAGCACCTGCGACCGGTCCACCACGTGCTCCTGTTGACACTGCTGGTTTATGCAGCGGCTTTGTGGGCCTTGCCACTGCTGGCCGGACTTGATCCATTTGCCAGCGGCGCCTGGGCACGTTTGCGTTCTGGTGATGCCGCATGTAGTAGCCGCCTCACCCTCTGGGGCAACGTGATCTACCTGATCGGTCAAAAGCCATTGTTTGGATGGGGATGGGGGGGACTGGATTACGCGCACTTCATCACCCTGTACCCTGGCGTGCGCTTTTGTGACATCTTAGACAATGCACACAATCTGCCCTTGCATCTGGCGGTTGAACTTGGAATCCCCCTGGCGCTGCTGGTATGCGGCCTTGCGGCCTGGTTGGTGTGGCGCGCCAAGCCCTGGGGGGAGCGGGGCGCCACCCGGCAACTGGCTTGGGCTGTACTGGCAGTGATCGGGTTACACAGTCTGCTGGAATACCCGTTGTGGTACGGACCATTTCAGATGGCGGCACTGCTGAGTGCCTGGCTCCTGAGGCGTCCGCCTCAAAGCCAGCACGGGCCTCATGACAGCAAACGTTTTAAGCCTGTATCAGCCTATCTTTGTAGCGGCACCGCTGCACTAATAGTAGCAACATGTGCTTTCACCGCATGGAATTACCACCTTGCAAGCCAAATCTACCTGTCACCCGCATCCCGGATGGCGGATTACCGCGAAGATACGCTGGCGAAAATCAGCAACTTGGCGCTGTTTCAGGATCAGGTCCGTTTTGCCAAACTGACGACGACTGACCTTGACCCACAAAATGCGCTGGAACTGCATGAACTCGCACTGGAGATGCTTCATTTTTCCCCCGAAGCGCGTGTTGCCGAGTTGGCGCTGAACAGCGGCAAGTTGCTTGGTCGCACGCCGCAGGTGAACTACTTGGCAGCGCGTTACCAAGCGGCATTTCCAGATGCCTATGCCAAATGGAAGGCAACCCAAGTGCCCAAGTGATGGCTAAGCTGCTTGCAAGTTAGTGTTTACTTAGGCGCCACAAAGTTGCCTGATTTGCCACCGTATTTTTCCAGCAACTTGCAGCCGGTGATCTTCATGCCGCGGTCGACCGCCTTGCACATGTCATAAATGGTCAGCAAGGCCACCTGCAATGCAGTCAGTGCCTCCATCTCAACACCTGTTGGACCCACCGTTTCCACGGTCGCCATGCAATAAACGTGACTGGCCCTTGTACTGTCTGCAGGCACCACTTCAAATTCGATGGCAACCCTGGTCAACGCCAGCGGGTGACACAAAGGAATCAGGTCACTGGTCTTCTTGGCGGCCATGATGCCAGCCACACGGGCAATCCCGAGCACATCGCCTTTTTTCGCGTTGCCAGATGCAATCAGAGCCAAGGTGGCGGGCAACATCTCGATGCGCCCACCCGCAATGCCAATGCGGTGGGTGGCCGCTTTTGCAGCCACATCCACCATATGGGCTTGGCCTTGGGCGTCAAAATGGGTTAACTGGCTCATGTCGGGGATTGGTTCAAAGTTTATGGGATGTAAAGGCGGCTTCACCAAACCTTTACGTACAGGTGGCATCATACGAGTAACACACACGCGAGCCCTCGCCTCGTGTGGTGGCGCGCGCTCCCAGGAAGAAACTCAATTGCATGCCTTTATTCAAGTCAAATAGGGCTATATCCCTTATAAAACAAACATATGTTGCTATATTTTTTGTTGCAACATGGGCGTTCCTGCCCGCCCACTCCAACGCGCAGTCGGCCGCCCCCGCCATGTTGCCCTTGCTCGGCGATGGCAGTGAGATCACCAGCGGTGCTGAGCGACGTCTAGGTGACCGCATTGCCCGCGAGTTGTACCGCGACCCTGACTTCATTGACGATCCGGTGCTGGCCGACTATATGCAGGGCATCTGGCAACCGCTGCTGGCTGCGGCCAGAGCGCGCGGTGACCTGACGCCCGAGCTTGATGAACGGTTTGCCTGGCGCATCGTGCTTGGACGCGACCGCAGTGTCAATGCCTTTGCCCTCCCTGGTGGTTATCTGGGCGTGCATTTGGGACTGATCTCGGTGGTCAGCAGCCGATCTGAGCTGGCTTCCGTACTCGGCCACGAACTCAGTCACGTCACCCAGCGTCACATTGCGCGACTGATGACCAAAAGCAGCCAGCAAACACCCTGGATGATCGGTGCCATGATTTTGGGCGCGCTGGCCGCCAGCAAAAATGCCGATGCAGGCAACGCGCTGATTGTGGGTGGGCAAGCAGTTGCGGCGCAAAACCAGCTCAACTTTTCACGCGACATGGAGCGCGAGGCAGATCGCGTGGGCTTTGGGGTCATGACCCAAGCCGGTTTTGATGCACAGGGGTTCGTCACTATGTTTGACAAGTTGCAGCAAGCCTCGCGGCTCAATGACAGCGGCGCCTACCCCTACCTGCGCAGCCACCCGCTGACCACCGAGCGCATCGCCGACATGCAGTCACGCTTGCCGCTTGGCACAGCCAACCCCGGCAACCTCACGCCAGCGATGCCCCATGCCATGATGGCGGCGCGGGCGCGGGTGCTATCCAACCCCGGTATTGATGCGCTGCGCGGCTGGCAAGGGCAAGCTGATGAATCAGCGCTTGCCAACCAACCCGCCGCCGTGCAAGCGGGCGTGTTGTATGGGGCGGCCATGGCGGCTAGCCGCTTGCGTGATGCGCCGCAAGCCCGAGAGCAATTGAATCGTTTACAAAAAGTGGTCGGATCAGACGCTGAAGCAGCCCTGCAAACACTTTGGCTGGACGTGGAAATTGCACTCGCGGCACACGATTTGCCAAAGCCTCAGCTATTGGCGACGGGCGACGGACTCGGCATGAACCGGTCAGAGGCGACCAAGCTTCGCCGCCCGGAACTGTTGCTGCAAGCCCAAATCGTCCTGCAGATGGGCCATCCGGAGTCTTTGGACGCGGTTGGGCAGCGTCTGCAGACCTGGGTTGCACTGACACCTAACGATGCGACCGCCTGGCAATTTCTGGCGAGTATCTACACAGCCCAAAACAAAAACTTGCGCGCCCTGCGTGCTGAGGCCGAGGCCAAGGTTGCCCAACTGGACTACGCGGGGGCTTTGGACCGACTGAAAGGGGCGCAGGACCAGCTTCGCGCACCCGGCGGTGCCGCCGTCTCCAGCGCTGACCATATAGACGCATCCATCATCGACACACGTTTGCGCCAGATTGAGGTGTTATTTAAAGAACAGGCGCTGGACAGCTGAATCAATCAACAAGCCCAACACTGAATAAATCAACGAGCCCCACAACGCCGCGCTGAAATCGCGCACGTGAAAGCCGTCCAGCACACCGGCGGCGGCCCAGAACATCAGGGCATTGATGACAAAAAGAAACAGGCCCAGGGTGACCACCGTGACCGGCAATGTCAGCACCACCAGCACCGGGCGCAGCACCATGTTGAAAAGCCCGATGACAAAGGCAGCGATCAGCGCGGCACCAAAGCTGCTGACCACCACGCCGCTGTACAAATAGGCCACACACAACAGGGCGGCGGCACTGAGCAACCATTTAAATAGAAGTTTCATCCTGTGCAGATTAGCACGTTGTCACGTATCAGGCCTTTTGCCTGCGAACTGCATTGATGCCACACGCTTGCAGTCAGCTAGGCCAGCACCGCAACCCAAACAACGACATGGTCGGGCACCCAGCGCTATCATGCCCAGCCCATGACCAGCATCCATATCACCGACATCGAATCGGCCATCAATTTCTGGCGCGCCAAAGCGACAAGCGCGCCCGGTGCCGCACTGTCGCCCGAAACGCGCGCACTGGCCGAGGTTTACGGTGTGATGGCGTTTGAGCGCACGCAAGAGGTTGCCGAAGCCGCCCTGCCCGCTGCAGCGATTCAGGCCTGGCTAACCTGGTTTGACAGCACGCCCGACACGCCCTGTATTGCGATTTGCTCCACCAGTCAGGGCGACGAGGTGTGCAAGGGCTGCGGGCGAACTTTTTCTGAAGTGCAATACTGGACGCAAATGCGGCCCACAGAAAAACGCGCCAGTTGGCGACGCATCACGCAGGAAGGGACGGCGTGGCGCTTCAACAAGTATGCCGAACGCGCCACGGAAAACTCAAAGAGAAATGCCGCCTGACACTTCAATCACTTCGCCATTGATGTAGCTGGCCTCGTCGCTGGCCAAAAAGGCGTACACATTGGCAATTTCTTCGGGCTTGCCCAAGCGGCGCAGGTGCACCTTGGCGCTGAGGTCTTGCAACAATTTCTCAGGCATGGCGGCCACCATGGGCGTTGTGACGAAGCCAGGAGCCACGGCATTGACGCGCACACCCTTGGGACCCAACTCGCGACTCCAGGTTTTGGTGAAGCCAATGACACCGAACTTGGTGGCTGCGTAATTGGTCTGGCCAAAGTTGCCATACAAGCCCACCACCGAGCTGGCGCTCAGGATTGCGCCGCTGCCTTGGGCCACCATGCCGTCAGCCACGGCTTGCGTGCAATGGAACACACCACGCAGGTTGACATCTATCACCTTATCAAACTGCTCGATGGTCATTTTTTGCAGGCGTGCGTCTTGCGTGATGCCGGCGTTGTTGACCAGCACGTCAATGCGGCCAAATTTCTCCTTGACCTGAGCCACCACCGCATCCACCATGGCGCGCTGGGTCACGTCCATCACAAAACCTTGCGCGGTGGCGCCAAGCGCTTGACACTTGGCCACGGCCTCTTCCACGCCAGCTTGCTTGACATCGCAGACGATGACAATAGCGCCTTCCTGGGCAAATTTAAGCGCCGTCGCCAGGCCAATTCCTTGCGCCGCGCCAGTGATGATGGAAACTTTGTTGGATAACCGAGCTGTCATGATGATTCCCGAGAGTGATGAAAATGAAACTTATCCGATGTTACCTGTGCAACATTTCAGAAACTTGACGCCATACAGGGTTAACCCGAATAGCATCAAACCAACAGTGGCTGGTTAACACCCGCCTCTTCACACCATTTTTTTCACATCGGACCATCCATGACTGCTTTTTTTGACCGTCAACGACACCTCACCGGCAGCCTGCTGGTGGCTTTTCAATTTGGCTTGCTGTTACTGCTGGCGGTGCTGGCTGCGCCCCGGGTAGGGCAAGGCGAGCTGCCACCCATGAGTCTGGCACTGGCCGGGCTTTGCGTGCTGCTGGGGGTCTGGACGCTGGCTTTCAACCGCTTGGGCAATTTCAACATTCACCCTGCTCCCAAGGCGGCTGGCATTTTGGTCACTGGCGGGCCCTACCGCCTGATCCGTCACCCCATGTACAGCGCGGTGCTGCTAGGCGCGGGCGCCTTGGCTTGGCTGGCGCCCCCCTTGGCAGGCGCTCTTGCCTGGTGCGCCTTGTTGCTGGTGTTACTCATCAAAGCGCAAATGGAAGAGCGCTGGCTGCGTGAACACCATGCCGATTACGCCGCGTATTGCCAGCAAAGCAAGCGCTTTGTACCCTGGTTTTTTTAGCGCCTCTGCACCTCGACCAGGCAGTCATAAAACGTCGGCCCGCGGCCCAGATCGGTCAGATTCTGGCTGGTGAGCTCGTTCACGTTGGTGCCGCTGAGCCCCAGCTTGCGCCACCAGACACCCAACCCGTTGACAACACCGACGCGGGCGCTCTCACTCACATGGGCACGGCATTGGTAGCTGCCCCGGGCGTTGAACACGTTGACCACATCACCATCAGCAATGCCGCGGGCCTGTGCGTCGAGCGGGTGAATTTCAAGCAATGGCGCGCCCTCCATGGCCTGCAGGCTTTTGACATTCACAAAGCTAGAGTTCAGAAAATTGCGTGCCGGGGGTGAAATCATGGCCAGCGGATAGGTCTTGGACGTATTAACCGCTTCGTGGTTTGGCAGATGGTCAGGCAAACCGTCCAGGCCTTGCAGGGCCAGTCGCTCGCTGAAAAACTCACATTTACCCGAGGGCGTGGGAAAGTTGCCTGGCGCAAAAGGAGCATCAGGCGTTTTTAAGGTGACAAAGCCATCGGCCAGCAATGCATTGAAGTCGACCGCATCACCATAGGCCTGGCGGCACAAAGCCTCGTCGCTGTCCTGAAAACAGGGCTCGATGAACCCCATGCGGGCCGCCAGTTCGCGAAATATCTGCGTGTTTGGCTTGGCTTCACCCAGCGGTGCAATGGCGGGGCGGTTCAGCAGCGCATCGGTATGGCCGTAGGCGCTGTGCACGTCCCAGTGCTCCAGTTGCGTGGTGGCTGGCAACACATAGTCGGCGTTGTCCGCCGTGTCAGTCTGAAAATGTTCCAGCACCACGGTGAACAAGTTGTCCCGGGCAAAACCCTGTACCACTTTGGCAGACTCGGGAGCCACCGCCACCGGGTTGCTGTTGTAAACGATGACCGCCTCTACCGCAGGGCCAAAGTCAGCGCTGCCCTGGCGCAGCAGGTCGTTGCCGATGGTCACCATGTTGACAGTGCGCGGTGTGCGCCCGGCCAACAAATCGGGGCGTTGCAACGCGGCGCGCTGCACCGGGAAGGCGCCCGAATTTGACAACAACACACCTCCGGCCCGGTGCCGCCAGGCACCAATCAATGCGGGCAGGCTGGCGATCAGGCGCACGGCGTTGCCACCCCCATGCACACGTTGCAGGCCGTAATTCATGCGAATGGCGGCAGGTGCAGGGCTGGCAACCGCACCGTGTGCCATGGCCGTGCCTGGCTTGGCAGCACAGGCGCCATAGTCGTGTGCCAACGCCCGGATTTGATTGGGGCTGATGCCACACACTTCGGCCGCGCGTTCCGGCGGCCAGCACAGGGCACGCGCGCGCAGCGCCTCCCAGCCCAAGGTGTAGCGGGCCAGATAGTCATGGTCAAGCCAGTCGTTTTGAATCAGCTCGTGCATCAGGCCAAGTGCCAGTGCACCGTCAGTGCCTGGCAACAAGGCAATGTGTTCGTGACATTTGTCAGCCGTCTCGGTTTTGCGCGGGTCAATACAAATCAGTTTCGCGCCTCGCCGTTTGGCGGCATTGGCGTAACGCCAGAAGTGCAGATTGCTAGAAATCGAGTTGCTGCCCCAGATCAAAATCAGGCCAGCCTCGGCAAAAAACTGCACCTGCATGCCCACTTTGCCACCCAAGGTGTGCACCAGGCCTTCGCCTCCGGCGGCAGCACAGATGGTGCGCTCCAGATGCGACGCACCCAGCTTGTGAAAGAATCGCGCGGCCATGCTTTCCCCTTGCACCAGCCCCATGGTGCCGGCATAGCTGTAGGGCAGGATGGCTTGCGGATCACGCGCTGCAATCGCCTGCAAGCGCGCAGCGATGTCGGTCAGGGCCGCATCCCAGCTCACCGGTTGAAACTGCCCCGAGCCCTTGGGTCCGACCCGTTTTAAGGGGTGCAGGATGCGCTCAGGGTGATAGGTGCGTTCGGTGTAGCGCGATACCTTGGTACACAAGGCCCCGTCGGTGTGCGGGTGCGCGGGGTTGCCCTGCACCTTGATGGCGATGCCATTTTTCACGGTGGTCAGCATCGAGCAGGTGTCAGGGCAATCGTGCGGACAGGCGCCGAGGACTTGAACGGTATCTGCGGCAGACGACAAAGTAGTAGGGTTCATGGTGGCATGGCAAGTTGAGGCATGATTGTGGACGAAATGCGGCGCGACGGGGAATCACCCGGTCTTTGCCCTGACGCGTTTTTTATATGCTTTTAACGCCTCTAGCCCTCTATATATAAGCGGGAGTAGCTATGAATTTAATCAATGACATCCATGCACAATGTCGCAGCTTGAGCGACCTGCGGCGTGACCTGCACGCCCACCCCGAGCTTTGTTTCAGCGAACACCGCACGGCGGATGTGGTGGCGCACAAGCTGACCGAATGGGGCATTCCCATCCACCGAGGTATGGGCACCACTGGCGTGGTCGGCATTGTCAAGAGTGGCACCTCCAGCCGTGCCATTGGCCTGCGCGCCGATATGGACGCGCTGCCGATGCAAGAGCTCAACACCTTCGCGCATGCCAGCACCTACCCCGGCAAGATGCACGCCTGCGGCCATGACGGCCACACCACCATGCTGCTCGCTGCCGCCCAATACCTGGCCACACAGCGTGACTTTGACGGTACCGTGTACCTGATTTTCCAGCCCGCCGAAGAAGGCGGTGGCGGCGCGCGCGAGATGATCAAGGATGGCTTGTTTGAGCGCTTTCCGATGGACGCTGTCTTTGGCCTGCACAACTGGCCCGGCTTCAAGGCCGGCCAGTTTGCTGCCAGCCCGGGGCCGGTGATGGCGTCCAGCAACGAGTTCAAGATCACCCTTCACGGCAAAGGTGGCCACGCCGCCATGCCGCACAACGCTCTTGACCCAGTGCCAGTGGCCTGCCAACTGGTGCAAAGCTTTCAAACCATCATCAGCCGAAACGTCAAACCCATTGATGCGGGCGTGATCTCGGTCACCATGATCCACGCGGGGTCAGCGACCAATGTGATTGCGAATGTCTGTGAACTGCAAGGCACGGTGCGCACTTTTTCCATCGATGTGCTGGACATGATCGAGCAGCGCATGCGCCTGATGACCGAACACATCTGCGCGGCATCAGGCCTGCACGCAGACTTTGAATTCAAACGCAACTACCCGCCCACCATCAACAGCGCGGCAGAGGCCGAGTTTTGCAGACAGGTGATGTCAAGCGTGGTGGGCGCGGACAACGTACAGGCGCAGGAACCCACCATGGGCGCGGAAGACTTCTCTTACATGTTGCAAGCCAAACCCGGCTGCTATGCCTTCATAGCCAACGGTGACGGCGACCACCGCGACATGGGCCACGGCGGTGGGCCCTGCATGCTGCACAACCCAAGTTACGACTTCAACGATGACTTGTTGCCGCTTGGCGCGACTTACTGGGTCCGTCTGGCAGAAAAGTGGCTGAAAACGGAAGCGACGCAATAGCTACATTTTATATAGCTACATGCCCATGTTATATATGGGCTGGAGGCTAATTTAGCTTATAAAACGGTGCGCAGCCATTTCCAGCAGGCCGTCAAACAACAGGTTGTCCACCAACTCAAACGGCACCGACATGTTGGGCGCCATCTTCCAGCCAGCGCCACCCGTCATCAAACAACGCGGCTCAGCGCCACAGTGCTGACGCAGGTGCTGCACCATGCGCTCAACCGCGCCCGCAATGGCGTAGGTGCCACCGCTGGTCAGGGCGTCACTGGTATTGGTCGGGAATTCACACACGTTTCCAGTAGGCACATGCAGCCCGGCGGTGCCGGATTCAAGCGCGCGCAGCATGATGCCGTGGCCCGGCAAAATCAACCCCCCCAAAAATTTGCCATGGGTGTCAATGGCATCCACGGTGACAGCCGTGCCCACCATCACCACCACCAAGGGCCGCGGTGCACCTTGTGCCAGGCTGCGGTGCCAGGCGCCAATCATGACCACCCAGCGGTCAGCACCTAGGCGCGACGGGTAGTCGTACCCATTGGTCAGGCCGGCTTCACTAACGCTAGACACCACCCAGTTGGCCGACACGTCCCACATTTCCATCTGTTCTTCAACCCGGCGCTTGACAGCGTCACCCGCCACAGTGCAGCCCAGCATGCGCGATGGCGATGCCAGGCCAGCCCAGTCACCTTCGGCCAGCCGATCAATGTTTTCCAGAAACTCGGCACCTTGCGCCAACAAGGGCGCGTTTCGGTGCGGGGCGGTGTGCAGTGCCCACTTCAAGCGGGTGTTGCCGATGTCGATGGCCAAAAAAGTCATGGCGGCATTATCGGCACATTCGATCAGGCCAGATCAAGCGGCTCAACCCTGCCGCCAGGGCAAGCCGTGAAAGCGCCAGCCACCCTGATGGCTTCGTTGGGCATGGCTGTCGGGGTCGCCCTCAAAACCTTCCAGAATGTTGTAAGCCTGCAGCCCAAGCTCGGTCGCACGCTTGGCCGCTGCAATGGAGCGCACACCGCTGCGGCACAGCAGCAGCACTTTGTTGCCTGGCGGCACAGCAGCCAGCAACTCTGCATCAAAATTCGGATTGGTCACCATGCCAGGCCACTGCTTCCAGGCTACTGCGGCGGCATCCGGCACAAAACCAACCCAGGCGCGCTCAGCGTCCGTTCGCACGTCAACCAGCACGGCCTCGCCACTTTGCACCCAATCCCAGGCCAATGCGCAGCTGATGTCTCCTGCGTACGCGTCTGCTGGTTGCACCCGCAGGCTGTTCGAGGTGTGTGCGTCATGGCGCAAGCCACCCTGCAAGTTGGCAGGCACGGCCTCGGCAATGCGTTTGGGTGGTGGCAAATGCAAGTCCCCCATAATGGCCACAAACTCCTCCAGCGTCTTGCCAGCCACGCGTGCATTTCCGGCTTTTTCCTGGGCAATGGTCGAATGGGTTTTACCCTGGTAATCGTGCCCCGGCCACACCGTGGTGGCGTCAGGCAACTTGAACAACACCTCGGTCAGGCTGTGGTACAGAGCCTCAGAACTCCCCGACTGAAAATCAGTGCGGCCACAGCCGTTGATCAGCAACGTGTCACCGGTGAACACATGGTTGCGCCATAAAAAACTCATGCTGCCAGCCGTGTGGCCGGGGGTATGCAAGGCGCGAATCTGTTCGTGGCCAAACGTCAAAGTGTCACCGTCATTAAGTTGCACAGACGCGGTGGTGATGCCACACCCAGCTGGCGCGCTGGTTTTGGCACCCGCCAACTCAGCCAACTGTCCGGCGCTGGTGATGTGATCCGCATGGGCATGGGTTTCAAGTGCCCATACCAGCTTGAGCTTGTGTGTGCGCAACACGTCCAGGTCACGCTCAAGCTGCGTGTCCACGGGATCAATGATCACCGCGTCACGCGTGGCGTGGTCAAACAATACGTAGGTGTAGGTGCTGGAAGCCGTGTCAAAAAGTTGAATGGGGTTCATGACGGGATTGTGGTCAGGTTGACGAACAGAATGCAGAATCTTGAAGGCAGATGCTGGCTGAAATATAACTTTAAAAATCAGGCTGCAGGATTCCCCAAACGTGCAATTACCCGGTCCAACTGGGTGAGCAAGCAGGTGAAGTAATGGTGACTGGACTTGTGCAATGTGCCCTTAAATCTCTGGCGTGTAAAGACTGAGGGCTGAATCTGCCAGTGAAAATATATCGCAATTGTTGTCAAACGCCAAACCCTGCCGGTCAATGGTGTGAATCAGCCCGTTGCTCAGTAACACGTCTGCGCTGTAGTCATCGCAGGCGGTGATGATTCGCCCATTGTGAATCAAGATGGCATTTGAAATATTGCTGATCATGGATCCTGTCCCTGCAAGTTTTCGAACCAGTAAAAAATGGGTGCCGCTGATTTTTATCAGCCGAGGACTTCGTCCAGTTGCCGCACCAGCCGGTCAATTTCGTCGGCTGGGTTGTAGTGGGCAATCGAGACCCGCACGACGCCACCCTGGGCTTTCAGGCCAAGGCTCTCGATCAAACGAATGGCATAAAAATCGCCAATCCGGATGCCTATGCCAAACCGATCCACATGGCGCACGTTGGCCTGCGCTGGAAACCAATTCTTGAGCGTCAGGCAGACAGTCTGGAGTTTGGCGACAAATTGGCTGGCATCCACACCGGGCAATGTGTTCAAGATGTTGTCATCTCTGGTGACTAGGCGCTTTTTCAATCAATGGCGCAAAAGGATTTTGCTTGACGCGTAGTTTCCAACTGGCATGTGTCCTTGGTGCCAACTGGCGGCTGTACAGAGGCGCTGGGTGCTGGCGAGGTCTGCAGTTGTTCGCTGGTTGACACGAAGCGGGGCTTTCGATTAATCCCACTGCCGCTCTGTGCGTTGCGCCACAGACGCCGCCAATCAATACCGCGACCATGGCGAACTTCTTAAACTAACTCTGAAAGGTTCCATCATGGTCGAAAAATCCGCTAGCGTGCATTGGGAGGGTCCAGGAAAGAAGGGTCAGGGTCAAATAAGCACAGAGACTGGTGCACTTCATCTCTACCCCTACGGCTTTGCGAGCCGTTTCGAGGATGATCGCCGCGGGACGAACCCCGAAGAGATACTAGCTGCCGCGCACGCAGCCTGTTTTTCAATGGCGTTCTCCTTTGCCTGCGATAAGGCTGGATTTGCCACCACAACGCTGGACACACAAGCCCGTGTGCGCCTGACACCGCAGGGCGAAGGCTTTGTGATCGATCGCATCACCCTCACTCTGAAGGCAAGCGTGCCCGGCATGGATGAAGCAACGTTCCAAGAGATCGCTTCGGCAGCAAAACGCGACTGCCCATTGTCAAAGGCGCTGGCGAGCGTTTCCGAGATCAGCTTGCAAGCCACCCTCGACCTTGGCGCGGCTTAACGGCCTTCACATCTGACTGGATTTCCCAGCCCAAAGTCAGTACCAATGCCACACTCGTCGGATCATACATGGCGAAAAAGTGCCGGCGTGGCGAACCCGACCGTGCGACGCGACTACACAAGCTGCGATCCCACGGCATGCTTTCGTCGTTGAATGTGTTTTTCGGGGTTGGATCCGTGTGCTGTTGGATGAGGCTGAGAATGAACGCATGCACTTGATGACCTTCATAGAAATTGCATGGCCAACCTCGCTTGAGCGCCTCCTGATTGTGATGACACAAGGCGCC
>Ga0136636_10001541_pt1 | contig 13535 bp, 10 predicted proteins | sample AntDrymUQ8522106_2_FD_104653 | JGI IMG/M metagenome (GOLD analysis project Ga0136636, IMG submission 104653) | Polar desert sand microbial communities from Dry Valleys, Antarctica - metaG UQ852 (21.06) | ecosystem: Environmental > Terrestrial > Soil > Desert | place: Antarctica: Dry Valley... | reverse complement strand
ATAAGAGATGTAAAAGGAACTATTGATGAAACAAAAGTGAAAGGTGGAGAACCCGAAATAATAAACAATCCACCAAATTAATTGTGGTGTATATTTTCTGTAAGTAATGTAATAAATAATTACTGAAAATAACATACAAGTAGCAACCCTAAGTAATGGATGCTTTTGATGTACGGAAGCTGTATTTCAATTGGTGAATGGCGTAACAAAAGTAGAGAGCGGCTACAGTGGTGGTGTTACCGAAAACCCTACCTACAAAGACATTTGCACTGGTACAACCAATCATGCAGAATGTTTAAATGTGTCTTTTAATACTACCATCATTTCTTTTGAAGATGTTTTAAAAGTATTTTGGGAATTTCATGATCCTACAACTCTTAACAGACAAGGGAACGATACAGGTACTTAATACAGAAGCATCATTTTTTACCACAACGAAAAGCAAAAAGAAACTGCTGAGGCATTTAAAGAACAATTGAACAATTCAGGCACTTTTAAAAATCCAGTTGTTACACTAATAGAACCTTTTACAAAATTTTATAAAGCCGAAGATTATCACCAAAATTATTACAACGACAATAAATCAGCCTCTTATTGCCAATTGGTTGTAAGACCTAAAGTAGAGAAATATTTAAAAAATTTGATATGATATAAAAAAGTTCCGTAATTTTATATCGAAGCCTACAATCCACCATTCCTATTTTAATAAGACCATCTTTTATTATCCTTGCTAATTAATATTTGCTTATCCAATCCATTATCCATTTAAAAATTTATCTTCCTTTTTACCTGTGAGCCTTTTTAAACTTTAAAATCTAAAAAGATGCTTACTTTTTTACAAAACAAAATCCTATTAACGGGGTTGGTATTTTTTGTGGTTACTACAGCTGCTGCGCAATTTATACGGCCTTATTCTCAGGTTTTTTCGCAAAACATTAAGGGTGGAACAGCTATTTTTGGCAACACCAGCATGCAAATAGTTGATAATTCAGTAGCTAATTTAACAAAGATGAATGAAAGCGGAGATGCGAGTAATACTTCAGGTGGTATAGGATTTAGCCAATATGGAAACGACAATGAAAATATGCAAGCTGTTATTACCGATTTGCAATTACCCGTTTTAAATGTATTTTCCATGAGCTCCACCTGGAGTTACAATAATCCAAACAGCGACCAAGGTACAGGTTGGAGAACATTGGTAAACCCTACTGTTAACTGGGTTAGTGCAACGGGCAGTTTTGGATATGGAAATACAGAAACGGTTACCATTCCGCCGGCAGTTACCAACTATTTTTTAAAAAACGTAAACATTACTACACCGGGGTTATACAGCACTTTCGACTTTTCTTTAACTTACAACGATGGAGCAGTTATATATGTAAATGGTGTGGAAGTACAGCGTGTCAATATGCCTGCCGGGATAATAACCTATAATACACTTTCTATATCGGCAGTCACTTTTTATAACCAGCAATTCTCCATTCCATCATCTTTTTTTACAGCCGGCACTAACGTAATAGCGGTAGAAATCCATCAGAATACGCCAACAAGTACAGATTGTTTGTTTGATATGAGTTTAATTGCTACTCCGCTATATGTTACTAATTCATCTAGTGCAGATTTGCTTTTACCTGCCGGTACTAATACTATAAAATTTGCAAGGCTTTATTGGGGAGGAAGAATTGCCAATGCCTACATTACAGCATACCCAGATACACTAAGAAAAATTAAAATTCGTAAAGGAACTTCCGGAGTGTATTCTAATGCCTTAGCACCAGTTACAAGTGTAGATCAGTTTACCATAAACGGCAGCACCAAAGCATATCAATCTTATGTTGACATTACATCGTTCATACAGTCTAACGGAACAGGAACTTATACAATCGCTAATATCCCTTCCGATGCAGGAGCAATAGGCGGTGGCGGAAATTATGCAGGTTGGTGTATTATCGTTGCGTATGAAAATACTTCAATGCCTTTTAATAGCGTTCGTATTTATGATGGTTTTTCAAACGTATTTTTTTCGGGTTCTACAGTAAGCCAGACAGTAACACTAACAGGGCTTAACGTGCCAAACAACCCATTAAATTTATCAGATGCAGTAATGAGTACCATGGTATGGGAAGGTGATGCAAATCTTTCATCCTCTGCGGCAAATCCTGCAGGCGATTATGTAAAAATAAATGGAGCAACTGTAAGTAATGCGGTAAACCCTGCAACAAATTTTTGGAACGGAACCATTTCAAAAAATGGTGCTTTTGTACATACAAAAATACCAGACTTTACAAACCAAATGGGAATAGATATTGACGAAATGGAAGTAGGCACAGGCTACGGAATTTTACCAAATGCCACAACTGTTAATGTAGAATTTGGTACTGAAGCAGATAGGTATTTCCCCAGTGTATTTGGCTTTTCTATACGGATGAAAAGCCCTGTAATAACGTTGAACAAATCAGTAGCCGATGCTACTGGCGATGGATTTTTGCAGAGCAATGAGGAATTAACATACACCCTTTCCGGTAGCAACGTAGGCCCGGGTTCGGCATACAATACGATGGTGATAGATTCTCTGCCTACCAATGTAAGCTACGTACCAAATTCACTTGTAATTGTAAATGCGCCTGGTATTACAGGTCCATTATTACAAACAGATATAGCAGGAGATGATTTTGCTTTTAAAGGAATAAGTGGCGGTAGACATTTTGTAAAATACTTTTTAGGCGCTGGAGCCACCGCCACATCTGGAGGAACTATGGATGTAAATGATACATATAATCTAAAATTTAAAGTACAAGCAGGTATTATCCCAGGTAGTGTTTCCAATACTGCAAGAATTACATCCAGTTCACAGGCAGGAGACGTATTTACAGATGATGGGACTGCCATTATAAGTCCAGCAGGCGGACCTACACCAGTAAAACTTACTTCATTTACAGCAGTATTAAAAAACAATGAAGGCTTTTTAAACTGGACAACTGAAATAGAATTAGATAATGATCACTTTGAAATAGAAAGAAGTGATGATGCTGTAAATTTTGTAAAAAGAGGAATTGTAAATGGAAATGGGACTACATCTGTTACCCAATACTATAATTACACTGATAAAATAAATACAAATAGTTCTGTCATTTATTATCGCCTAAAAAGTGTAGATACAGATGGCAAGAGTGCTTATTCAAAAATAGTTGCATTAAGATTGAGAGGAACAGTAAATGATAATTTTAGCGTTTATCCTAATCCTTTTGAAGGCATTATAAAATTCACCTTGAGTTTGCCAGAAGATATCACGGTACAATGTCGTATTATTTCATTTGATAGTAAAGAAGTAATTAATAGAAAGGTAGCTTTACAAAAAGGAGAAAATATTGTTGTATTGAGAGATTTGGAAAAAATTGCATCAGGCAATTATATATTGGAAATAAATACCGGCACCGAAAAATATATAAAAAAGATTGTTAGAAAATAACTTCAGGGGTTTTAAAAAAAGCGGCATTATTATGTCGCTTTTTTATGGAGGCAATATTTTATTTTTGTGTAAGTTCTTTAATTACTTCGTCTTTTCTTCTGCGAGATACTGCAATATGATTATCATCTGACAACCATAGCAAACCTTCTTTATCTAAATGTTTTATGTAAAACTTATTTACTAAGTGCGATTTGTGTACCCTTATGAAGTTGTAATCCAACAAAATTTCTTCGTATTCTTTTAAAGTTTTAGAAACTATAACAGGCTTATGATTGCTCAAATAAAAATGGGTGTAATTGTTTACACCTTCACACCGAATAATATCTTGTGGGTTAAAAAAGAATACGCCTTCCATTGTATTGAGTGCAAGCTTAAATGTTGTGCTGTCTTTTTTTTGTAAATTGGAAATCAAATTATTTATCAGTTCGTCTTGTTGCTGTGGTTTAAATTCTTTTTTAATTAGGTGACGGTTTACAGCATTTTGCAGATCGAGCACATCTATTGGTTTTAGTAGATAATCTAATGCGCTAAACCGAATCGCTTTGATGGCGTATTTATCGTATGCGGTTGTAAAAATTATATCAAAATCCCAATGTCCAAGGCGGTTTAATAAGTCAAACCCATTCATATATGGCATTTCTATATCAAGCATGAGCAAGGTAGGTTTGTAAGAAGCAATTAAACTTAATGCCTCTTGGGGAACGTTGCAAATTTTTATTTCTTTTGCTCCAGGTATGTATTCATCAATTAACATAAGTAGTACATTGCTAGCAGATGGCTCGTCGTCAACAATTAAAATACGTATCATGTGTTTACTTTTTTTGTAAAGGAATAATTATTTCTACCGTTGTGCCTATTGAATTGTTTTCAACATTGTATTTGTCAATAATTATTATTGCTGCATCTTCAAAGCCAAGCTGTTTTAAAGTTTCTATTCGCTGCTGTGCTAGTATTGTACCTTTTGAGTCAAAGTGAAAAGCGCCTAATTTCTGCGCTTTTATTTCGGCGGACTTTGCCCTTCCAATACCATTGTCATCAATAGTACAATAGATTTTTTCCTGCAACAGTTTAAAGGAAATATCTAAAACCTTTTCTCCGTTTTTATGCATTAATCCATGCCAGATGGCATTTTCAATAAATGGTTGTATTAATAAAGATGGGAATAAAATTGTTTCTGCATCTACATTTTTATCAATGTTTATTTCATAAAAAAAAGATTTTTTAAACCGAAGTGATTCCAATTCTAAATAAAGCAGGTTCATTTCTATTTCGCTTTGTAAGGGTACCAAATTCTTTTCAGAATTGTTTAATACCATTCTCAGCAACTTAGAAAATTTTGATAAATACAAATAGGACTCTTTATAATTTTTTGTAACAATAAGTTCCTGAATGGCATTTAAACAATTAAAAATAAAGTGTGGGTTCATTTGTGCCCGAAGCGCCTTTCCTTCAAGCTCTGCCATTTGCTGGTTCATCGTGGCTTTTGCTTCAAATGATCTTATTCTTCGCCTGTAAAGAAAGTAAAGAATAAGACAAATGCAAATTGTAATTAAAAAACGAAATAAGGCTGTCTGCCAAAAAGGTGGGCTTATGGATATGGGCAAACTAATTTGTTCTTTTATTTCAGCACCCGAAGCGGTTAACGCCTTTACATGAAAAATATATTTGCCTGGCGGCAGTGAGTTATAAGCAACACCATTTTTGCTGGTCTCTATCCAGTCTTTTTCTAAACCCTCCATGTAATAAAAAAACTTTACATCTGCCTGATTGCTAAAATCCAAGAGACTAAAATTTACTTCAATACGATTTTGTAAATAAGACAAGTTTTTCAAATAATCATCTTTATACCAATTTACAGCACTGCTATTTACAATTACCTCCGTTACTTTTAAATGAATAGGAACTTGTTTTTTCGTAAAAAGAGAATCAGGTGTTATGGAAAAAAAATTATTTCCAGCTACAAAACAAAGTTCATCGTCTTTTTTTACTAAGCTAGTCCCAAAAGCATCCATATAAGTGCCGGATGAATATGCAATGGTATTTTGAAACCTACCTGTAGCGGCATTATACCAATCTACACCACCCAGTGAGCATACCCATATTCTTCCTTTACTATCTGCACAAATGGAAAATGTAAAACTGTGCGATAAGCCTTGCGCTGTGGTATAAGTAAAAATTTTATCCAAAGAAGTGTTGTAGCAGAGTACTCCATTTTGCCCTGTCATCCAGATATTGGCTTTTCCATCGTCTACCATAGCACGGGTGTTGGCAAATGAAAAAGCTATATTTTTTAATTTTTCCTGCAGGGCAATTACCTTTGTTAGTTTTGTACTTAATTCTCTTTTAGCCAAATTTTGTTCAGGTGTTATGTAGTATAGAAACTTTTTATCTTTCGAAATACAAGCAAGCTGTTTGTAGCCTTCAGAGGGTATTGTCTCCAAGCTATCTTTTCCTGAATAATAGTAAATATTGCCGTTCGTTTTTTTAAAATAAATGGAAGTTTCATTTTCTTTGTAGGTCCACAAAATGTCGCCACTTGTTCGTTTAAGGGCATTTGCATAAGGTGAATTAAAAGGTGAAAATAGAAGTTGGTTATTCTTAAGATCAACTTTAAAAAAAGTTTTTTTTGTTGCCGCAAGTAAGCCGGCTTTATCATCATTATAAATACTGGTAATTCTTTTAAAGGATGTATCAGTTATACGGAAATGTTCTGTTTTACCATTGCTAATCTTAACAACTCCCCCTGCATAATAAGGAATATACATACCGGTTTTATCTTCGTACATATTTCCGGTTTGGTAAGCCAATCTCGTAAAATCTGGTTCGCTGCTTATAAACTTTCGTTGTACAGCATGGTTATAAAGGTCAATAATATCAAGCCCTCTGTCTGATGTTACCCACATCTTACCGGTATAGTCTGCGCAAAGCGAATAAATATAATTGCTACTAATAAGACTGTTGTTGTTTTCAGACCTTATATGAGTAAACCGTTTAGTGTTATTATCAAATACAATAATACCTCCGTGTCTTGTACCAATCCAAATATTGTTGCGGCCATCAATCCCAATACTGTAGCAACAAAGCCATGCCCCGGCAGGTCTTTCAAATTTGAAGGAATCTAATTTTTGTGTGTGAAGATTAAATTTTATAAGCCAGGTATCATTGTTTACAAAATAGATATTACTATCTGCATCCATCCGCATATCTGAAGAACCTTGTTCTCCTGTAGGAGGAATAGCTAAGTTAAAAATTGGTTTATTAAACGGGTTATAATATCTATGATAAAATTTGCCACTGCGGTACTCGTAAAAAACCATACCTAAGGTGGACTGTATCCAAAGCCCCTGGGAGGTTTTTATTCCTGTAATGTAACCAGCATTAGGTGTAGGCATACCGGTATTGTCATTAACCGTCGGTATCATATCATGTGCACCGGTAGTAGGGTTCAACCTAAAAATAGCTACATCTGTTCTGCACCAAATAACACCTTTATCATCTTCAAATACAGAATATATGTAGCCTACATAGGCAGAATTTTTATCTGAATTACGAATAGAATAATGTTTGATCTTATTGGTTACAGGATCTATCTTGTCCAGCCCTGCTGTAGTACCTACCCATATAAATCCATTACTATCTTCAAAAAGCCCATGCATTTCTGCACCACTAATGGAGGCTGAATCTTTACCTATTCTCTTAAATACTTTTATGGAAGAACCTTCGTGTTTGTGTAGTCCGTTATATGAACCTACCCACATGTAATTATTTTTATCTTTTAAAATTGTTGTAAGCATGTTGGTATTTAACCCCTGTTCTGTTGCAATATGATAACTACTTTGGCAGTACAAGCACAGCCAATGTAAACAAAATGCAATAAATAAAAATGCTCCTTTCATACAGTAAAACAAAAATACATTTCCTTTTTTTGATAATAGTGCCATTACCTCATTCTCCAATACCGTTTACTCTTTTTCAATTTATCGGCTTCGTACACTGCTTTAGTTTTAAGATATTAAAAAAAACAAATGACCAGTGAGGTTTTCATAAGCGAAAAAGTAGGCGAAATAACAGATGAATTAAAGCGGCTCCATTTATGGAAACCGCTTCAGCCGGAATGGGTAACAGATTTTGAAAAGAAAATAGTAAGCACAGAACAGGATTTTTTAGAATGGTTGCAGTTTGTTTATTTACCCAATTGTTGCAACCAATCTGTTATTGCCCCTAAGAAATTTATTGTGCCACAGGTGGTGGAATTTTTTGGAGAAGATGCAAGGAAGGGGAAATTATTACAACTATTGATTGAACTGGATTCTTTATAAATAAAATTAGAAAACTGGGTTATGAAAAAACTAATCATGTTGTTTATCATTTTAAGCATATTGAATAATGTTATTGCACAAAGTGTTGGCATTGGAACCAATGTTCCCCACAGCAGTGCTGCACTTGATATAACCAGTACCAGTAAAGGATTTCTACCACCCTTGGTTTCACAATCTTCAAGGCTGGCTATATCCAGCCCAGCCGAGGGGCTAATGGTTTACGATACTACTTTTCAACGTTTTTACCAATACCAGCTTGGTATGTGGCGCTATATTATTAACAGCGATTTTTGGGTACAATCAAGTACCGCTAATAATTTATACAACCTTACTGATAGTATTGGTATTGGTACTTCGGTACCGCAGCACAGGTTAGATGTAAATGGCAATATACACGCTACGCAAAGTATTGATGTGGCAAGTTCTATTACTGCTTTGGGTAATGCAACCGGAGGCGTATTGTATGCAGATGGCAATTTAACTATTGGTGGATTGATGACCGTTACAGGCAACATTAATGGTGACAGTAACCTGATTATAGATAATACAACTGCCAGCTTACAGTTAAAGAAATCGGGTGTGAATAAAACTTTTTTAAACCGGGAGGGAAATGATTTTAGGCTAGGCACGAACGGTGGTAATAGTGCAGGTAACACTATAATACGAATGAACGGAGACAATGTGGTGATGCTGGATAAAGGATCTAATCTTACCTTATTAAAAGGGTTGTTTGCCAACAGGGAAACAGGAAAGATGGTAATTGGTAACAGGCTAATAAAAAAGTTCAGCGTTACTCCAAATACAAATTCCCTCCCAATACTGTACGGCCGCATTTTTAGCGATGGCTTTGGAGCAGCCATGTGGCCACAAACAGGTAGCTCTGTAAGAATAAGCACAGGCGTTTATGAAATTGATACCAACAGGGCCGATATGTCTGACTTTGGTGTTATTGTAGTAACTGCCATCGGAGTAGTTCCCCGTATTTGCATTGCCAGATATATTGGTAGTGCAAAATTTAGAATTGAAATTTTTAGTTTGGCAGGCAATCCTGTGAACAACGATTTTTATTTTATGATCAATGACGCTTTAAATTAACTATAATGAATGTAAACATATTACTGCTGCTGTTGCTTTTTACTACCCATTTACTCACCGCACAAAACAGGATTGGTATTGGTACCGCAATTCCACACAGCAGTGCGGCGTTGGATATTTCCAGCAATGGTAAAGGTTTTTTGGTTCCTAGATTAACCCAGTCGGCAAGGCTGGCTATTCCAAACCCTACAAATGGATTATTGGTGTATGACAGCACATCACATAGGTTGTATCAATTTCAAGAAGGGGAATGGCGGTTTATGCTCACCAACGAAAGCTGGACACAATCTACTACCCGTAACTGGATATACACTTCCCCAAATAATATTGGAATAGGCGTATCTGTACCTACCGAAAAGTTAGATGTAAACGGTAAAATACAGGCAAGAGGCGATGTAATAGCGGATGCAAATATTGACGCAGGTAGCAATATAACAGCAGGTAGTTTTACCTCCACAGGTAATGCAGTTGTAAACGCTGCGTTAACTGCACAGGGAGATATTGTAACCTACAGCGATTTAAATTTGGATGACGTTGGCCCCACTATTCAGCTACAAAGCGTGAATGTAAAATATGGATTTTTTCAACTTGCCGGCAACGATTTGCGGTTAGGAACCAATAGCGGAAATACAAGCGGAAAGGTAATATTTCGTATGGATCAAACAGATGTAATGTCTATAGACCGCTTTGCTAATATTAAATTGCTGGAAGCGGGTACCCACAAGGGGGAGATTTGCATTGGTTGGAAACTTTGCAGGTTTGCAGCACCCAACATTAATATGCTACCAGTGCTGTTTGGGCTTGTTCCTGCTGATGGTGGTCCTGTAGGTTGGGCGTCGCCAATTGGATATTATACCTGGGCAAAAACAGCCACTGGTAAATACGAAATCACCAGCTTCCTTTACGATATATCGTTTAACAGTGCCATAATTGTAACTCCATCTGAGGCAGGACGAATTTGTACGGCCACTTATATTAGCTCAGGTAAATTTAGAGTAGAAACATTCACCCGAACAGGCACTCCGGTTGATTGTGCATTTACTTATGTAGTAAACGACCCTAATAATTAAAAAACCAATAAAATCAACAAATGCAAAAATCAAACATTTTCTTTTTTTTACTACTCTGTACTACTATTGCATTTGCACAAACCGGTGTTGGTATTGGAACTGCTGCGGTTAACAGCAATGCGGTAGTAGATATGAGCAAGACCAACAGAGGCTTGCTTATGCCCAGGCTTACACAATTTGGGCGACTTAGCATAAACAATCCTGCCGAGGCTTTGATGGCTTACGATACTACTTTTGACCGAACGTACTTGTATATAGATGGTTTATGGCGATACCTCCTTAATAGCACCAATTGGTTGCGGTCATCTACTCCCAATACAAAATATATTTATTCCTTTGATAGTGTAGGTATAGGCACTACCTCTCCCGATGCAAGATTGGAAGTAAATGGAAATATAAGAACCCGTAGTTCTCTGTTGGCAGATAATAATCTTAAAGCCACAAATTTTTTAAAGGGGGATAATTTAATAACCCTTGGTAATGTTTCCATAACCGGTAGTGCTGCGGTATCTGATAATATAACCACACAATCTTCGGTAGTTGTAGATGATGCAACCCCTGTTGTACAACTAAAAAGCGGCGGTGCAAACAAAGCTTTTATGCAAGCAGATGGAGATGATTTTAGAATAGGCACTAACAGCGGTAATACCACAGGTAAAACTATCATAAGAATGGATGGAACCGATATTATTTCTATAGATACTTCCTCAGGCTTTAAAGTATTAATAGGTGGCAGCGGAGGTAATATTGATGTGGGTTACAAAATAGTTAGATTGCTTGCACCAAACGAAAATATGTTGCCCCAACTTTACGGTAAAGTATATGGCAATAACTCCCAGGTTTGGATGAGCTCTAATGGAACTATCCTAAGTACAGCAACGGGAACCTATGAAGTACATGGATACGCAGCCAGAATAAGCGGCAGAGCGTCCATTTTAGTAACAGTAGCAGGTACGCTTCCACTTATTGCAACCGCGGTTTATGTTTGCTGCGGCACCAAGATTAAAGTAGAAATTACCAATCCATTTACGGGTGCTTTAACAAACGCCGATTTTGGCTTTATCGTTATGGAACCGCTTAATATACATAATTGAAAAAATACTATTTTAAATACTTCATTACTATAAAACAACAATATGAAAAAGATTTTATCCATTTTATTTGCAGCAATTAGTTGTAATTTTTTGTATGCACAAAATGTAGGTATTGGTAAAAGAATCCTCTTGCAAAAGCATAGTCATATTTCAGAAGAACTAAAGACTGTGCTAATAGCACGGATGACAACATCTCAGCGTCTGCAATTCTTCAGCATCCCACGGGGCCAAAACCTTATTATATAGATAAAAATGATTGCGTGCAACAAAGGGTCTTTCTCTTTTTGATGATAAAAACCATTTCCTCACCGACCGATACCGTTCACTCTTTACCAATTCTTCCGCTTACTGTGCCATGATATTTTTGCTATAACAAAAAAATGTAATGACTAGCTAGGTTATGTTAAGCGAAAAACTGCATAAAACAACATACAAGTTTAAAAGATTGGGAATATGGAAATGGCAGCAACCGGAGTGGGTAACAGATTTTGAAAAAAAGATTGTTAGCACTAAAAGAGATTTTTTAGACTAGATGCATATTGTTCATTTACCCATTTGTTACAGCTAGTCTCCTATTGCTCCTAAGAAATTTATTGTACCACGGGTTGTAGATTTTTTGGATAAGATGCAACAACCGGGAAATTGTTGCAGTTGTTTATAGAATGAGATGCGTTTTAAAATTTAAAAAATAAAATAAATGTTATGAAAAAATTATGCTTGATGATCATCCTGTTTTACACAGTAAATACGCTAACTGCACAGAGTGTAGGTATTGGTACAAATACGCCAAACACCAGTGCGCAATTAGATGTGGCCAGTACCACTCGAGGGCTGCTCATTCCCAGAATGACAACAACGCAGCGAAACAACATTGCCAGCCCGATAGCAGCAGGGTTGATGGTTTATGATGTTACCTTAAAAGAGTTTTATCAATACGATGGTGGATCATGGCTTGCAATATTAAATAGCAAATATGATTACTGGGACCAATCTACCACTCGTAATTATGTTTACAATACAACCGATAGTATTGGTATGGGTACCATTAGCCCCGATGAAAAACTACATGTGGTAAATGGTAAAATTTATGTGCAGGATAACAGAAGCGGACAAAACCCGCATGTAATTTTTGATGTGCCTAGTCAGGCTTTTAACGAAGGAGGCTTACAGTTTAAAAGACTTGGCGATACCTTGGCTGCTATTAATTACGTAGAAGACCCAAACTTTGCAAACTATGTAAAGCTGAGTGTAGGAAGCCCCGGAAAAAGAAATGATTTAACCATCAATACCAATGGCGAAATAGGAATTGGAACCCAAAACCCTTTAGGGCAAATGCATTTGTCAAGTTACACGGGGGATAATATTATAATAAGAGATGCGGACGGCATAATACAATTTACAAAACCTCCGGCCTTTATAGGCGATGTAGATTCAAAAAAAGGATTTTTGCAAATTACAAATACCGATGACTTAAGAATAGGTACAAACTCCGCTAATAATTTTGGAAAATTCATTATTTATACAGATGGTAGCGATAGGGTAACGGTAGATTACGATGGAGAGGTTGGAATTGGAACACTAACTCCCCTGGCAAAACTCCATATACCAACTGGAGAAGACGCCGGTCTTTCCTCTTCTACCAATGGCTATTTAATGCTAGGCGCTGGCAGTACAACAAGTCTTTTGCTGGATAATAATGAAATTATGGTAAGAAACACTAATACCACAGCAGGAACACTGGCGCTCCAAGCAAGTGGTGGCGAAGTTGCTATAGGTGCAAGAACTACCATAAATAAAGGCGGGGAGGCATTGGCATTAAATGGCAACAACCCTGGGGTTGCCTTTTATCAAAACAACGTTTTTAAATCCTTCATTAATCAATCTGCTGATGGATTGTATGTGGGGGTTAATGGAGGCAATCTTCGCTTAGATGCTACAGGGCAGGTAGCAATCGGGAATGTAATTCCGGCTGCATCTGCCTACAAACTTACAGTTACAGGTAAAGTTATTTGTGAAGAAGTAAAAGTAAAATTAAGCGGTGCATGGCCCGATTATGTTTTTGATAAAAAACACAAACTACCCACCCTCTCTTACATTGAGGAATTTATAAATAAAAATAAACATCTTCCAAACATACCCTCTGCGGCAGAAGTAGAAAAAAATGGCATTGAGGTAGGCGATATGCAAAAGAAAATGATGGAAAAAATAGAAGAGCTCACATTATATATTATCGGTTTACAAAAGCAAATAGATGTATTAAAAACAAAATAATAATGTTATGAAAGTTTCTATCTATTATAAGAAAATAATTGTTTTAGTATTATTTATAATTGTAAATATTTATTGTGTAGGGCAAGTTAAGAAATGTAAAAGCCCTTCAATAGATATTGCCAGCCAGCAAAAGGCTGAAACATGGGCTGCGCAACGAAGTCCGCTGGCTGTAAATAAACTGGTCCGAGTTTATTTTCATATTTTAAGAGGGGATGCT